>QFCS01004875.1_pt1 | contig 73202 bp, 67 predicted proteins | sample 3576561 | NCBI WGS metagenome assembly QFCS01 | reverse complement strand
GGAGATTACGAACATGGCCATTCTTCTTCTGGCAGACCACGACAACGCCACCCTTTCCGACCAGACCGCCAAGGCGCTGACGGCAGCCTCCAGGATCGGCCCGGACGTGCATGTGCTCGTCGCCGGCAGCAATGCGAAGGCTGCCGCCGAACAGGCGGCAAAGCTCTCCGGCGTGACGAAGGTCCTCGTCGCCGACGACCAAAACCTTGCCAACAACCTTGCCGAACCGCTGGCCGCGCTCATCGTGTCGCTTGCCGGCTCCTATGACGCCATCGTCTCGGCGGCGACCTCTGTCGGCAAGAACGTTCTGCCGCGCGTGGCCGCGCTGCTCGACGTGGCGCAGGTCTCGGAGATCGTCGAGGTGGTCTCGTCCGACACGTTCAAGCGTCCGATCTATGCGGGCAATGCGATCCAGACGGTGCAGTCCACCGACGCGAAGAAGGTGATCACCGTGCGCACGGCGTCCTTCGCCGCTGCCGGCGAGGGCGGCAATGCCCAAGTGGAAACCGTCCCGGCCGCTGCGAACCCGGGCCTGTCCAGCCACGTCAAGGATGCACTGTCCTCGTCGGATCGTCCGGAGCTGACGTCGGCAAAGATCATCATTTCGGGCGGCCGTGCGCTCGGCTCGTCGGAGAAGTTCCAGGAAGTGATCTTGCCCGTCGCCGACAAGCTCGGGGCTGCGGTCGGCGCAAGCCGTGCGGCGGTCGATGCGGGCTATGCGCCGAACGACTGGCAGGTGGGGCAGACGGGCAAGGTGGTCGCGCCGCAGCTCTACATCGCCTGCGGCATCTCGGGCGCGATCCAGCATCTTGCCGGCATGAAGGACTCGAAGGTGATCGTTGCGATCAACAAGGACGAGGAAGCACCGATCTTCCAGGTCGCCGACTACGGCCTCGTCGGCGATCTCTTCGACATCCTGCCCGAACTCGAAAAGGCGCTGTGAGCCGGCTTCGGCCCGGCTTTTGCGACCAGGCCGGGTTGCCCGCGGTCACCGTGGAGAGCAGCACCGTTTGCGGTCCGCATCCAACGTCCCGCCGCTCTTTCAGATGATGGGGCTTGCGCAAGAATGATGTATTAGGATGGCGCTCCTGTCGCTGTGATCTGAGAGGAGCCGTCATGATGGTCGTTCTATCGCGTGTGGCCCTGCTTGCGCTTGCGCTCTTCTGGATGACGGCCGGCCTGGCATTCGCCGAGCCGATGTCGTTTCCCGACCTGACGGAGCCGGTTGCCGGCAGGCAGGACGTGACCTTCGCGGACCTCGTCCGGCTCGTCGCGCCCGAGGCTGGCGCAAATGGCGAGGGGACGATCGACGTCCGCCACATCGGCGGCGACGCATGGAGCGATCCCGGACCGGAGGCGATGAGGCTTCTGAAGCTTGCGGCCGTCCCGGCGCGCTCCGGCGGCCGGGATCGAACGGTGCTGCTTCTGGACTTTGGCCCGGCGCAGGACAACGCCTCCGGTTTCGTCGTGCTCGCGCTCTTCGACGTCACGGGCAAGCCGAGGCTGCTCGACGCGGCCGATATCGCTTTCGACCGCTGGACAGCCTTTGCCGAACCTGCCCGGCTTCCGGTCGGGGAAGGGGACGACCTGCTGGTCACCCGGAGCACGCATTTCAATTCCAGCCAGGGCTATGCGACCACGGCCCTGATACTCCTGCGCGGTGACCGGTTCGCGCTCGTCGACACGATCTCCACCTTCGACGACAGGGCATGCGCCTTCGAGCGCACGCAGCGGCTCGGCATCCGGCAGGGGACGGGCACGCCGTTTGCCGATATCCGGGCCACGGTGAGCGAACGCACGACGGTTTCCGCAGGGCAATGCGGCGAAGCGGCCGTTCCGGAACCGGGAACGCGCAACATCGCCGTGACCTATCGCTGGGACGCCGCCGATGAGAGCTACAGTGCCGATTCGGACGCGTTCGACGTGTTGGCGCGCGAGAACGAGCGGCGTTTCTGACGGGCGGCGCACCGTCGGCCTCGCTCCGTTTCGGCAGCCCGAAACGCGGGCTTCAAAACCCGGGTCGATGGGGCTGCAATCGCAATTGCTCCAGAAAGCGGGACTGCAGCCCGCTCGGCAACCAGTTCTCGCGCATGGTGATGCCGATCGTCCGCGTGCCGAGGCGCACGTCTCCTGCGACGGGCACGCATTTCAGCAGGCCCTCCCGTTCCTCGATCGCAATCTGCCGGCGGGAAAGCATGGAGAGGCGGTCGCTCTCCAGGATGATGGCGCGTGTCAGGACGAGGGAACTCGTCTCGATGCTGGCGCGGGGAGGAGCGGGACATTTCTCGAACAGGGCGTCGAATGCGGCGCGAATGGGCGTTCCGGGTCGCTGGGTGACCCATTCCTGTCCGGCAAGGTCGTCGAGCGAGGCGGCGGTATCGCGCGCCACAAGCGGATGGCCGGGCCGGCCGACGATCGCATAGGGATCGTCGAACAGCGCCTCCGTTCTGAGGCCGGCAAGATCGCTTCCCGAGCGCAGTGCGCCGATGAGGATGTCGCTCGCCCCGATGCGCAATTGCTGGGAGAGGAGGTCGTAGGAGCCGTCGGCGATCTCGATCCGCGCATTCGGATGGGCCGCCAGCAGCGGATTGATCGCCCGGGCGAGCAGCAGGGTGCGGGCAAGCGGCAAGCTGGCGATCTTGATGCGCCCCTCCATGCGGCCTTCGAGCTCCCGCAATTCGTCGACCGCCTGTTCCAGTTCCGTCAGGGCGACGCGCCACCGCATGGCAAGCCGGTGGCCCACCGCGTTCGGCGCCACGCCGCTCGCGCCGCGCATGAGGATCGCCTTGCCGACATTCGCCTGCAATTCGTGCAGCAGCCGGTGCAGCGCCGCCGGCGAACTGCCCCCGCTGCGGGCGGCTTCCGTTATGGAGCCGCTGCCGGAAAGCGCGATCAGCGCTTCGATCTGGCGAAAGCCGATGCGGGCCAGCGTCTTGGCCATCAGGGCCGGATCACGCTGGACGCTGGCGCCGAGCGCCTGGCCGAGCGCGGCGGCGAGCTGGTCGTCCATGCGGCGCAACCGGGCGAGAAGCACCGCGCCGGCCGCCGTCGGCTGGCTGCCGGCGGCATAGCGTTCGAGGAGTTTTGCACCGAAGCGCGCCTCGATGCCGGCCAGCGCCACGGTGACGGACGGTTGCGAGACGTTCAGCTCCGCGGCGGCGCGGTTGAGGCTGCCCGTCTCGCAGACCTGCATGAAGGCGCGCAGATGGCGAAGGTTGAGGCCGGTGGCGATCATCGGAGTTCCGAAAATAGATTCGCAAAAAGCTATAACTGGGTGCAGCTTTCGTATTAGCACCGGACACCCGATCGGTGCCAGTGTTCCCTCGAAAATGTGAGGAGCATGGATATGCAGAACAAGACCGGACTCGTCGTCAGCGCACATTCGGCGGACTTCGTCTGGAGAGCCGGCGGCGCGATCGCGGCGCATGCGAAGCAGGGCTACGACGTCACCGTCGTCTGCCTGTCGTTCGGGGAAAGAGGGGAATCGGCGAAGCTCTGGCGCAAGCCCGGCATGACGCTTGAGGCCGTGAAGGCGGACCGCCGCCGCGAGGCGGAAAACGCGGCCCGGGCGCTCGGCGTCCATGATATCCAGTTCTACGACCTCGGCGATTATCCCATGCAGGTCACGCCAGAGGCCTTCGACCGGCTGGTCGACCTCTATCGTGCGCTCCGCCCGGAATTCATGCTGACGCATTCCCGGCAGGACCCGTACAATTTCGACCATCCGATGGCGACCGAGTTCGCCCAGCATGCGCGGGTCATTGCGCAGGCCCATGGCCACAAGCCCGAAGTTCCGGTGCTCGGCGCGCCGCCCGTCTATCTCTTCGAGCCGCACCAGCCGGAACAGTGCAACTGGAAGCCCAATTTCCTGCTGGACATCAGCGCGGTCTGGGAGAAGAAACTGGCGGCGATCAAATGCATGGAAGGACAGGAGCATCTTTGGGAATATTATACCCGGGTAGCCCTGCAGCGCGGCGTGCAGGCCGCGCGCAATTCCGACCACAAGATCGTCTACGGCGAGGCTTATGAGGCGGTGTTCCCGCATGTGACCGGCACGCTCGGCCATGGAGCCCTGGCATGAGCGTCGTCTATCGCAACATCGAGCGCGCGCCGCTCGCTATCGTCGACGGCCTTGCCGAATGCGGCGCGGCGACGGTGCACGAGGCTATGGGGCGCATCGGCCTGATGCGTTCCCACATGCGTCCCGTCTGGCGCGGCGCACGGATCGCCGGCACGGCCGTGACGGTCTCCATCCCGCCGGCGGACAACTGGATGATCCATGTCGCGGTGGAGCAGTGCCGCGAGGGCGACATTCTCGTCGTCGCCCCGACCTCGCCCTGCGATGCCGGCTACTTCGGCGAACTGCTTGCCACCTCGCTCAAGGTGCGCGGCGTGCGCGGCCTGGTGATCGAGGCCGGCGTGCGCGATGTCGCGGAGCTCGAGACGATGGGCTTTCCCGTCTGGTCGCGCTTCGTCTCCGCGCAGGGCACGGTCAAGGCGACGCTCGGCTCCGTCAACGTTCCGATCGTCTGTGCCGGTGCCGCGATCGCCCCCGGCGACGTCATCGTCGCCGACGACGACGGCGTGATGGTCGTGCCGAAGGCGGATGCGGAGAGGGCGCTTCAGGCGTCGCGGGTGCGGCTCGACAAGGAGCAGCAGACCCGTGCGCGGCTCGCCGCCGGCGAACTCGGCCTTGATATCTACAAGATGCGCGAGGCGCTGGCCGCCAAGGGATTGACCTACATCGATTGATCGAAGCCGGAAAAGGGGGAGGACCTTTTTCCGCAAGGGAGGACGAATGACCACGATTGCTTTCATCGGCTTCGGCGAGGCGGCGCAGTCCATCGCCGGCGGCCTTGCCGGCCGCAATGCGGCTAGGCTTGCCGCCTACGACCTGCGCTTTGCCGATCCCGCGGTTTCGGCCGGCCTTCGCGACCGGGCCGCGCAGCGCGGCGTGGAGCCGCTCGGCGACATCGCGGGCATCGCCGAGGCGGATGTCGTCCTGTCGCTCGTCGTCGGATCGGCGACACGGGCCGTGGCGGCCTCCGCCGCGCCGCACCTTTCGGACCGGGCGATCTTCATCGATCTCAACTCCGTCGGCCCCGACACCAAGGCGCTCGCCGCCGGGGAAATCGCGACCGGCAGGGGAAGCTTCGTGGAAGGGGCCGTCATGGCCCGTGTCCCGCCCTATGCGGAGAAGGTGCCGATCCTCGTCGCCGGTGCGCGGGCCGGCGAGGCGGCCGAGCGGCTGAACGCGCTCGGCATGAACCTGGAGGTCGTCGGGGACGTGCCCGGCCAGGCCTCGTCGCTGAAGATGATCCGCTCGGTGATGATCAAGGGCGTGGAAGCGCTTCTGATCGAGGCGCTCTCCTCGGCCGAGCGGGCGGGCGTGACCGAGCGCATCCTCGATTCCGTGCAGGAGACCTTTCCCGGGCTCGACTGGCGGCAGGTGGCGGACTACTACCTGTCGCGAACCTTCGAGCACGGCGCGCGCCGCGTGACCGAGATGACCGAGGCGGCCGAAACGATCGAATCGTTCGGCCTCGAGGCATCCATGTCGCGGGCCGCCTGCAAGACCATCGCTGCCGCCCACGCGGCGATGAAGGACCAGGGCCTTGCCGTGAGCGATGGATATCGCGGTTTCGTGCCGGTAATGGCACGCCGCATGGCAAAGGATCTGTGAGATGGACGGCATTCTCCAGTCGCTCGGCGTCATCTTTAGCCTTTCGGGCCTCGCCGCGCTCGTTGCCGGTGCGCTGCTCGGCATCGTCATCGGCGCCCTGCCGGGCCTCGGCCCGTCGATCGGGCTGAGCCTTCTCATCCCCTTCACCTACAATCTCGGCCCCGAGCTGAGCATGCTGATGATGATCTCGCTCTACACCTCGGCCGAATATGGCGGGTCGATCAGCGCGATCCTGCTCTCGACGCCCGGAACGGCGGCAGCCGCCGCCACCGCGATCGACGGCTACGCCATGGCGCGCAAGGGCAGGGCCAACGAGGCGATCTCGATCTCGCTGACCGCCTCGACCGTGGGCGGCGTCTTCGGCGGGCTGGCGCTCCTGCTTCTCGCCATGCCGCTCGCCTCGCTCGCCCTGAAGTTCGGCCCGGCAGGCTATTTCGCCGTCGGCGTCTTCGGCCTCAGTTCGGTCGCGGCGCTCTCCGGCGGTTCGCTGGTCAAGGGCCTCGTCTGTGCGGCCTTCGGGCTCGCGCTCGCCACCATCGGCATCGATCCCATCGCCGGAACGCCCCGCTTCACCCTCGGCATGTTCGAGCTCTACGAGGGCGTCCCGTTCCTTGCCGCGCTCATCGGCCTCTTCGCCGTCTCCGAAGCCCTCGTCATGATCGAAAGCCGGGTGATCGCGGCACCGCCGATCAAGGACAAGGTCGGCCATGTCTTCATGTCTATGGCACTGTGGAAGGAGACCTGGCGCTCCATGCTGTCGGGCTCGGTCATCGGCACGCTGCTCGGTATCCTGCCCGGCGTCGGCGGCAACATCGCCTGCTGGGTGGCGCGGGACTATGCCCGGGCGCGCGATCCGCATCCGGAGGAATACGGCCACGGCTCGGCCAACGGTATCGCGGCCCCGGAGGCTTCCAACAACGCGACGGTCGGCGGTGCGCTCGTCCCGCTGCTCGCCCTCGGCGTGCCCGGCTCGCCCACGACCGCCATCATGGTCGGCGCGCTGATCATGCACGGCCTGCATCCCGGCCCCCAGCTCTTCACCGAAGCGCCTTCGCTGGTCTATTCGATTCTCTTCGGCACAATCATCGCGTCACTGGTGCAATATGCGGCCGGCTCCCTGTTCCTGCCCCTGATGGCGCGGGTGATGCGCCTGCCGGATGCGGTGATCGCCGTCGGCATCATGGCCTTCGCCGTGCTCGGCGCCTTCGCCATCCGCAACCTGATGTTCGACGTCTACCTGATGCTCGGCTTCGGCGTCGTCGGCTATCTCATGAAGAAGCTGCGCTTCCCGGTCGCGCCGATCATCCTTGCCATGGTGCTCGGCTATCTCGTGGAATCGAACTACCGGACCGCGCTGGTGTCCTCGCAGGGCGACTATACGATTTTCATCACCGATCCCGTCAGCCTGCTGTTCCTCGTCCTCAGCCTCGTCAGCCTGCTGACGCCGCTGTGGCGCCGGCTGCAGGCCCGCCGCATGCGCCGGCTCGACGGAACGGTAAACGGCGCGACGCGCTAGAGCATTTCCAGCCGGAGCGAAATCGCTTCTGTGTCGGATAATGCGTTAAAAACAATAACCTAGAGCATTTCCGGTGAGCCGGAGTTCACCGGAAATGCTCTAGACACCCTATCAACTGGAGGAGAAAAAAATGACGATCAACAGAAGAACATTCGGCACGCGCATGGCGGGTGCTGCCCTGGGACTGGCGCTTGCGCTGTCGAGCGTCGCGCTGCCGGCCCCTGCCGCGGCAGCCGGTTTTCCGGAAAAGTCCGTGACGCTCGTGGTCTGGGCGGGTGCCGGGGGGGCGCTCGATACCTATGGCCGCAAGCTTGCCGAACTCCTGGAAAAGGAATCCGGGTGGAGCGTGAAGGTCGACAACCGGCCGGGCGGCAGCGGCGCGGTCGGCGTTTCGCAGATCATGACCCAGCCGGCGGACGGCTACAACATCCTCGTCTTCACGGGAACGCTGACCTTCGGCATTGCCCAGGGCCTCATTCCCTTCGAGCTGAAGGACTTCCGCATGCTGCGCGCCATGCAGTCGGAGCCGTCCTCGCTGGCCGTCCTGTCCGACAGCCCCTACACGTCGGTCGACGACTTCGTGAAATACATGAAGGACAATCCGAGCGGGCTGAAGGTCGGCGGCCATGCGCCCGGCGGCTTCCATCAGTACATGCTCTACCAGCTCATGAAGGCGGGTGGCTTCGAGAGCGGCTGGATCCCGCATGACGCTTCGGGCAAGGTCACGCTCGCCCTGCTCGGCAAGCATATCGACGCCGCGATGATGACGCCGTCGACTGGCCTGGCGCAGGTCAAGAACGGCGACATCAAGCTGCTCGGCATCTCCACCGACAAGCGCAGCGACTTCCTGCCCGACGTGCCAACCTTCAAGGAACTGGGCTACGACATCGAGGGCGCGGTCTGGCGGGGCATCGCCGTGAAGGCGGGAACGCCGGACGACGTCGTCGAGAGCATCCAGGCCGCCGTGGACAAGGTCACGGCCTCCGAGGACTGGAAGAAGTTCCAGACCGAACAGTTCCAGGACAGCCCCGACTGGAAGGAGGAGGAGTTCACCAAGCGCGCGGAAAGCGATCTCGCCAACCAGCTCGAATTCCTCAAGGCGAATGGATACGCCCAATGACCAACCAGGCTTCGGCTGTTCCGGGCTCGAACCTCTCCCCCGCACCGGGGGGAGAGGCGCCCCGCCGGCACTTCCGGCAGAACCTTGCGGCGGCCTGCGTCTGCCTGGCGTGGAATGCGGGCTTCCTCTTCATGAGCCTTGGGCTTCCGGCCGGTCATTCGCGCGGCGATGTCGGGCCGGGCTCGCTGCCCATGGAGGTGTCCGGCTTCGGTCTCGCCGTCTCGGCGGTCTATCTGGTGCAGGTGCTGCGCGGGGTCGATCTCGGCGGGTCGAGCGAGACGATCGACGTGGCGCGTGTGACCGGCCTGCTCGGTCTCTTCGTCGCGGTCGTCGTCAGCGCGAACTGGATGGGGCTTGCCCTTTGCCTCGGCGTCGGCAGTGGTGTGGCGACGCTGCTCTTTCCCGGCGAGAAGCCGCTGGTGCGGGCGGTCGCGACGGGCGCCAGCTTCTGGCTGATCGCCTGGGGACTGTTCGGCAAGCTGCTGGAGCTGCCGCTTCCCTGACCGGACGCGCTCCGGATTTACCACAATCCTCGACGTCGGAGCGGCACCGCTCCGGCCGCATATATACCTGACCGATAGGAGTGACGGACATGACGGCGGATGGCATCCCCTGCATGATGATGAGAGGCGGCACGTCGAAGGGGGCCTATTTCCTCGCCGACGACCTGCCGTCGGACCCGGCGGAGCGTGACCGCCTCCTCCTGCGCGTCATGGGCTCGCCCGACCCCCGCCAGATCGACGGTATCGGCGGGGCGGATCCCCTGACCAGCAAGGTCGCGGTGGTGCGGCCCTCGGCGCGGCCGGGCTTCGACGTGGATTTCCTGTTCCTGCAGGTCTTCGTCGACCAGGCGCTCGTCAGCGACAGTCAGAACTGCGGCAACATCCTTGCCGGCGTCGGCGCCTTCGCCATCGAGCGCGGGCTGGTGACGGCCGGCGACGGCGAAACGGCCATTCGCATCTACATGGAGAACACGGCGCAATCCGCCGTGGCGCGCATCCCCACGCGGGACGGCCGGCCCGTCTATGCCGGCGAGGCGCGCATCGACGGCGTGCCCGGCACCTCGGCGCCCGTCTACCTCGCGTTCACGGATGCCGCCGGCTCAAGCTGCGGTGCCCTGTTGCCGACCGGTTCGGCCGCGACGGAGATCGATGGCGTCACCTGCACGCTGATCGACAACGGCATGCCTGTCGTCGTGATGCGCGCTGAGGATTTCGGCCTGACCGGCTATGAGAGCCGCGCGGAACTGGAGGCGAACGAGGCCGCGAAGGCGCGCATCGAGCGCATCCGGCTTGCCGCCGGCCCCCTGATGAATCTCGGCGATGTGACAAGCAAGTCCGTGCCCAAGATGACGCTCGTCGCGCCGCCGACGGGCGGCGGCGCCATCATGACGCGCAGCTTCATTCCCCACCGCGTGCATGCGTCCATCGGGGTCTTCGGCGCGCTCAGCGTGGCGACGGCCTGCATGTTCCCCGAAAGCCCCGCCGCCGCCCTCGCGAGGCTTCCGGAAGGAGACGCCAAGACCGTCGCCGTCGAGCATCCGAGCGGCAACATGGAAATCCTCCTGCGGGTCGACGCAAGCGCGCCGGGCGGCCTCGGGGAGTGCTCTTTCCTGCGCACGGCGCGCAAGCTCTTCGACGGCCGGGTGTTCGTGGATTAGGTTCCCAAGCGGGAAGCGCGAGGGCGTCCCGGATGAAGACGGTTCCGTTCCGCGCGGCAGGTGCCCTCCCGCCGGGCTGGAATTTCATGACAGTAAAATTTTTTCGGTGCGATTGAAGCGCGCGCACGGCTTGGATAACCCTTTCGCAGGCAATGATGCCGAGAAGACAGGGTTCATGCATGGACGCCATCATCGAGCCGCCGCCGATAGCCGGCATCGCGGGCATCGGGACCGTCGGCTATATCGGGCCGGAAGGGACATGGACGCATCAGGCGGCGCTGGATCTCTTCCGCGGCGGCGTCACGCTGCTGCCCTTCGCGGAGGGCCTGTTCGAGGCCTATGCGGCCGGCGCTGTCGATGCCATATGCGTTCCGGTCACCACGTCGCTGGTGGGGGCAACGCCCTATCTCGACGATGTCCTGGCGCTGGGCGATGTGACGATCATCGCCGAATACCCGAAAGTCCTCAGCTACAGCCTGATCGCCGGCAGGGAGGCGACGTTCGCCTCCATCCGCACGGTCATGGGGCACGCCGTCGCCCTGGAGGAGGTCGGTGCATGGATCGACGCGAACATGCCGGATGTCGAGCGCGAGATCCGCGCCGGCGCGACGGCCTATGTCGCCGAGCAGAACTCGCCCTTGCTTGCGGCCTTCGGGCCGGGGCTGGGCGCCAGGCTCTTCGATCTGCAGGAGCTACGCACGGGCATAGAAGAGGGGCTTCACAACGTCACGCGATGGTGGGTCCTCGGGAGGACGACGCCCGCGCCGACGGGCAACGACCGGACGACGCTCCACCTGCGGGCGGACGAAGGGGCGCTGCATGCGGTCCTCGCCGTTCTCGTCGGGGAGGGCCTGACCCTTCTCAACATCTACGAGCGGCCGACCGGCGAACGCCTCGATGCCCATCAATATGTCATCGACGTGGAGGGCCACGTCGTCTCCAACCCCGCCATCGCACGGCTTGCGAGTGTGGAGGGCTTGAGAGTGCTGGGCTCCTATCCGAGGCGATACTAGGGTTTGTCAGGGAAAAGTGGGAACCGGTTTTCCCGGAGAGACAAACGAAAGCAAAGCAACCTGGAATCTGTCGGGTTCAGCGCTCCGGCGCGGCGCCGAATGCGGATTGAAATGCCATGAACGTTCGATCGTCCGTTCCCGTGTCGTCGTGGCCTGCCGAGTTCAGGTCGACATTGGCGCTGTCCTGGCCGCTGATCCTCGGCCAGGTGTCCCAGCGGCTGATCCTGATCGTCAACGTCGTCATGATGGGGCATCTTGGAGCCCGGGAATTGGCGGCGGGAACGCTGGCCTTGGCCGTGGTCAATCCGCTGATGCTGTGTTTCGGCGGCGTTCTGACGGCCGTGGCGCCGCTGACCGCACAGGCGATCGGGTCCGGCGACACGTCCGGCGGGCGCGTCTATTTCCAGCAGGGGCTCTGGCTCTGCGCCCTTCTCTCGGCGGTTTCGCTGCCGCTGCTTTACCATGCCGACACCGCGCTGACTTTCCTTCGGCAGGACGCAGGCCTCGTGCCCGTCGCCGGCCAGTTCGCGGCGACCCTGTGCCTGATGCTGCCCTCGTACATGCTGACGCTCGTGGCGCGAAACTTCCTTGCCGCGCACGGCCTGACGCATTTCGCGCTGGCGACGCTGATCGCGGGCGCCGCGCTGAACGCCGCGCTCTGCTCTTTCATCGTCGCGGATTTTTGGGGGCTCGCCGGGCTGGGGCTGCCCGGGATCGGCTATGCTACGGCGATCTCGAACGCCGCCGTCGCGGCGGCGCTCATGCTTTATATCGCGCTCAATCCCCGGATGGCTGCGGTTTCAGCCTACAGGGGCGCCGGGCGCCTCGACAGGGCCGCCTTGAAGGCGCTCGCCTGGATCGGCTTTCCGATCGGCGGGGCGATTCTGCTCGAAGTTGCGTTCTTCAGCGCCAGTTCCCTGCTGATGGGATACGAGGGGGAGACGGTGCTTGCTGCCTATGCCTTGTCCGGACAGTTGAACGGCCTCGCCTTCGCGATTCCGACGGGGATCGGCATTGCGGCGATGGTGCGGGTCGGGTGGGCCTATGGCGCGGGGAGCATTGCCGCCGTCACGCGCGCCTGCCTTTCCGCCATCGCCCTCGGGCTGGCGATCGCAGCAGGCGTGGGGCTGCTCTACGCCCTGTTTCCGGTCGCCTTCATCGCGCTGTTCCTCGACAGGACGCTGCCGGAAAACCAGCCGGTCATCGCGACGGCGATCGTCTTCCTCCATATCGTCGCGGTCATGCAGATCTTCGATGCGCTGCAGGGGATCGTTTCGCACGTCCTTCGCGGGGTGTCGGATACCGTCGTTCCGCTGCTGCTGGTTCTGATGGGCTACTGGGTCTTCGGCTTCCCGGCGTCGCTGGTGCTGGCCAATGTCGCGGGCCTCGGCGGAAACGGCGTTTATCTCGGCCTGTCGATCGGCGTCGCCATCGTCTCCGTCGTGCTGACCGCAAGGCTCGCGCAGCGGCTCGCCGGGCTGCGGGCCGGCACGGCGGGACGGGCGCCGGGGCCGGCGGCGACCCCGGCCGTGTCAGGCACGGAGATTGAAAACCACTGAGAGGTATTTCACCGGGGTCTCGATCAGCCGCTCGTGGCCGTGGATGGAATTCGCGTCGAAGACCATCGTGTCGCCCGGCCGCAACTCCACGATCGCGTCGGCATAGCGATAGACCATGGAGCCTTGCAGGATATACATGAACTCGATCCCCGTATGCTGGAAGCCGGGGCTGGTGCTCGATTCGCTGCTCAAGGTGACGAGATAGGGTTCGACATATTTCTCGCCGGACAAGAGGTGGCCGAGAAGCTCGTAGTCGAGGCCTATCTTGGAGCCGCGCCGTTGGACCGAGATGCCCTTTCCGGCGCGAACGAGCGAATAGTCGGCGCGCTGCTCGTGGCTTGCGAACAGGCGGGCGACGGGAACCTTCAGGACGTTGGAGATGGCCACGAGCGTCGCGAAGGACGGTGTCGTCGAGCCGCGCTCGATCTTGGAGAGCATGCCGTTCGACAGGCCGGCGGCCTCGGCGAGCTGGTTTGCCGCCATGCTGAGGCTCAGGCGCAGGCTCTTGATCTCCTTCCCGACCGCGATCGCCAACGCTTCGCCGCCTGGGCCGCGCGCTGCAGCCGCGCGGGGCGGGGGCGTCGTTTCCTCGACCTCGTCATGCGAGGCCGGGCGGATCATCATCGAAAGGGCGCCGCGCTTGACGCGCTTGCCCTCTACGACCTTCTTCTTCGGATCGTGCACGGGTTTGGGGCTCCAGTTCGCGCTCATTGTAGAACCTTTTCGCTGCCGGAGACAGGGTCGCCCGGCCTGGCCGCATCAGGCGTGGATCGGACGGCCCCTTATCCCCATGGCCGCTTCCTTGATCGCCTCGCTGTGCGTGGGGTGCGCGTGGCAGGTATAGGCGACGTCTTCCGCGGTCGCGCCGAATTCCATCGCCTGGGCGATCTGGGCGATCATCGTTCCCGCCAGGGAAGCGACGATATGCGCGCCGAGGATCACGTCGGTCTTCTCGTCGGCGATGATCTTCACGAAGCCGTCGGCCTCGCGGTTCGCCTTGGCCCGGCCGTTTGCGGCCATCGGGAACGTCGAGGCACGGAACGGGCGTCCGGCAGCCTTCGCCGCTTCTTCCGTGAGCCCGACACCGGCGGCCTCGGGATCGGTGTAGACGACCGCCGGGACGATGCCGTGATTGACGCCGCGCGGGATGCCTGCGAGGCGTTCGGCAAGGGCGATGCCCTCGTCCTCGGCGCGATGGGCCAGCATCGGGCCCTTCGTGACGTCTCCGATCGCGTAGATGCCGCGCACCGCGGTCTTGGCCGCGCCATCGACCGGTATGAAGCCGCGTTCGTCGGTCTCGATGCCGGCGGCCTCCAGGCGAAGCCCGGTCGTGTTCGGCCGACGCCCGGTCGCGACCAGCACCATGTCCGCCGCGATCGTTTCGAGGGCGCCGCCGGTTTCCAGCGTGACCGTCGCGGACGCGCCGTGCCGTTCGACCGTCCGCACCTGGACGGAGGTCCGGATATCGAGGCCCTGCTTGCGCAGGAGCTGCCGCATCTGGGTGCGGACGTCGCGATCCATGCCGGGAAGGATTTCGTCGAGATATTCGAGGACGACGACCTGCGAGCCGAGCCGGCCCCAGACCGAGCCCAGTTCCAGGCCGATGACGCCGCCGCCGATCACGACCATCTTCCCCGGAACGGCCTTCAGCGCGAGGGCCCCCGTGGAATCGACGACCACACCGCCCGCGTTGTCCACTTCGGCGGAAGGAAAGGGCGAGGGGTCGGAGCCCGTCGCGATCACGATGGACCGTGCCGTGAATTCCCTGCCGGCGATCGACACGCGGTCCGGTCCTGAAAACGTTGCCCGTCCGTGCAGCCGCTGGACCTTGTGCTTCCCGAAGAGGAAATCGATGCCCCTGGTCAGGCCGTGGACCGTTTCATCCTTCGCGGCCATCATCCTTGAAAGATCGAGCGACACGTTCTCAGCAGCGATGCCGTAGCTCGACCAGCCGCCGCGGGCCATCGCGTGATAGTGGTGGGATGCCGTCAGGAGCGCCTTGGAGGGGATGCAGCCGACGTTGAGGCAGGTGCCGCCGAGGGTGTCGCGCGCCTCGACGCATGCGGTCGCAAGGCCGAGCTGGGCCGCGCGGATCGCGCAGGCATAGCCGCCCGGGCCGCTGCCGATGACGAGCACGTCGAAATCAAATGTCGCCGTCATCGGGGCCAGGTCTCCAGCGTTTTCACGAATTCGCCGAGCCAGGCGTTCGTCTGGTGACCGTCGAGCGCGCGGTGGTCGATCGTCAGGGACACATAAGCCATCGGCCGGATCTGGATCGTGTCGACCCCGTCCACCTCGCGGACCACCACCCGCTTTTCCAGCTTGCCCACGCCGAGTATGGCCGACTGCGGCTGGTTGATGATGATCGGCGCGGCCAGAAGCGAGCCGGAAACGCCGTGGTTGGAGATCGTGAAGGTGCCGCCTTTCAGGTCTTCGGCCTTCAGCCCGTTGCCGCGGGCACGCGCCGTCATGTCCTGCAGGCGCGCCGCGATGCCCTGGAGCGAGAGGTTCTGCGCGCCGCGGAGCACCGGCACCACCAGCCCCTTGTCGCCCAGCGCGGTGCCGATCCCGATATTGACGTCGCCGAAGATCTCCAGGCTGTCGGCGTGCCATCGGCTGTTGACTTCGGGGACGAGCCGCATCGCCGTGACGCAGGCTGCCACGATATAGGCCGTGTAGGACAGGTTGACGCCTTCCGCCTTCATGAGGGCCTTGTGGGCATCCCGGTGCCGCATGATCGCCGTGAAATCCGCTTCGAAGACGGCGGTCACCTGGGGCGCGGTCGCGAGCGAGCGATGCATGTGGTCGGCAATGGCGAGGCGCATGGCCGTGTGCGGGACCTTTCGTGAAAGATCGCCCTGAACCGGGGGAGCCGATATCGCGGCGGCGGCCGGAGCGGAGTTCGGCGCACCCGCCTCCTGTTCATGTGCAAGGTCCATATCCGCCCGCGTGACGCGGCCGCCTTTCCCGGTGCCGCTGACCGTGGAAGGGTCGATGCCGTATTCGGCCGCGGCGCGGCGCACCGCCGGCGAGTAGTGCACGCCGGGTCGATCGGGGAGAGGCTGCTGCTCTTCGGGCATGGTGCGCGAGGGAGCAGGCCTCCCTTGAGCGGACATGCGGCCGAGTATCGAGCCCGGCGCCGCGTCGTCGCCGCTGCGCATGCCGATTTCGGTCAGGATCCCGTCGCAGGGGGCGGGAACCTCTTGGGTAACCTTGTCGGTTTCCAGTTCGACAAGCGCGTCTCCCTCGGCGACCCTGTCGCCCACCTGCTTCAGCCAGTTGCGGACGACGGCTTTGGTGCCTTCCTGCTCGATTGGCGCCAGGATATCGATCGTCGTGTCCATGCTCAAAACTCCAGGAGTGCGGCGATCCGCTCGGCGATGCGTTCCACGGAGGGAACCGCCCAATCCAGGAGCACCGGATTATGCGGGCTTGGAATATCGGGCATGGTCAGGCGGGAGACGGGGGCGTCGAGGTCCATGAACGCCCGGTCGGCGACGACGGCCGCGATTTCGGCGCCGAAGCCGGCGGAGCCGAGATCCTCGTGCACGATGAGGCACCGGCGGGTCTTTCTCACCGAGGACAGGACGGCCTCCCGATCCCAGGGCATGAGCGTCCTCAGGTCGATCACGTCGGCCGAGATGCCTTCGGCCGCGTCCTCGCATCGCTGGACCATGGCGCCCCAGGTCACGATGGTGATGTCCTTGCCGGTGCGCGTGAATTTCGCCCTGCCGAAGGGAAGCGTGAAACCGTCGCCGGGATAGGGCCGGCGCGCCCAGGCGTGGTCGAGCATCGCGCGGTGCTCGAAGAAGATCACGGGATCGTTGCCGCGCAGCGCCGTGCGCAGCAGGCCGACGGCGTCTTCCGCATTGGAGGGGACCGCGACCTTCCAGCCGGGCTGGTGGACGAAGGCGACCTCGTTCGTCTGGCTGTGCCAAGGATCGCCGCACTTGAAGAAGCCGCCCGGCATGCGCACCACGATCGGAGCGGCGAAGCGGTTGTTTGTCCGCCAGCGGATGGTGCCGCAATCGTTGATCTGCTCGGTGGCGGGCTCGGCATATTTGCGGAACTGGATTTCGGGCACCGGCACGAGGCCGGCCAGCGCCATGCCGACGGCGCGGCCGATGATGCCTTCCTCCGACAGGGAGGTGTCGAAGACCCGTCCGCTACCGAACTTCTCCTGAAGGCCGAGCGTCACGGCGTGAACGCCGCCCTTGGGGCCGATATCCTCCCCGAAGACGACGACGCGCTCGTTGATCGACATTTCATGCTCGAGGGTCTTGCGGATCGCCGTGACCATATTCATCCGTGCGCCGGAAGGCTGGGCAATTTCCGTGCCGGCGGGCGCGACATAGCCATCGCAATGCTGGCCGCCCATGGCCTGCATCGCGCCGCTGTAGAAGACGTTGTCGGTCACCGTGGCGGGTTCGGCCACCGGGCGGGCCTCGGCGGCCTGCCGGGCAAGCTCCGCATCGTCGTGCGCCCTCTGCCGGGCGTCGTCCCACTCCCCGGCGGTCATGACGGCGGGAACGAGGAATTCGCGGAGGCGCGGCAGGGGATCGCGGTCCCATTCCTGCCGGACGAGGTCCTCGCTCTTGTAGGCCTGCGTATCCTGGAAGCTGTGGCCCTGGAGACGCGGAACGGTCAGGCGCAGCAGGGCGGGCTTGCGCATGTCGCGCACGAACGCCACGGCCTCCCGGGTCAGGCGCGCGGCGGCGGCGGGGTCGCAACCGTCGCCATCGAAAATCCGCAGGTCCTGCCAGCTCGCCAGGTTGGCGGCGATGTTTCCGCCCGGCGTCTGGACCGTCGACGGCACAGAAATCCCGAAGCCGTTGTCCTCGATATAGAACAGCATGGGAAGCGCCTGGGTCGTCGCCGCGGTGATGGCCGCCCAGAAGCCGTTCGACGCGACCGATCCGTCGCCGCCGAGAACGACGCCGATATCGCAGGCATAGTCCGCACGCCCGAGCGTATCGGCGTAATATTTCATGGCCTGCGCCCAGCCGGCGGTCGGTGTGTACTGCGCGCCGACGCCACCGCACATCGGCAGGGCCGACGCGCCGGAGCGGTTCGGGTAGTTGAAGACGACGCCGATGTCGCGCCCGTCCGAATAGCCGCCGGCGCGTCCCATCGCGGAACCCAGCGCATCGGCCGGATCGACGCCGAGGGACAGGAGGAGGGGCCGCGACCGGTAATAGCCGCAGGTCGCATCGTGCACGCCGGTCAGCTGCATCCCCAAGAGGATCTGCGCCATGTCGTGGCCGCGGGCCGAAAACTGATAGAGCACCTTCTTCTCCGGCACGAGACGGCTTTCCTCCATCTCGTCCAGCGCGCGCGACAGGTGCAGCATGTAGGCGAGCCGCCGCCAGTCTATCCTGTCATCGGGTGCGTTCCGCTCGCGGCCCTTCACGACAACCTGGTCCATGACATCCTCCCAAAAACACTGGGATCAGTGTACCGGGTTGCCGCGCGATTTTCCTTTCAATCTCTGCGCTGGCGCCCTAGATTATGAAATAGTCATTTCATTATTGCGAGGAAATTGAATGGAGCAGATCGCCCTCGATGGCGTCGACAAAGCGATCCTGCGCGCGCTGCAGGAGGAGGGCGATATCAGCCAGGCCCGGCTGGCCGAGAGGGTCGGGGCATCGGCGGCCTCCTGCTGGCGGCGTATCGCCAAGCTCGAACAGGCCGGTGTGCTCGGCAAGACCGTCCGGCTCGTGGACCCCGACGCGGTGGGGAAGGGGCTGAACGTCTTCTGCCAGGTCAGGATGAAGTCGCACGACCCCGCTGCGCGGCACGATTTCGAACTGTTCATCAACAGCCATCGCGAAGTGCTCGAATGCTATTCGATGTCGGGGGAATGGGATTACCTGATCCGGGCGGTGGTGGGGGACGTGCGGGAATATGAAGCGCTCCTCATGCGGGGAATCCTCACGCATGACGCCGTCCTGACGTCGTCGTCCCACTTCGCGCTGAAGGCGGTGAAATACACGACCGCGCTTCCCACCTGACCTTGCGCCGCCATCGCAAGGCGCTGGCGGAAAGGGCGAAATCGACGCGCATCGCGGCCCCCGCCTGTGCGGGCAGGCGAAGCATCGATTATTTTACAAGGTATTGAATATAAATATTTTTATCGACCTCTCCGTTCTTCCTTCGGTCAGGCCCTGTTTCCTGAGATGAAAATATTTGCAGCAGAATTGACCGGCCGGCCCTCTTTGCGAACAATCGTGGCAGCTCAATGAAGGGCCACAAAAGGGGAACGGAAATGATCGAATTTCGAAAGCTGAAGTCAGTCCTGGCGATATCCGTCGTCGCATTCGGCGCCCTGTCGACGGCCGCCCTGGCGCGGGACCTGCGCATCGCCACGGAAGGAACCTACGCGCCCTGGAGCTTCGTCGACGAGCAGGGCAAGCTCACCGGCTGGGACGTCGACATCGCCAATGCGCTCTGCGAGGAAATGAAGGTCAAGTGCGAGGTCGTCGCCCAGGAATGGGACGGCATCATCCCGGGCCTCAACGCGAAGAAATACGACATGATCGTCGCGAGCATGACGGTCACAGAGAAGCGCAAGCAGCAGGTCGCCTTCTCGAAAAAGTACAAGAACACCACCAGCCAGTTCGTCGCCGAGAAGGGGACCTACCCCGACACCTCGCCGGAAGCGCTCAAGGGCAAGCGCATCGGGGTTCAGCGCGGCAGCAGCCAGGACGGATTCCTGACCGACACCTACAAGGATTCCGAGATCGTTCGCTACGACAAGACGACCGATCCGGAGATGGACCTGATGGCCGGCCGCGTCGATCTCATGATCGCCAACCGCGTGACATCCCTCGTCAACTTCCTCACGCGTCCGGAAGCGGCCAATTACGAGCTGGTCGGCCAGGAATATTCCGGCGGGGTCCTCGGGGAGGGCAACGCGATCGCACTGCGCAAGGACGACACCGAACTGCTCGACCAGGTCAACGGCGCGCTCGATGCGATCATGGTGAACGGCACCTACGACAAGATCACGTCGAAATACTTCAAGTTCAAGCTGATGTGACCACGGCTGCGTTTTCGCGAAGCGGCGATCACGACGCCGCTTCATTTCCTCCCAAAAGGTGCTCCATGATCACTTTCGCCACCTTCGGCCCGAAAGGGACGAACCACGAACGCGTGACCGGCGAATACATTCGCTTTCACGGTATCGAGAATGCCCGGATCGAGCTGGTCCCCAATTTCGAGCAGGCAACCAGGGGGCTCCTGAACGGCGACTTCGATTTCGTCGTCCAGTGCGCCGTCCACCCCGAAACGCCGGAGACCATGGGGAGCCATTTCCATCGGATGTTCGCGGTGGATTCCTTCATTTCGCGCAGCAAGGAGCTTGCCATCCTGACGCGGAAGGAGGTGGAGACGCCACGGACGATCGGCCTCCTGTCGCCCGCCACCGAAAGCTATATCGACCCGGACAGGTGGGAGACGCTGATCCCGGGCGCCTCGCTGCCGATCATCTTCGACAACCTGCTGAACGGCGCCTACGATTCCGCGCTGGTCTACCTGGAATACGCCGCCCAGTTCCCGGACCGCGTGCGGGTCGATGCGATCCTCGGCTCCCCGGACGACGTGTGGATCGTCTATGGCCGGGAGCGGACGTCCGGCGGAAAGCTCCAGGCATCGCGCGATGCCCCGATCCGCCGTCTCCTCAGGGAGAAGGGCGCGAAATTCCGGGAGGAGAAGGAGGCGGTATGACGATCTTCTCAGGCTATGGGGTGCAACTGTTGAACGGTGCTGTCGTCAGCATCGCCGTGACGGTCGCCGCCTTGTTCGTCGGCACCATCCTCGGTGTCTTCCTCGGCTCGGTGAAGACCTATGCCAGCCGGCCCTTTCGCTACCTTGTCGAGGCCTATACGGCGATCGTGCGCGGTGTTCCCGACCTCATCGTCATCTACCTGATCTACTTCGGCAGCACGGTCGCCCTGACGAAGCTTACCGGCGATTATGTCGACGTGAACGGCTTCACGGCCGGCGTCTGCGCGCTCGCCTTCATCTTCGGCGCCTATGCGAGCGACATTTTCCGCGGCGCCATCCGCCAGGTTCCGCGCGGGCAGACCGAGGCGGCCATGGCGCTCGGGCTGAGCCGCCGGGTCTGCTTTCGCAAGGTGGTGATGCCCCAGGCGTGGCGGCTGGCGCTTCCCGGCTACGGCAACCTGTCGATCATCCTCCTGAAGCAGACGTCGCTGATCTCGGTTATCGGGCTGGAGGAGCTCTTGCGCGCCTCCTCCGTGGTTTCGGGCGCGACCCGGGAGCCGTTCTACGTCTACAGCGCGGCGGCGGCCATCTATCTCGTCCTGACCGGCGTCGCGTCGCTTGGGCTGCGATTTGCCCGCAAACGCGCCGATCGCGGTTTTGCCTGAGGGAGGCCGAAATGCTTGATTTCCAATTGATGTCCGATGCCTTTCCCCGGCTGATCGAAGGGGTCGGCGTGACGGGCAAGCTTGCCGTCCTGATCCTGATCCTCGGCATGGTCCTCGCGATCCCGATCGCCTATGCCCGCAATGCCCGCTCGAAATACCTTCGTGGCCCGGCAAACGCCTATATCCTGGTGATCCGGGGCATTCCCTCGCTCCTCCAGGTGTTCCTCGTCTATTACGGCATGAGTCAGCTGGACTTCGTCCGGCACTCGGCGCTCTGGCCGATCCTGCGGGATCCGTTCTGGTGCGTGATCATCGCCCTCGGCCTGAACTCCGCCGCCTACACCGCCGAGATCATCTCCGGGGCGCTGCGCCTGATCGCCAAGGGGCCGGTCGAGGCCGCCTATGCGCTGGGCCTCTCCTGGTTCCAGACCCAGCGCAAGGTGACGATCCCCCTTGCGGTGCGGGCCGCGCTGCCGGCCTACGAGAACGAGATCATCCTGACGGTGAAGGCGACGTCGCTCGCCAGCACCGTGACGCTGATGGACCTGACGGGCGTCGCCCGCCTCGAGGTCTCGAACACCTACGCGCCCTACGAAATCTTCCTGACGGCCGGCGCGATCTATTTCTGCATCACGACGACGCTTTCCTGGCTGTTGCGACGGCTTGAGCAGCGACTTTCCATTGAAAACCTGAAGACGCCTGCGAGCACGCCGCTGCAGAACGCGCAAGCCGCCCACGCCTGAGAGGCATGGGCGAAACCGACACGGAGATCACCATGGCCTTTCACGCAAACGGATCGGCAGCCCTTTCGGGCGAGCCGGATCCATCCGGGGAAATTCACGTCCGCAAGGTCGGCAAGCGGTTCGGGTCGTTCCAGGCCCTGAACAACGTCAACCTTCGCGTTCGAGCCGGGGAAAAGCTCGTCGTCTGCGGCCCCTCCGGTTCCGGCAAGTCGACGCTCATCCGCTGCATGAACGGTATCGAGCGCCACGACAGCGGCACCATCGCCGTCAACGGCGTCCCGCTCGACAAGGCGAACGCGAACCGCGACCGGATCCGCCGGGAGGTGGGGATGGTCTTTCAGAGCTTCAACCTCTTCCCCCACATGAACGTCCTGGAGAACTGTCTTCTTGCCCCGATGTCGGTGAAGGGAATGGCGCGCGAGGAGGCAAAGAGCATCGCCATGCATTTCCTTGGACGGGTCAGGATCGCCGAGCAGGCGCTGAAATATCCCTCGCAGCTTTCCGGCGGGCAGCAGCAGCGCGTGGCCATCGCCCGCGCCATGTGCATGAAGCCGAAGATCCTTCTTCTCGACGAGCCCACCTCGGCGCTCGACCCGGAAATGGTCAAGGAGGTGCTCGACACCATGGTCGGCCTTGCCCAGGACGGCATGACGATGGTCTGCGTCACCCACGAGATGGGTTTCGCGAAGGAAGTCGCGGACCGCGTCGTCTTCATGGACTGCGGCTCCATCGTGGAGGAGGCCTCGCCGGCGGAGTTCTTCGGCAACCCGAAAACCTCGCGTGCCCGGGATTTCCTGTCCCAGATTCTCCGCTAGAGCATTTCCAGCCGAAGCGAGATCGCTTCGGCGTCGGATAATGCGGCAAAAGCAACAATCTGGAGCCTTTCAACCCTTCACCGCGCCCGCCGTCATGGAGCCGCTGATCTGGCGGTACATGAGAAGGCCGAGCAACATGGGCGGCAGCGCGCCGACGATCATCACGGCCGAGGCGACGCCCCATTGCACGCCGCCGCCGCTGGCGGCGAAGAAGAAGGAGGCGCCGACGGTGATCGGCACCGCCTTCGATGTCGTCAGCATCAGGCCGAAGAGGAATTCGTTCCAGGCGGTGATGAAGCCGAAGATCACGCCCGTGACGATGGCCGGCCGGCAGAGCGGGGCGATGACGCGGGTGAGGATCTGCGTGCGCGTCGCCCCGTCCATCAGCGCCGCCTCGTCGAGTTCGCCCGGCAGGTCGCGGATCGCGTTGACCAGGATGACGAGGGCCAGCGGCAGGTTGACGATGGTGAGGATGAGGCCGAGGCCGAGCCGGGTATCGAGCAGCGACAGCCACTGGAACATCATGTAGAGCGGGATGGCGAAGATGACGAGCGGCACGGCGCGCAGGTTGACGATGAGCGGCAGCAAGGTGCGCTCGCCGATCCGGCCGCGGGCGATCGCATAGGCGGCGGGCAGGGCGAGCGCCACGGCCAGCAGCGTGCCGAGCGCGGCGACGGCAAAACTGTTGACGAGATAGAGGAAGATGTTCAGCCGGTCGGAGACCGTGAAGACCGCCACGTAGTTTTCAAGGGTCGGCGCCTCTACCCACAGGCCCGGATTGGCGGTCAGTTCGCGCGCGCTCTTGAAAGAGGTGGAGAGCGTCACGAGGACCGGGAAGTTCATCGCGATGGCCGCGAAGGCAAAGACGATCCAGCGCAGGATATTGATCATCGGACAGCTCCCTTGCGGCGGGCGGCCATGGCGTTGAGACCGTAGAGCACGGCGAAGGAGGCGGCGAACAGGATGACGGAGGCGGCGACCGCCTTGCCGATGGCGCCCTGCTTGAAGAAGGCCTCGTAGATATAGATCGACAGCGAGGCGGTGGACCCGCCGGGGCCGCTGCCGGTCAGCACATAGACGTTGTCGAAGACGCGGAAGCCGTCGATGAAGCGGATGAGCAGGGCCACCCCGACGGTCGGCGCCATCAGCGGCAGTTCGATATACCGCAGCCGGTGGTGATAGCGCGCGCCGTCCATCGCCGAGGCCTCGATGATCTCGCGCGGGATGGCCTGGTAGGCCATGTAGAACAAGAGGAAGGCGAAGGGCGTCCATTGCAGCGTCTCGACGACGACCAGCGTCCAGAAGGCCGAGCCGGGGCCGAGGAAGGAGAGGCTGGCGCCGAACCAGATCCAGAGATAGTAGGGCACGGGTCCGGCGAATTCATGCAGCACCAGCCGGTACATCAGACCGACCAGCGCGGGCGCCACCATCAGCGGCAGCATCAGGATGGCCATCAGCCAGCTTCGCCGTTCGAGGAGCGGCGCGAGGAAGATGGCGAGGAACAGGCCGAGCGCGCATTCCAGCACGGCCGTCAGCAGCCCGAAGCGGAAGGAGAACCAGCTTGCCCGCCAGAAGGCGACGTCGTTCCAGACCGCGGCGAAATTGCCCAGGCCGGTGATCTGAGGGCTGCGCAGGGTTTCGAAGCTGACCTCGGAGACCGAATAGACGAGGTTGACGATGGCGGGGAAGCCCAGGAAGACGAGCAGGAACACGACCAGCGGGATCGTCAGCAGGCGGAATTCGGACACGGGGCTGCGATGCGTCTTCGATGTCATCGATCGATCCTGGTTCGGTCTTGCCGCAACGTTGCCGGCGGCGGAGGGCCGCCGCCGGCACGCCGCTTACTTGAGCAGGTCCGCCATGCCCGTCGCGGTGTTCTTCAGCGCGTCGTCGAGCGACTGCTGGCCCGACCAGTAGCCGGTGAACTCCTTGGCCTGGAGTTCGTAGACCGAGAGCGCCTTGGCCGAGGTGCCGCCGTTCATGACGTAGCCGTACTGGCCGGCGAACTCGCCGAGCTTGACGAGGTCCGGCCGTTCGGCGGCGACGTCCTTGACGATCTCCGGCGTCAGCGCCGGCGCACCGCTGTTCTTGGCATAGACGAGCGCGGCTTCCTTCGAGGACAGCCACTTGAGGAAGGCCTTCGCGCCCTCCTTGTTGGCGGCATTCTTGTTGAGGCCGAAGCCGAGGCCGTGGATGTGGGTGAAGCGGCCCTCGGGGCCGGCCGGCGGGGCGACGGCTTCCGTGACCTCGCCGACGGAAGGCGACTTCTCCTTGGACATCAGCTCGGACGCGGCCGCATTCCACTGCATCATGGCGGCGACCTGCCCCGAAGCATAGGCCGCGTTCGCCTCGGCATATTCGTAGGACAGCGAGTCGCGCGGGCTCGCGCCGGCATCATAGAGCATCTTGTAGGTCTCGAGCCCCTTGCGGTAGGCCTGCGAATCGATCGTGACCTTGCCGCCGTCGTCCATCCAGTTGCCGCCATAGGCACGCGGCAGGGACTGGAACACCATCATGTTGAAGAGCAGGTTCTTCATCTGCAGCACGGTGCCGTAGCGGGTCGGGCTGTCGGGGTTCACGGCCTGTGTGAAGTAGAGCGCGGTGGCGGCATAGTCGTCCCACGTCCATTCGTCCGGGGTCTTCGGCTCCAGCTTCTTGCCGAGATGCTTTTCGGAGATCTCTGCGAATCTGGCCTTGGCCGCATCGTCCTTCAGCAGCGCCTCGATCAGGTCCTTGCGATAATACATGAAGTGCAGCGACAGGTCGGTCGGCACGCCGAACTGCCGGCCTTCATACTGCATGGTGGTGAGGACCTGATCGCCGTAGACCGACTTGGCCTCATCCGACAGTTCGACCGGCTCCATGAACGGCGCGTAGCGGCCGATGGAATAGGTGGCGAGGAGGTTTACGTCGAAGGCCGTGGAGCCGGCGGCAAGATCGGCCTGCAGCTTGTCCCAGAAACCGTCGCGGTTGAAGAAGAGCAGGTCGACCTTGTCGTCTTCGCTCACGTCCGCTTTCGCATTGTAGGTATCGGCGGCGGCGCGCAGCGCCGCCTCCTCCGGGCCGCCCGGCCAGCCGAGCACGGTCACTTTCGCAAAGGCGGGGCCGGCGAGCAGGCCTGCGATCGCGGCGGCGATCAGGCCGCCCTTCCTCATTCTGGCAAAGGTCATGTTCTTGTTCTCCCTCGGTTTAGTTCTGACGTCTTGCGAGATCCGCGATCCCCACGACGCCGGCCTTCTCGGCGAGCGCGGCGGCATGGAGTTGCGGCGTGAGCCGTGGCGGCAGGCCTTCGAGGGCCTGGCGGACGGATTCGAGATAACCGGGCGCCAGACCGATGCCGCCACCGATGACGATACGGGCTGGATCGAGCGCGAGCTGGATGTTGCCGCACAGGAGCGCGGTCTCGCGCGCGGAGGCACGGACGATGGCCTCTGCCCAGCCATGGCCGGCGGCGGCGGCCGCAAAAACGTCGCGCGCGGTGGCGCCCGGCTTGTGCGGCGCGGCCTGCGCGGCGATCCAGTGGCCGGAAACCCTGTCCTCCAGCGCGCGGCCCTCCTCGCCGAGGTTGCGGAACTGGCCGAAATGGCCGGCAAGGCCGCCGAGCAGGCGGCCGTTGACGACGATACCACCGCCGATGCCGGTCGAAACCGTGAGGAAGACGAGGTCGTGGCCCTGGCCGGCGCCGAAGGCATATTCGCCCCAGGCGGCGGCCTGCGCGTCGTTGGCGGCGAGCACCCGGTCGACGCCGGCAAGCCGGGAGACCGATGCGGCGAGCGGAAAGCGGTCGGGGATATCGAGGGTCCGGCGGTTGAGCGGCGACCAGCAGCCTTCGTCGATGATGCCGGTGACGGCGACGCCGACCGTATCGTAACGCCCCGCCCAGCCGGCGATCGCCGTAAAGAGGGCGGCAAGCCAGGCCTCGGGATCGCCGCCGCGCGGTGTCGGCATGGTGTGTGCCTCGATCACCGCGTCTTCCCGCACCAGCGCCGCAAGCATCTTGGTGCCGCCGATATCGAGAGCGAGGACGGTGTCGGGACGGTGCATGGCGGTCAGGCTCCCGTTCCCGCGATGGCGTCGTCCAGCGCGGCGCGGAACCAGGACGTGACATATTCCGGCCGCGTGATGGCGGAGCCGACGACGACCATGGACGCCCCGGCGATCAGCGCCTGCCGGGCCTGGGCCGGTGTGCGGATATTGCCTTCCGCGACGACATGTGGCGTCAGGCGGCGCATGGCGGCGACGAGGTCGAAGTCGGGTTCGGTTGGCTCGACCGGGCCGGTATAGCCGGCGAGCGTCGAGCCGACGACGTCGGCGCCCTCGAGAAGCGCCCGCTCGGCATCCGGCAGGATGGAGCAATCGGCCATGGCGATGCGGCCGTGCGCATGGATGCGCTCGACCAGCATGCGGGTGGAGACGGGGCGCGGGCGCTGCGTGGCGTCGTAGGCGATGATGTCCGCGCCGGCATCCGCCAGCGCGTCGACATCCTCGATAAAGGGGGTGATGCGCACGGGGCTATCGTCGAGGTCGCGCTTGACGAGGCCGATGATCGGCCGGTCGCTCGCCGCGCGAACGGCGGCGACATACTCGGCCGATTCGACGCGCAGGGCGGCAGCGCCCCCGTCCAGCGCCGCCAGCGCGAAGCCGACGACCATCTCCGCCCTGTCCATGGCGCCGCCCTTCACGGGCTGGCAGGATACGATCAGACCCTTGTCGAGAGCTTTGAAATCAAGCGGCACCGGCTATCTCCTGTCATTGGCAGGATGGTAGCAAAACAAGACCAGATGGCAACAGGCTTTAAACTGGTATTATCTCATCAACTCGATGACGAAGTCGTAGACGTCGCCGCGATATTTGGTCTGGGTGAACTCGACGATCTGCCCGTCGGCAAGGAAGCACCGGCGTTCCATGATGAGGAGCGAGGCGTCGTCGGGGGCGGCCAGCAGGCGTCGCTCCTCCGGCGTTGCGGGTCTTGCCTGCATGCGCTGAAGCGCCCGCACCGGCAGCGCGCCGGTGGTTTCGAGATAGTCGTAGAGCGAATCCCCGATGGCCTGCGGTTCGGGCACGAAGCGGGCGGGCAGGGTGGCCGTCTCGACGGCGATCGGCACCCCGTCGGCGGTGCGCAGGCGCCGCAGCCGCACGACCCTTTCGCTGCCGGAAATGCCGAGCGCCATCATCTCGGCCGGGGAAGGCCTTGACGTCTCTCGCGAAATCCAGACGCATCCGGGATCAAGCCCGCGCGAGCGCATGTCCTCCGAAAAGCTGGTCATCGTGGCCAGCGACTTCTCAAGGCGGGAAGAGACCACCGTCTTGGCGCCCTGCCGGCGCTCGAGGATGCCGTCCGCGGCGAGGCCGTCGATGGCCTTGCGCACCGTCACGCGGGAAAGGCCGAGTGCCTGGCTCAGCACCCGCTCGCTGGGAATGACGGCGCCGCGCTTGATATGCGCGGCGGCGACGGCCTGCTTGAGGGCCGCTTCCAGCCGCCTGTAGAGCGGCTCGGCGCTGGGGGCGGAAAGCTCGCCGGCGAGGAAGGCGAGGATCGGCCGATCGGTCATGAAAGCACGCTCCTGGAGTGGATCGCCGGCGGAATATTTTTCTGATCTTAAACTGGTATTGGTTCCGTGCAACGAATTTCAGCGCCGGTGGGGTGCTCCGGATCTCCTCAATGGCCGCCCTGCGTCGAGAAGGCCGCATGGTCCTTGTCGTGCAGCGCGAAACGGTCGAGCATGTTCGCGCTTGCTTCATTGACGCCGATGACGGCGACCTCGACGCCCTGCCTGCGGTATTTGAGCACGATCTTGTCCAGAGCGCCGACGGCCGTGATGTCCCAGAGATGGGCCGCGCTGACGTCGATCGTCACCTTGCGCAGGCTCTCTGCGAAATCGAAGGCCGCGGTGAAGCTCTCGGCGGAGGCGAAGAAGATCTGGCCGTCGACATGGTAGGTGCGCTCCGTGCCGTCCGCGTTCTGCGTGGAACGGACATGGAAGAGTTTTGCCACCTTGCCGGCGAAGAACACGCCGGAGAGCAGCACGCCGACGAGCACGCCCTTGGCGAGGTCATGCGTGCCGACGACCGTCGCCACCGTCGCCACCATGACGATCGAGGATGAGAGCGGGTTGCGGCGCAGGTCGAGGATCGAGCGCCAGGAGAAGGTGCCGACCGAGACCATGATCATGACGGCGACGAGGGCGGCCATCGGGATGATGCGCACGAGATCGTCCAGCACCAGGATGAGGAACAGGAGGAAGGTGCCGGCCACGAAGGTGGAGAGCCGGCCGCGGCCGCCGGAGGTAACGTTGATGACCGACTGGCCGATCATGGCGCAGCCGCCCATGCCGCCGATCAGGCCGGAGGCGATGTTGCTCGCTCCCTGGCCGATGCATTCCTGGCTCTTCGAGCTCGGCGTGTCCGTCATGTCGTCGACGATCTGCGCCGTCAGCAGCGATTCCAGGAGGCCGACCGCGGCAAGCGCCACGGAATAGGGGAAGATGATCTGCAGCGTTTCGAAGGTGAGCGGCACCTGCGGCAGGGCGAAGACGGGGAGCGCCGAGGGCAGTTCGCCGAGATCGCCGACCGTGCGCAGATCGAGGCCGCCCCACCAGGCGACGGCCGTCAGGACGAGGATGGCGACCAGCGGCGAAGGAACGGCGCGGGTGAGATGCGGGAAGAGGTAGATGATGGCAAGGCCGGCGGCGATCATGGCATAGGTGAGGGGCGGCACGCCGATGAGTTCCGGCAGTTGCGCCATGAAGATCAGGATCGCCAGCGCATTGACGAAGCCGGTGATCACCGAGCGCGAGACGAAGCGCATCACCCGGCCGAGCTTCAGCAGGCCGGCGCCTATCTGGATGAGGCCCATCAGCAAGGTGGCGGCGAAGAGGTATTCCAGGCCGTGCTCCTTGACCAGCGTGACCATCAGTACGGCCGTCGCCGCCGTCGCGGCGGAGATCATGCCCGGCCGGCCGCCGGCGAAGGCCGAGACGCAGGCAATGGCGAAGGAGGCGAAGAGGCCGACCTTGGGATCGACGCCGGCAATGACCGAGAAGCCGATCGCTTCCGGGATGAGGGCCAGTGCGACAACGATGCCGGAAAGGATATCGGCGCGAATGTTCGAGAACCACGCGCGCTTGTAGGTCGTCAGATTGAACATGGACAGGTCCGCAAAGGAATGCATCCAGGCCGGACGGCGTCCGGTCTCGTGAACGGGGCTGATGCTTTTGCGTTGTCTGGCGGATCGGCGGCCAGAAGAGCCACCCGGGATTTCACCGGGTCCGTGGTGAGTGACGTCCCTATAGAACGCAGCGCTTGCCGGCGCAACAGGCACATGGCGGCCACGGCCCGGTTTCGGGGGCCATGGCCGCGTTGTTCAGCGTCGGTCCTACCGCAGGATACGGCGCAGGCGCGCATCGATCTGCGCGGCGGCATCCTCGGGCGTCATCGAGCCGCCGATGACGGCGTTGAACAGCGTGCGGATGACCTCGCTCACCTCGTTGTAGCGCGGCGTCACGGGGCGCGGGATGGCGCTCTCCACGACGGCGCGGGCGCTTTCCACCCATGGCATCGCCTTCTGGACGTCGGGATCGGCATAGAGCGCCGTCTGTGGCGGCAGGTAGGAGGCGTCGATGGCCTTGATCTTCGTGGCTTCCATGCCGGAGAGGAAGGTCACTAGCTTCCTGGCTTCCTCCTGGTGGCGCGAATAGGCCGACACCGCCCATTCCCAGCCGCCGAGGCAACTGACGGGCTTGCCGCCTTCGACGGCCGGAAGGACCGCGACGCCGACCTTGTCCCGCACGGCGGAATCCTCGCCCTGGAAGTTGCTCCAGCCGTAACCCCACAGCGACGCGAACACCGCCTTGCCCGCCTGGAACTCCCGCCGCGTGTCGTCGGTGCCGACCTCCGATATGTTCTTCTTGGCGACGCCCTGGTCGATGAGGCCCTTCCACACGTTGAAGGCGGCGACCGCGCCGTCCTTGTCGAAGACGAACTTGCCGTCCTTCGTCAGGTCGTGGCCGGCGCTCCAGTAGGGCAGGAAGAAGGTGCAGACGGCGCCCTCGATGGCCTTGCCCTGGAAGGAGAGGCCCTGCAGCTCCGGATTACCCTCGCCGGCGAGGATCTTCTTGGCGGTCTCTGCAAACTCCGGCCAGGTCTTCGGCACGGGCAGGCCATATTTGTCCAGAAGGTCCTTGCGGTAGTAGAGCAGCAGCGCATCGGCGTGGGAGGGCAGGGCGACGAGCTTGCCGTCGACCGTGTTCGCATCCGCATAGGCCTTGATGTAGTCCTTGAGCACGGGCGCGGCCTCGGCCGCATCACCGAGCGGCGAGATCCACCCGGCCGCGCTGAACTGCGCGGGGCGGATGATGTCGAGGATCAGGACGTCCAGCGACGGGTCGCGGCTCGACAGGACCGTGTTGAGGTACTGGGCCTGCAATTCCGACGTAGCGCCGCCAAGCTCGATCTCGATCTTGATGCCGGGATTCCTCTGCTCGTAGAGATCGGCGATCTTGCGATGGGTTTCGGGGCTTCCCTGGCTCGACACGAACATGCGCAGCGTCGTGTCGGCATGGGCCGGTACCTGCATGCCGGCCGCAAGGGCGATCGCGGTCCAGGCAAGGATGGGGTGCTTCATGTGTGGTTCCTCCTCCAACATACTCCCGTCGCCATGATAGCGCTGCATGTAAATTCGTCAATTCGAGAGTTGAGATTCTGATGTCATTCAGGATTTGAAAATTACTAAAGTAATATCAGATAGATATGACTTGATTTCATGAGGTGGAGAATAATAGCGCTACGATTTCGTTTGATTTTCCAAATCCCCATGCGTAACGTTTCTCCTGTCACAGGCTTCCGGCGGCATCGCCGTGCGGGGCGCAATCGAGAGGAGGAATGAGAGTGTCTGACCAAATACGCTACGGCCTGATCGGGGCCGGCATGATGGGGCGGGAGCACCTTCGCAACATCGCCATGACGCCCGGCTCCAGGATCACCGCCATAGCGGATCCGGATGCCGGATCGCGGTCGCTGGCCGCCGAATGCGTGCCGGAGGAGGCGCAGCTTTTCGATTCGGCCGATGCGCTTCTTGCCAGCAATTCGGTCGATGCGCTGGTGATCGCGACGCCGAACGATACGCATGCCGACGTGCTGGCGCGGATCCTCGATCGCGGCCTCAGCCTGCCGATCCTCCTGGAAAAGCCGGCCTGCACCTCGACGGAGCAGCTCGCCTGGATGTCGTCGGCGCTGTCCGGCTATACGGCACCGCTGTGGATCGGCATGGAGTACCGCTACATGCCGCCGGTCACGGAACTGGTGGAGGAGGTTCGCAAGGGGACGGTCGGCGATCTCAAGATGATCGCGCTGCGCGAGCACCGCTTTCCCTTCAAGGCCAAGGTCGGCAACTGGAACCGCTATGCGGCCCGCACGGGCGGCACGCTCGTCGAGAAATGTTGCCATTTCTTCGATCTCATGCGGCTGATCGCTGAGGACGAGGCGGTGCGCGTCTATGCCTCCGCCGGTATCGACGTCAACCATGCCGACGAGCGGCGCGAGGACGGCGCGCGGCCCGATATCATCGACAACGCCTTCGTGACCGTCGATTTCAAGTCCGGGATCCGAGCCTCGCTCGACCTTTGCATGTTCGCCGAGGGCGCGCTCTGGCAGGAGGAGTTTTCCGCGACCGGCTCGCTTGGCCGGGTCGAGTGTTTCGTGCCGGGCTATCGCGGCCACGAGGCCGACAGGCATTCCGAGATCGAGGTCAGTTTTCGCGAGGAGAGGCGTCAGCCGGAACGCCGCGTCGTCGAGGTGGATGCGGACGTGCTGCACGCCGGCGCCCATCACGGCGCGACCTTCTATGCGCACCGCAAGTTCCGCCAGGCGATCCTGGGCGCCGGTCCGGTCGAGGTGACGCTGGAGGACGGCCTGAAGGCGGTCGCCATCGGCCTGGCGGCAGAGCGTTCCGCCCGGGAAAAGCGCGTCGTCACCCTCGACGGATTGACGCTGGACTGACGGAGTGATCCCATAAAAGGCAAGCGGATCGGCAAATCTGCCGATCCGGTCCTGCAATGACCCTGGAGCGTTTCCGCCCGTTCGAGCCGCGGAAGCGCTCCATCCGTTCGTGCTTGCGCGTTGTGCTGGATGCCTGGAGCATTTCCGGCTCACCGGAAATACTCTAGATTCTTGTTTTTACCGCATTATCCGACGCCGAAGCGATCTCTCTTCGACTGGAAATGCTCTAGCTGCTGCGGCGGTGCTGCAGCGTGAAGCGCGTGTCGATCTGCCGGGGGCCGTCCGTCCTTTCGCCGTGCAGATGCGCCTCGATCAGGCGCGCCGCCTCGCGGCCGATCAGGTCGCCGGAGGGGCGGATGGTGGTGAGCGGCGGATTGCAGGCGGCGCTGAAGGAAAGGTCGCCGAAACCGACCACGGCGAGCCGGTCCGGCACGGCGATCTTCTGGCGCTCGCAGGCGAACAGGGCGCCGAGCGCGATGTGGTCGTTGGAGCAGGCGATGCCGTCGGTATCGGGATGGAGCCGCAGGGCTTCGCTGAGGAGCATCGAGCCGATTTCCGCCGAGGCCGTATCGGGGTGCTCGACGACCTTCGCGGCGATCCCGGCGGCCCGGGCGGCCTGCAGGAAGCCGTCGCAGCGCTGCTTGGCGCGGCGGTCCTGGTGCATGCGGGCGCCGAGGAAGAGCAGGTTGCGGCGTCCCTGGCCGACGAGGTGCTCGGCGGCCGCCACGCCGACCTGATCGTGGTGGAAGCCGATGGCGGTATCGATCTGCGGGCCGCCCAGCTCCCAGATCTCGATGACGGGGATGGCGACATTGGCGAGCAGCCGCCGCGTCGCCGCGCTGTGCGAAAGTCCCGTCAGGACGACGGCGGCGGGCGCCCAGGACAGCGCCATGCGCACCAGTTCCTCCTCCTCCTGCTCGTCATATTCGGTATGGCCGAGGATGAGCTGCAGGCGCTGCTTCTTGAGCGCCGTCTGCATGGAGGAGACCGTTTCGGCGAAGAAGGCGTTGCGCACCGAGGGCACGAGGATGCTGACGGCGCGGGAGGAGGCGGCTGCCAGGCCGCCGGCCATCAGGTTCGGCACATAGTTGAGCTTGTCGATCGCCCGGCTGATCGCCTGGCTGGCGGTGGCCGAGACGGCCTCGGGCTTGCGCAGGAAGAGCGAGACGGTGGAGGGCGAGACATTGGCGAGCTCGGCCACGTCGGACATGGTGACGGACTGCATCTTCCGGCGATTGCGGGGCTGCTTTCGCATTGTGTTGTCCATGATGTCTCCGTAGCGCTATTATCGTACCAATAACACAGTTTCCACTGCGCTGCAACGAAAATCGCTGGCGTGCGAATCTATAATATGCTGAAAATAAAGGAATATTTGTCAATTTTCGCTTCCTTTTCATTTGTTTCCACAGCGGAAAACATTTTGTTGGACATGTCTTGCGTCAAATTAATCGTAGCGCTATTATTGACCTAGATCAGCCGGGTGTCCGGCCGCGCTTGGGAGAGAGGAATGGCTTCTGTCAGCCTGCGAAAGCTGGAAAAAAGTTACGGTTCGCTGCGCATCGTGAAGGGCATCGACCTGGAGATCGCCGATGGCGAGTTCGTGGTCTTCGTTGGTCCTTCGGGCTGCGGCAAATCCACGACGCTGCGCATGGTCGCGGGTCTCGAAGGCATCAGCGGCGGGGAGATCCGCATCGGCGACACGCTGGTCAACAGCCTGCCGCCGCGCGAACGCGACATCGCCATGGTCTTCCAGGACTATGCGCTCTATCCGCACAAGACGGTGCGCGAGAATATGGGCTTCAGCCTGAAGGTGCGCGGCGTCGCGCCCCGCGAGGCGGATGCCCGTATCAATGACGCCGCAGAGATGCTCGGCATCGGCCATCTGCTGGAGCGCCGTCCCGGCCAGCTTTCCGGCGGCCAGCGCCAGCGCGTTGCCATGGGCCGCGCCATCGTGCGCCGCCCGAAGGTTTTCCTGTTCGACGAGCCGCTGTCCAACCTCGACGCCAAGCTGCGCGGACAGGTGCGCACCGAGATCAAGCGCCTGCATCAGCAGATCGGTACGACCATCATCTATGTCACGCACGACCAGGTGGAGGCCATGACGCTTGCCGACCGCATCGTCATCCTCAAGGGCGGTGATATCGAGCAGGTCGGCACGCCCGACGAGGTCTACAACCGGCCGCAGAGCGTCTTCGTCGGCGGCTTCGTCGGCTCGCCCGCGATGAATTTCGCGAAGGCCAAGGTGGAGGCGGGCTGTCTCTCCTTCGCCGACGGCAACAGGCTGGCACTGTCTTCCGTCAGGGCCGGGCGCGAGACGGGCCTCGACGGGCGCGAGGTGATCGTCGGCATCCGGCCGGAGCACTTCGGCGCGAATGTCGATCCGGCCGCCGCCCTTTCGGCGCGCGTGCAGGTCGTCGAGCCGCTCGGGTCCGATACGCTCGTCCACTTCTCCGTCGGCGGCGACGTTCTGACGGCGCGCATGCCGCCGGAAACGCGGCCGGAGCCCGGCGCCGAGATCCGCTTCGGCGTGGATCCCACCAAGATCCACCTTTTCGACGCGGCGAGCGAGCGCGTCATCAACTGAACACAGGGCGCGGCGCGCCATCGATCAACGGGAGGATAGAATGAATATCAGGATCACGGCGAGCCTCTTTGCCGCCACCAGCATGCTCGCCTTCGCGGTCCCGGCTTTTGCCGATACGGACCTGAAGATCTTCGTTTCCAGCCAGCACCAGCCGGACGTCTGGCGCAAGGTGCTCGACAAGTACGAGGCGGCCAATCCGGGCGTCAAGGTGGCGATCGAGACCGGCGGCAACACCTCGGAAGCGCAGGCGCAGTATCTCAACACCGTCATGTCCGCCAAGGACACCAACCTCGACGTGCTGATGCTCGACGTCATCCGCCCGGCGCAGTACGCCGCCGCCGGCTGGACGTCCGACTTTGCCGGCAAGGACATGTCCGTCTACCTGCCGGCCTATGCCGAGGCCAACACGGTGGACGGCAAGATCGTCGCCCTGCCGGCCTTCGCCGACGCCATGTTCCTCTATTATCGCAAGGACCTGCTCGACAAGTACGGCATCACCCCGCCGAAGACATGGGAAGAGCTGGCGGCCGCCACCAGGACGATTGCCGAGGGCGAGAAGAACCCCGACCTGCAGGGCCTTTCCTTCCAGGGCAAGGCCATCGAGGGCGCGGTCTGCACCTTCCTGCTGCCTTACTGGAGCCAGGGCAAGAACCTCGTGGAGAGCGGCAAGCTCACCTTCGACCACGACGCTGCGGTCACGGCGCTGAAGCTCTGGAAGGACTTCGTCGACCAGGGCGTCGCCAAGAAGAACATCGCGGAAGTCGCCACCGACGACACGCGCAAGGAATTCCAGGCCGGCACCGTCGCCTTCGCCGTGAACTGGTCCTATGCCTGGACGCATTTCCAGGGTGCGGAATCGGCCGTTGCCGGCAAGGTCGGCGTCACGCGCCTGCCGGCGCTCGGCTCCGGCGAGCAGGCAAGCTGCCTCGGCGGCTGGGAATGGGGCGTCTCGGCCTATTCCACCCATCAGGACGAAGCCAAGAAGCTGGTCGAATATCTCTCCGGCGAGGAAGTTTCCGTCTTCATGGCCGCCAACGGCTCGCTGCTGCCGACCTATGCAACCGCCTACAAGAACGACGAGGTGCTGAAGGCCGTGCCGTGGTTCGCCGACGCGCTCCAGGTGGTCGAGACCGCCAAGGCCCGCCCGGTGACGCCGCGCTACAACGAGGTGAGCGAGGTCATCCGCACCACCGTCAATGCCGTGCTCGCGGGCGTCACGACACCGGAAGACGGCGCAAGCCAGATCGAGGCCCGCCTCAAGCGCATCCTGCGCTGATCGCGACAGCCATCGCCGGAAGGGCAGGGCGGCCTCCCCGCCCTTCCGCCTCCCCAACCTGAATTGTCGGGAGTAGCCCCCGTGACGACGACCTCCACCCTCAATGCGGCAAGTCCTTCCGACCGTGGCCCGCCGGCCTGGACGCGCTGGCTCGATCTCGGCGACCGGGCGCTTGCCGTGGTCCTGCTCGCCCCGGCGGCGATCCTGCTCGCGCTGATCATCGTCTATCCGGTGCTGCGCCTCGGCTATACCAGCTTCTTCAGTCTGTCGCTGACCTCTGGCCTGCCGGCGGAGTTCGTCGGGCTCGAAAACTACAGCCTCATGCTGGAGGACCCGGTCTTCTGGGAAACCACCTGGAACACCGTGCTCATCACGCTCATCACCGTGCCCGGCGCCCTCCTGGTCGGGCTGGCACTGGCCCTGCTCGCGAACCTCCCCTTCGGCGTGCAGTGGCCGGTGCGCCTTTCGCTGCTGATCCCCTGGGCGCTGCCGCTCTCCTTCGCCGGCCTGATCTTCGCCTGGTTCTTCCATTCCGAATACGGCGTGGTCAACGACGTGCTGAACCGCCTCGGCTTTCCGGGCATCATCTGGTTCAATTCGCCGAACTGGGCCTTCGCCGCGATCTGTCTGACGATCGTCTGGAAGACCTCGTCCTTCATGGCGCTGATCATCCTTGCCGGCCTCCAGACGATCCCGCGCTCGCTCTATGAGGCCGCCGACGTGGACGGTGCGGGGCGCATCCGCCAGTTCTTCGAGATCACGCTGCCGCTGCTCAAGCCGGCCATCGTCGTCGCGCTGATCTTCCGCACCATCACCGCGCTGCAGACCTTCGACATCCCCTACATGATGACCGGCGGCGGCCCCGGCACCTCGACCGCCACGCTCGCCATGTACATCCACCAGAACACGGTCTCCTTCCTCGACCTCGGCTACGGCTCGGCGCTCGCCGTCGTGATGTTCGCCCTGTCGATGTGCGTGACCGCCGTCTATCTCCGCGCCATCCGGACCCAGGAGTAAGCCATGACCGCCATCGCCAATTCCGGGTCCTCCGCGTTCCTGTCCGGCCGTCCGCTCCGTTTCATTGCCGGCGGCGTGCTGATCGTCAACGGCATGTTCCCGGCGCTGTGGATTCTCTTCACCTCGCTGAAGACGGAAGCCGAGCTGACCGCAAAGCCCATCACCTGGATCCCGCACGCCCCGACGCTGTCCAACTACATGCAGGCCTTTTCCGACCAGCCGCTGCATATCTTCCTGTTCAACAGTTTCATGGTGGCGCTGCTTTCCACCTGCCTGACGCTGCTCGTCTCGGTGCTGGCGGCCTATGCGCTGGCGCGACTGAACCTGCGCTATCGCGGCCTCATCCTGTCGCTGATCATCGCCGTGTCGACCTTTCCGCTGGTGACGCTGCTCGTGCCGCTGTTCGAGATCATGCGCACGCTGAACCTGCTCAACACCTGGATCGCGCTGGTGCTGCCCTATACGGTGCTGTCGCTGCCGGTCTGCACGCTGATGCTCGTCTCCTTCTTCGAGGGCATTCCGCGTGACCTCGAAAACGCCGCGATGATCGACGGCTGCACGCGCATGGGGGCCCTCTTCAAGGTGGTCGTGCCGCTCTGCGCGCCCGGCGTCTTCACCGCCGGCATCCTCGCCTTCGTCAATGCCTGGGACGAGTTCCTGCTGGCGCTGTCGTTCAACTCCAATCCGGCGCTGCGCACGCTGCCCGTCGGCATCCAGCTCTACCAGGGCGAATTCGCCTTCCCCTGGCCGGTCATCTCCGCTGCGCTGGTCGTCGGCATCGTTCCGGTCGCCGTGCTGATCGTCATCTTCCAGGAGCGCGTCGTCTCGGGCCTTACCGCCGGGGGGATCAAGGGATGACGAAGCGGCTCGATATTTCCGAACTGCGCAGCCAGCGCTGGTTCGCCTCCGACGACATGCGGGCCTTCGCGCATCGCCAGCGCACCCAGCAGATGGGCATGCGGCGCGAAGAGTTCATGGGCCGGCCCGTCATCGGCATCATCAACACCTGGAGCGAGATGAGCCCCTGCCATGCGCATCTGCGCGACCGGGCGGAGGCCGTCAAGCGCGGGGTCTGGCAGATGGGCGGCTATCCCGTCGAACTGCCGGCGATCTCCGTCGGCGAGGTGATGGTGAAGCCGACGACCATGCTCTACCGCAATTTCCTCGCCATGGAATGCGAGGAGCTGCTGCGCTGCCACCCGATCGACGGGGCGGTGCTGCTCGGCGGTTGCGACAAGTCCACCCCGGCGCTTTTGATGGGTGCCTTCTCGATGGATATCCCGGTCATCTTCTGCCCGGCCGGGCCGATGTCGAACGGCCAGTGGCGCGGCGTGAAGACCGGCGCGGGCACCCATACCAAGAAATACTGGGACGAGCTGCGCGCCGGTAACATCACCCGCGAGGACTGGGTGGACCTTGAAAGCCGCATGACGCGCTCGCCCGGCACCTGCAACACCATCGGCACCGCCTCGACCATGACCTCCATCGTCGATGCGATGGGCATGACGCTCTCCGGCGCCTCCTCCATCCCCGCCGTCGATTCCGGCCACACGCGCATGGCGTCTGCCTGCGGGTCGCGCATTGTCGAGATGGTCTGGGAGGACCTGAAGCCCTCGAAGATCCTCGACCGCGACAGCTTCCTCAACGGCCTCGTCGCCTATATGGCGCTCGGCGGCTCGACCAATGCGGCCGTGCACCTCATCGCCATGGCCAAGCGCGTCGGCGTCGAACTGACGCTGGACGACATGGCGGAGATGGCCGGCAAGGTGCCGGTCGTCGCCAATGTCTTCCCGTCGGGCGAATACCTGATGGAGGACTTTTACTTCGCCGGCGGCGTCAATGCGATGCTGAAGAAGCTCTCGCGGCACCTGAAGCTCGACCGGCCGACCGTCAACGGCAGGACGCTCGGCGAAAACATCGCCGATGCCGAGTGCTGGAACGACGAGGTGATCCGCGGCGAGGACAATCCCGTCGTGCCGCTTGCACGCGGCAAGACGCTGGAAGTGCTGCGCGGCAATCTCGCGCCGAACGGTGCGGTGATGAAATCGTCGGCCGCCAATCCGAAATTCCTGAAGCATGTCGGCCCGGCCATCGTCTTCGACGACCCGCGCACCATGAACAGGACGCTGGACGACCCGGACCTCGACATCACCGAGGACACGGTGATCGTGCTGCGCAATGCCGGCCCGGTCGGCGCGCCCGGTATGCCGGAATGGGGCAACCTGCCGATCCCGAAGAAGCTGCTGAAGCAAGGTGTGCGCGACATGGTGCGCATCTGCGACGGGCGCATGAGCGGCACCCACTACGGCACCTGCATCCTGCACGTCTCGCCGGAGGCCGCCATCGGCGGGCCGCTGGCACTTGTCAGGACCGGCGATCTCATCGAGCTTGATGTAACCGCCGCAACCATCAACATGCGCGTTTCCGAAGAAGAGCTGGCCCGCCGCCGGGCCGAATGGAAGCCTTCCGCGCCCATCTATGAACGCTCCTTCGCCGCCCTCTACCAGCGCCATGTCAGCCAGGCGCACGAGGGCTGCGACTTCGACTTCCTGACCGGCACGCAAGCCGTACCCGAACCGCCGATCTATTGAGGGACACCCCATGAGCAGCAACAACCCCTTCAAGTCCTGGCTCGGCGACAAGAACCGCGCCACCCCGCTCGGCACCTGGCTGATGGCCGCAGCCCCCGCGACGGCGGAAGCTCTCGGTTACGGCGGCTTCGATTTCCTCGTGGTCGACATGGAGCATGTGCCGGTCGAGTTCACCGATCTTGCCCATATCCTGCGCGCCATCGGCTGCACGCCGGCAGATAGCGTGGTGCGGCTCGCCTGGAACGACCAGGTGCTCGTCAAGCGCGCGCTCGATGCCGGCGCGCGCACCGTCATGCTGCCCTTCGTGCAGAATGCGGAGGAGGCGAAGGCCGCCGCGTCCTTTACGCGCTATCCGCCGCATGGCATCCGGGGCGTTGCCGCCGTGCATCGCGGCTCGCGCTTCGGCACGATCCCGAACTACCTGAAATCCGCAAACGACGACATCTGCACCATCGTGCAGCTCGAAACGCCGGAGGCCATCGAGCGCCTGCCGGAGATCGCCGCCGTCGAGGGCATCGACGCGCTGTTCGTCGGCCCGGGCGATCTTTCCGCCGCCATGGGCCATATCGGCAACATCGCCCATCCGGAGGTGCAGGCGCTGATCGAGAAGGCGGCGAAGGACGCCCATGCCGCCGGAAAGCCCATCGGCATCGTCGGCCCGAACCCGGACATGGTGAAGCGCTTCATCGGCTACGGCTACGACTACGCTGCCATCGCCTCCGATATCGCCATGATGACCGGCCGCGCCAGCGAATGGCTCGGCCAGATGAAGGGCGTCGAGAAGGCCCCCGCAACGCCCATGGCGGCTTATTGAGAGGGCGGCGCGGTGGAAGAAGGTTTTGCCCCCGTCCTCGATTTTCAAGCCGCGCTCGGCGAATGCCCGCTCTGGTCGGTCGCCGAACAGGCGCTCTATTTCGTCGATATCAAGCGCTGCCGCATCCACCGCTACGATCCGGCAACGGGATCGCTCGGTGCGATGGAACTGCCCGAGGAAGTCGGCTGCATCGGCCTTGCCGAGGGCGGCGGCTTCATCGCCGGCCTGCGCTCTGGCCTCTGGCTCATCGATGCGGACGGCAAGCCGCTGAGGAAGCTCGCGGACAATCCCGAGGACCAGTCGATCAGTCGCTTCAACGACGGCGGTGTCGACCCGGCCGGCCGCTTCATCGCCGGTACGGTGGACGAGACGCGGGAGAAGGACATCGCCAGCCTCTACCGCTACGACAATCGCGGCCTGACGCGCCTTGCCGGTGGGCTGCTCACCTCCAACGGCGTCGCCTTTTCGCCGGACGGCAGGCGGCTCTACCATTCCGATACGCTTCGTTACACGCTCTATGCCTGCGACTACGACGTCGCGACGGGCGAGGTGACGAACCGGGAGGTCTTTGCCCGCTTCGGCAGCGAGACCGACAAGGGCCGGCCGGACGGCGGCGCGGTCGATGCCGAGGGCTGCTACTGGACCGCGCTCTACGAGGGCGGCCGCGTGCAGCGCTATGCACCGGACGGCCGGCTGCTTGCCGAATATCCGGTCCCGGCGAAATGCCCGACCATGATCGCCTTCGGCGGGCCGGACCTCACGACGCTCTACTGCACCAGCGCCTCCATCGGCCGGCCCGACGAGGAGCTTGTCGAATACCCGCTTTCCGGCACGCTCTTCGCCATGCGCGCCCCTGTCGCCGGCCTTGCCCGGCCCCTGTTCAACCCAGCCCGCTGAGGCATGCCATGACCTACGATACCGTCCGCTACCATTCGCTCGAAGGCCGCAACGTCCTGATCACCGGCGGCGCCTCCGGCATCGGCGAGGCCATGGTGGCGGCCTTCCGGGCGCAGGGCGCGCGCGTCTCCTTCCTCGATATCGACGAGACGGCCGGCAAGACGACGGCGGAGGCGACGGGCGCGGAGTTTCATGCCTGCGACCTCACCGATATCCCGGCGCTCCGCGATGCGGTGGCGAGGGTCGAGGCCAAGCACGGCGCGGTCGACGTTCTCGTCAACAATGCCGGCAAGGACGACCGCCACCGCCTGGACGAGGTGGAGCCGGACTATTGGCGGCGCATGCTGGCGCTCAACCTCGACCACCAGTTCTTCGCCACGCAAGCGGTTGCGAAAGGCATGCGTGGGAAGGGCGGGGGCTCCATCGTCATGATGGGCTCGGTGTCGTGGATGCGCGGCAATCCGGTCATGGTCGGCTATACGACGGCGAAGGCCGCGATCAACGGCATGACGCGCACGCTCGCCCGCGACCTCGGGCCCGACGGCATCCGCGTCAACTGCATCGTGCCGGGCGCCATCGTCACCGAACGGCAGAAGGCGCTCTGGGCGGGGCCGGAGGAGAGCCAGAAATTCATCGACCTGCAATCCCTGAAATTCCGCCTCGACGCCGGCCATGTCGCGCGGCTCGCGCTCTTCCTTGGCTCCGATGAGAGCGGCGGCTGCACCGGGGCCAATTTCATCGTCGACGCCGGCCTCACGCAGAACTGAAGGTTTTCGCCATGCTCCTCGAAAAGACCGCCAGCGGTTTCACGCTCTCCCTCGACGGCCGTCCGATCATCGCCCACACGGCGGAAACCCCCGCCTTCTTCGCCGGCCACGGCGAGGAGCGCATGGACATGTATCGCGGCAATTTCGATATCGAGGATTACGTGGTGGAGCGCGTGGCGCTCGCCCATGCCGAGGTTGCGGGCGAGACGATCCGCCTCTCCAGCGCGCCCGGCCAGCCGGTGCGCCTCATCCTCAAGGTGGACGGCGACAGCCTGCGGCTGGAAGCGCCGGATGCCTCCGTCAATCGCCTCTGGCTGCGCACGGTCGCGGAGAAGGACGAGCATGTCTGGGGCGGCGGCGAGCAGATGTCCTATTTCGACCTGCGCGGCCGCCGCTTCCCGCTCTGGACGTCGGAGCCCGGCGTCGGCCGCGACAAGACGACGGCGATCACCTTCCAGTCCGACGTGACCGGCAAGGCCGGCGGTGACTATTACAACACCAACTACCCGCAGCCCACCTACGTCTCCTCCCGCCGCTATGCCTTGCATATCGACACAACCGCCTATGCCGTCTTCGATTTCCGCCGCGAAGGGTTTCACGAGGTGGAAGTCTGGGAAGTGCCCGGAAGGATCGAATTCTTCGCCGCCGATACCTTCCGCGATCTCGTGGGAAAACTCTCGCTGCGCTTCGGCCGCCAGCCGCAATTGCCGGATTGGGTCTATCAGGGCGCCATCGTCGGCCTCAAGGACGGCAAGGGCTCCTTCGAGCGGCTCGAAAAGATGCGCGCCGCCGGCGTGAAGGTTTCGGGCCTGTGGTGCGAGGACTGGGTGGGGCTGCGCCACACCTCCTTCGGCGCGCGCCTCTTCTGGGACTGGGTGGGCAACGAGGAGCGCTATCCGCACCTGCGCCAGAAGATCGCCGAGCTTGCCGACGAGAACATCCGCTTCCTCGGTTACGTGAACCCCTATCTCTGCGTCGACGGCTCGCTCTTTCCGGAGGCGGAAGCGAGCGGCTATTTCGCGACGGATGCCGAGGGCAAGACCGCGCTGGTCGATTTCGGCGAGTTCGATTGCGGCGTGGTCGATTTCACCAATCCGGATGCGGCCGCCTGGTTCGCCGAGCGGGTGATCGGCCAGAACATGCTGGATTTCGGCCTTTCCGGCTGGATGGCGGATTTCGGCGAGTATCTGCCGATCGACGTGAAGCTTTCGAACGGCATCGACGCCAAGCTGATGCACAATGCTTGGCCGACGCTCTGGGCCGAGGTGAACGCGAAGGCCGTGGAAAGTCGCGGCAAGACGGGCGACGCGCTGTTCTTCATGCGCGCCGGCTATACCGGCGTGCAGGCCCATTGCCCGCTTCTGTGGGGCGGCGACCAGTCGGTGGATTTCTCGCGCCATGACGGCCTCGTCACGGTCATGTCCGGCGCGCTCTCCTCCGGCCTTCTCGGCAATGCCTATCACCATTCCGATATCGGCGGGTATACCAGCCTGTTCGGCAATGTCCGCACGCCGGAACTCCTGATGCGCTGGGCCGAGATGGCCGCCTTCACGCCCGTCATGCGCAGCCACGAGGGCAATCGCCCGCGCGACAATCTCCAGATCGACCAGGACGCGGCGGTGCTCTCTCATTTCGCCCGCATGACGGCGATCTACGTCCATCTTGCGCCCTATCTGAAGGCGCTCTCCAAGGAGGCGGCCGAGACGGGCCTGCCCGTCCAGCGGCCGCTTTTCCTGCACCACGAGGACGACCGCGCCACATACGCCATCCAGGACGCCTATCTCTACGGCGCGGACCTGCTCGTCGCGCCGGTCTGGAAGGCGGACGAGACGGAGCGCAGCGTCTACCTGCCGAAGGGCGCGAACTGGGTGCATGTCTGGAGCGGCAAGGCCCATGAGGGTGGCCGCGAGGTGACCGTTCCGGCCCCGCTCGGCCAGCCGGCCGTCTTCTACCGCGCGGGCGCGGCGCGCGAAAACCTCTTCGCGGGCATCGGGACGCTCTGATCATGGGCGTGTCGAGCCTCGTTGTCCTGCTGCTGCTGGCGGCGGGCGCCTCCTATGTGCAGACGCTGACCGGTTTCGCGCTCGGTCTTCTGTTCATGGGCGGCGTCGGGCTGACCGGCGTCGTGCCGCTGCCCGATGCCGCCGTGCTCGTCGGCATCCTCGCCATCGTCAATGCGGCGCAGGTGCTGGCCAGGGGCTGGCGGGACATCGCAAGGCGCGAATTCCTGCTGGTGATCTTCGTCAGCCTTGTCTTCCTCGTCCTCGGCTACTGGCTTTTGGGCCTGCTGGTCTCGTCTTCGCTCGAATGGCTGAAATTGGTGCTCGGCACGATCATCGTGCTCTCCAGCATCCAGTTGCTCCTGAAACCCGCACCGCTGGAAAGGCCGTCGGGCCCGGCGTCCTTCGCCTTCTTCGGGGCGATCGCCGGCGTGATGGGCGGGCTCTTTTCCACGGCCGGGCCGCCGCTCGTCTACCATTTCTATCGCCAGCCGCTGCGTCCCGCCGCCATCCGCGAGACGCTCGTCGCCGTCTTCGCCGTCAATGCGGTGCTGCGCCTGGCGCTCGTCGCCGGGGCGGGGGACATGCCCTCGGCCTCCTTCTGGTGGGGCCTCCTGTGCATACCCGTCGTCATGGCCTTCACGGCGCTCGCCCGCCGCTATCCGCCGCCGCTGACGCCGACGGGCCTTCGTCGTGTCGCCTTCTGCCTCCTGTTTTTGTCCGGCATCTCGCTTGCCGCCCCCGCCTTCCTCACGCTTTTCGGAGATTTCTCATGACGCACCCGCTTAAAACCGCGCTCAAGGATAGAAGCCTGCTCGCCGACAAGGCCTTCGTCGACGGGCGCTGGACCTCTGCCGCCGACGGCCGCACCTTCGCTGTGACCGATCCCTTCGACGGTGCGGTGATCGCCGAGGTCCCCTCGCTGTCGCGCACGGAAGTGGCCGCCGCCATCGACGCCGCGGAGGTCGCGCAGAAACTCTGGGCGAGACGCAGCGCCAAGGAACGGGCGAAGGTGCTCAATGCCTGGTTCCATCTGATCCTCGACAATGCCGACGACCTCGCGCTGATCCTGACCGCCGAACAGGGCAAGCCGCTGGCCGAGGCGAGGGGAGAGGTAGTTTCGAACGCCGCCTATCTCGAATGGTTCGCGGAAGAGGCCAAGCGCATCGACGGCGACATCATTCCCGGCGCCAATGCCGGCCAGCGCATCATGGTGCTGAAGCAGCCGGTCGGCGTCTGCGCCGCCATCACGCCGTGGAATTTTCCGAACGGCATGATCACCCGCAAGGCCGGCCCGGCGCTCGCCGCCGGCTGCTCCATGCTGCTGAAGCCGGCCTCCCAGACGCCGCTCTCGGCACTGGCGCTCGCCGTGCTTGCCGAGCGGGCCGGGGTGCCGGCGGGTGTGTTCTCCGTCGTCACCGGCGAGGCGCGGCCGATCGGCGAGGAATTCTGCCACAACCCGAAGATCGCCAAGATCACCTTCACCGGCTCCACCGGTGTCGGCCGCTGGCTGATGAAGGAGGCCGCCGACGGCATCAAGCGCCTGTCGCTGGAGCTCGGCGGCAACGCGCCCTTCATCGTCTTCGACGATGCCGATCTCGACGCGGCCGTGGAGGGCGCGATGATCTCGAAGTTCCGCAATGCCGGCCAGACCTGCGTGTGCGCCAACCGCATCTACGTGCAGGAAGGCGTCGTTGAAGCCTTCACCGAGAAGCTGCTTGCGAAGGTATCCGCCATCACGCTCGGCCGCGGCACCGAGGTCGGCATCACGCAGGGGCCGCTGATCGACGACAAGGCCGTCGCCAAGATCGAGGAGCATGTGGCCGATGCGCTGGAGAAGGGCGGCAAGCTGGTTGCAGGCGGCAGGCGCAGCGCGCTCGGCGGTACCTTCTACGAGCCGACCGTCATCACCGGCGTCACCCAGGCGATGAAGGTCGCGAGCGAGGAGACTTTTGCGCCGCTCGCCCCGATCATCACCTTCCGGGACGAGGATGAGGTGATAGCCATGGCCAACGACAGCGAATACGGTCTCGCCTCCTATTTCTACGCCAAGGACATGGCCCGTGTCTGGCGCGTCGCCGAGGCGCTTGAGGCCGGTATCGTCGGCGTCAATTCCGGCCTGATCGCCAACGAGATGGCGCCGTTCGGCGGCGTCAAGCAGTCGGGCCTCGGCCGCGAAGGCTCCAAATACGGCATCGAAGGCTTCCTCGAGCTGAAATATGTCTGCGTCGCGGGGCTCTGACAGGCGATAGGCGGGACGCCCGCTCCACCGCCCGGCTCATTCCGGGCGGCGGCGATCGGGCGGCGGCGTCTACGGCTGGAGCGCGGCCTTCTGCCCGGCGGTGAGCGGCCGGATTGCCGAGCCGCGAAGCAGGAGAAAGAGCTTGGCCGTCTCCTCCAGTTCCTCGGTGGCGTACTGCGCATCCGTGAGCGTCTTGCCGGCGACGACGGGGCCGTGGTTGGCGAGCAGGACGGCGTGGCTCTTCTCGGCCCTCAACGCCACGGCCTCGGCCAGCGCCGTGTCGCCTGGAGGGAAATAGGGCACCAGCGGCAGGGCTCCCACGCGCATGACGTAATAGGCGGTCAGCGGCGGCAGCACATCCTCCGGATCGGTATCGGCAAGGATGCTGACGGCGACGGAATGGGTGGAATGCAGGTGCACGACGGCGGCGCTCTGCGGCCGTTTGCAATACATGCACTGGTGCAGGAAGGCTTCCTTGGTCGGCTTGTCGCCGCCCGTATGCACGCCCTCCGCCGAAAAGCGCGAGAGCCGCGCCGGATCGAGCGCGCCGAGCGAGGCATTGGTCGGCGTCATCAGCATGTCGCCATTCGAGAGCCGCACGCTGATATTGCCGGCCGAACCGAAGGTGAGCCCGCGGTCGAAGAGGGATTTTCCGGTGGCGGCGATCGCATCGCGCGTCCTGGTTTCCTCGGAGAGGATGGCGGTCATTGCAGCAGCTCCCATGCTTTGAGAAAGAAGTCGTCGGCGCCGAAATTGCCGGATTTCAACGCCAGCGCCAGGGGGGCTCCGTCGAGGCTGACGGTCCACGGCACGCCGGGGTCGATCTCCGGCCCGATCGCAAGGGCGGCCGGGCCGAGCGCGTTGACGACCGCGCCGGAGGTCTCGCCGCCGGCAACGACGAAGCGGCGGAAACCGGCATCTCTCAGCCGGACCGCGACATCCGCCAGAAGATGCTCGACCAGTTCCCCGGCCCGCATCCGGCCGAGCGCGGCCTGCGCCCGTGCGACCTCCGCGGGATCGTCGCTCGAGAAGATAAGGGGCGTCGCATGGCCGCTGTCGATGATCCAGCGCGCCGCCGCCTCCGCCGTCGTCCGCCCTTCGGCGATATCCTGCGGATCGATCTTCAGCGCGGGGATGCCGGCGGCGCGTGCGGCGGCGATCTGCCGGCGGGTGGCGGCGGAGCAGGAGCCGGCGATGATGGCCGCGCGCCCCGCCGGCGCGGGAAAGGGCCGGGCGCTTCCCGCGCCCTGCGAGAAGCCGAAATTGGCGGGCAGGCCGAGGGCGACGCCCGAGCCGCCCGTAACGAGCTTCAGCCCCGCCGCGGCCGTGCCGATGGCCCGGAGCTGGTCGTCCGTCACGGCATCGACGACAAGCATGCCGAGGCCGTCGCTCGCGGCCTTGTCGAGCGCCGCACGGATCGCATCGGCGCCCTTTTCCACCGTCTCGTGGCCGACCAGCCCGACCGGCAGCGCCGTCTGCCGCTGCAGCACGCGCACGAGGTTGGCGTCGCACATCGGCGTCAGCGGATGGTCCTTCATCGGGCTGTCGGACAGCAACAGATCGCCGACGAAGAGGTGGCCCCGATAGACCGTGCGGCCGTTGGCCGGGAAGGCGGGGCAGGCGATGGTCAGCGCGGCGCCGGTCGCCTCCAGCAGCGCCTCGGTCACCGGCCCGATATTGCCTTCGTCGGTCGAATCGAAGGTCGAGCAATATTTGAAGAAGAGCTGCCCGGCGCCCGCATCGAGGAGCCGGCGGGCGGCCGCGAGCGACTGGGCGACGGCGTCCGCCTTGGGAAGCGTGCGCGATTTCAACGCCACGACTACGGCATCCGCCGCGCCGAAATCGAAGGCCGCGTCCGGCACGCCGATCACCTGCACCACGCGCATCCCGCCGCGCGCCAGCATGAGGCAGAGGTCTGTCGCCCCTGTCAGGTCGTCCGCAATGGCGCCTATGAACATGTCTCGTCCTTCTTTCATATCCTCAGGCGGTCGCGCCCTCGATGATCTCGTATCCCGTGTTCACGACCTCGGTTTCGGCGGGCCGCCTCGGCTCGGCGATGATGCGCCCCGCGGCGATGCGGCCGATCTCGAAGCGGTTGGAGCGGACGGTCGACAGCGGCATGGGGATCGCCTGGCCGATGTCGAGCCCGTTGAAGCCGAAGAGCGCGAGCTCTTCCTTGACCGCGATGCCGGCCGCAAGGCAGTGGAAGTAGCCGCCGACTGCCATGTCGTCGTTGACGAAGACGGCGGCGTCGATATCCGCCGCGGCGAGCAGCCTGGGCAGCATCTCCGCCCCCCCGGTGACGGAACTCGGCCCGTCGACATGCACCTCCGCGGCAAGGGAAAGACCTTCCTCGGCGAGCGCGGCGACGAGGCCTTCGTAACGCAGCCGCGCACGCCGGTCCGCGACCCAGTCGTGGCCGACATAGCCGATGCGGCGGTAGCCCTTGGCGATCAGGTGCCGGCCGCTGTCGTAGCCGGCCTGCCGGTGGGAAAAGCCGACGACGAGGTCGACGGGATCGCCCTCCGTATCCATCAGTTCCACGACGCGCACGCCGCTTTCCCTGAGCAGCCGGCGCGTGACGTCCGTATGGTCCGAGCCGGCGGTGATGATCGCCATCGGCTGCCAGGCGAGCAGCGAGGAGAGGATCTCCTGCTCCTTCTCGCGGTCGTATTCGCTGACGCCGAGGAGCGGCTGGTAAGGGCTGCCGGCCAGCCCCTCGTAGATGCCGCGCAGCACCTCGGGGAAGACGATGTTGTGCATGGAGGGCAGGATGACGCCGATGAACAGCGAGGCCGAGGAGGCGAGGGTGCCGGCCGCCCGGTTCGGCACATAGCCGAGCGCCTCGATCGCGTCGCGCACCCGCCGGCGCGTCTCCTCGGCGATCGGCCCCTTGCCGCGAACGACCCGCGAGACGGTGATCTCGCTCACGCCGGCAAGGCGGGCGACATCGGTCAGGGTGGGTTTGGTTGGCGGCATGCGTAGTCTTTCAGGGTGGTTCCAGGTCGAATGACAGCGCTAACATATTTTTCTTGCGAGCCTCCCGTCAATGTGTTTGACTGAACATATGTTAGCGCTGTCATAAGAATAGCGGACGGGGAGGACGGGATGGATCCAGCGAAATCGGTCGCAGTGATCGGCCTTGGCGCCATGGGGATCGGCATGGCCCGTTCCCTGTTGCGCGCCGGCCTTTCCGTCTCGGGCTACGACACCAATCCCGATGCGCTGGACGCGCTGAAGGCGGCGGGCGGCCGGTCCGCGGCAAGCGCCGCCGAGGCGGCGCGCGGAGCGGATATCCTCGTCCTCGTCGTCGTCAACGCGGCCCAGGTCGAAAGCGTGCTGTTCGGCGCCGGCGGCGCTGCCGCGGCGCTCTGCCCGGGCGCCGTCGTCATCGCCTCTCCGACCATGGCGCCGCAGGAGGCACAGGATTTCGCACGGCGCGCCGAGGAGGCCGGCCTTCTCTATCTCGATGCGCCGATCAGCGGCGGCGCGGCGAAGGCCGGCGCCGGCGCGCTGACGGTCATGGGCTCGGGCTCGCCGGAAGCCTTCTCCGCTGCCGCTCCCGCACTCGACGCCATGGCCGAGACCGTCTACCGGCTCGGCGACAGCGTCGGCATCGGCTCGTCCTTCAAGATCGTCAACCAGCTTCTGGCCGGCGTCCACATCGCCGCCGCCTGCGAGGCGATCACTTTCGCCAGCAGCCTCGGGCTGGACATATCCCGCGTCTTCGACGTCATCACGAAATCGGCCGGCAACAGCTGGATGTTCGAGAACCGCATTCCCCATGTGCTGGCCGGCGACTATGCGCCGATGAGCGCCGTCTCGATCTTCACCAAGGACCTCGGCATCGTCTCCGATCTCGGGCGGCGGCAGAAATTCCCGCTGCCGGTGACGAGCGCCGCGCTGCAGCTTTTCGTCATGACGGAGGCGGCGGGCATGGGGCGCGACGACGATTCGTCCGTCGCCCGGCTGCTGGCCGGCATATCCGGCCTCACGCTGCCGGGGATGGGGCCGGAGGAGAAGGACTGAGATGCCGCGCTTTGCCGCCAACCTCTCCATGATGTTCACCGAGCGGCCGTTCCTGGAGCGATTCGGCGCGGCGGCGGACGCTGGGTTCGAGGCGGTCGAGTATCTGTTCCCCTATGACCATCCGGCGGAAACCGTCGCCGCTGCGCTACGGGCGGCGGGCCTGCGGCAGGTGCTCTTCAACCTGCCGCCGGGGGACTGGGCGAAGGGCGAGCGCGGGCTTGCGGCCCTGCCGGAGCGCGCGGAAGAGTTCCGCCGCTCGGTCGCGACGGCCCTCGACTATGCGCAGGCGCTGGATGCGCCGCTGCTGCATGTCATGGCCGGCCTTGCCCCGGCGGACGATCCGGCCGCCGCCGCGGCCTATCTTGATGCGCTGCGCTTTGCCGCCGACGCGGTAGGGGCGGCAGGACGCACGCTTCTCATCGAGCCGATAAACCGGCGCGACATGCCCGGCTATTTCCTCGACGATTTCGACCGGGCGGCCGCGATTATCGATCGGCTGGGACATCCGAACCTGAGGCTCCAGTTCGACATCTACCACCGCCAGATCCTGCACGGCGATGTGCTGACGGGCCTCGAAACGCTGATGCCGATGATCGGCCATGTCCAGGTCGCCTCCGTGCCGAAGCGACAGGAGCCCGGCACCGGCGAACTCGACGATTTCCGCATCTTCGCGGCGCTCGACGCGCTCGGCTATGACGGCTGGGTCGGCTGCGAATACCGTCCCGCCGGCGCGACCCTCGACGGCCTCGGTTGGCTGGAGCGTGCGCGCACGCCGCGAGCCGACCATGCGGTGCACAATCGGAGGGCGGCTTTTTGATGCGGCGCGGCGACGAAGCTGTCTTGACGGGCCGGGCCTTTCCGGCTTTGCTGACAACTGATCTGCTGGACCAACCAGTAGATCAGTGGGAGGGCGAGATGGCGATGGGCGGACGTCCCGTGCTGGTCGAAATGCCGAGGGTGGGCAAGGCGCTCGACCGGCGCACCGCGCGCGACCTCATCGCCGAGAAGATCATGGTCCTCATCGCGACCAACATGCTGCGGCCGGGGGACGAATTGCCGGGCGAGCGCGAGCTTGCCAATGTCATGCATGTGAGCCGGGAGACCGTGCGCGGCGCCATCCGGCAGCTTGCGGCCCGCAACATCCTCGACGTCGCGCAGGGCAGCCGCACGCGCGTCAACGCGATCGACGTCAGCGACCTGCCGGTGACGATCGTCTCGCCGAACGCCATCAACAACTACGATCTGGAGGCCGTGCATGCCGCGCGCCTGCACGTCGAACTCAAGGTGGTGGGCGATGCGGCCGAGGCCATCGACGAGGAGACCCTCGCCAAGCTCGACGACCTTCTGGAGGCGCAACGGGCCGGCGGCGAGGACGCCATGCGGTTCCTCATCTGCGACCGCGAGTTCCACGTTTCGATCTACCGGGCCTGCGGCAACCCGCTGCTCGCCGATTTCGTCACCGATCTCTACACCTACATGATGGATTTCCGCCGCTCGGCCATGTCGCGGCCGGGGGCGATCGAGGCGAGCTATCGCGATCATCTGGAGATCGTCGAAGGGCTGCGCCGGCGCGACCGCGAGGCGGTCACCCGGGCATTCCACACACATCTGCTGCGCATCTACGCGACCACCAGGGAACTGGTCGCGCAGGCCAGTACAGCAGGGAAGGGTTTCGGGCAGTAAGAGGATAGAAAGTCCGGTCCACCGGACAGGCAGGGACGGAGGAGGTCCGCCGCATATGCATGTAATGGTGATCGGAGCGGCCGGCATGATCGGCCGCAAGCTGGTGGAGAGGATTTCGGCCGAACCCGGCGTGCTCGGCTACGATGTTACGGCGATGACGCTGGTGGACGTCGTGGCGCCGCCGGTTCCGGCCGGGCTTTCGGCGATTGCCTCCGCGCTGGCGCTCGACATCTCGGACCCCGGCGTCGCCGAAAGCCTCGTCGCCAGGCGCCCCGATGTCATCTTCCACCTCGCCGCCATCGTCTCGGGCGAGGCCGAGGCCGATTTCGACCTCGGCTACAAGGTGAACCTCGACGGCACGCGCTTCCTCTTCGAGGCGGTCCGCCGGGAGGGCCTGCAGGCGCCCTATGCGCCGCGGGTCATCTTCGCCTCCTCAATCGCGGTTTTCGGCGAACCCTTCCCGGACAAGATCGGCGACACGTTCTTCACCACGCCGTTGACGAGCTACGGCACGCAGAAGGCGATCAGCGAGCTGCTTCTGGCCGATTATACGCGCAAGGGCGTGTTCGACGGCATCGGCATCCGCCTGCCGACCATCTGCATCCGCCCGGGCACGCCGAACAAGGCCGCGTCCGGCTTCTTCTCCAACATCCTGCGCGAGCCGCTCGCCGGCAAGGAAGCCGTGCTTCCGGTCGACGAGAACGTGCGCCACTGGTTTGCAAGCCCGCGCTCGGCGGTCGGCTTCTTCGTCCATGCCGCGCGCATGGACACTGCGCGCATCGGCCCGCGCCGCAATCTCACCATGCCCGGCCTTTCCGCCCTCGTCGGCGAGGAGATCGAGGCGCTCGGCCGGATCGCCGGGCCGAAGACGGTCGCCCTGATCCGGCGCGAGCCGGATCCGGTGATCCGCCGGATCGTCGCCGGCTGGGCGACGGATTTCGACGCGCAGCGCGCGCGCGAACTGGGTTTCACGGCGGAAAGCACGTTCGACGAGATCATCCGCATCCATATCGAGGATGAATTGCAGGGACGTATCGCAGATGGCTGACGGGCAAGCATAGTTCGTGGCGGACCGGCCGGGGTGCAGGGTCTTGAGGAGGACCCGCCCCCGGTACGGCACGGCAAATCGGTTCTGGGAGGAACGCATATGGCAGGTGTCGACTTCGTCGATGTGAGGAAATCCTTCGGCGCTTTTCCGGTTATCAAGGGCGTCGATATCAAGATCGAGGACGGCGAGTTCGTGATCCTGGTCGGCCCGTCCGGCTGCGGCAAGTCCACGCTGCTGCGCATGCTGGCGGGGCTGGAGAACATCACGGCCGGCGAGATCCGTATCGGCGAGCGGGTCGTCAACACGCTGCCGCCGAAAGAGCGCGACATCGCCATGGTGTTCCAGAACTATGCGCTCTACCCGCACATGACCGTGGCGGCGAACATGGCCTTCTCGCTGATGCTCGCCGGCAGCCCGAAATCCGAGATCGACAGCCGCGTCGCCAAGGCGGCCGACATCCTCGGTCTTTCCAAGCTTCTCGACCGCTATCCGCGCCAGCTTTCCGGCGGCCAGCGCCAGCGCGTGGCTATGGGGCGCGCCATCGTGCGCGATCCGCAGGTCTTCCTGTTCGACGAGCCGCTGTCCAACCTCGACGCGAAGCTGCGCGTGGCCATGCGCGCGGAGATCAAGGGGCTTCACCAGCGCCTCAAGACGACGACGGTCTATGTCACCCACGACCAGATCGAGGCCATGACCATGGCCGACAAGATCGTCGTCATGCATGACGGCATCGTCGAGCAGGTCGGCGCGCCGCTCGATCTCTACGACAATCCGGCGAACCTCTTCGTCGCGGGCTTCATCGGCTCGCCCGCCATGACGATGATCAGCGGCCGGCTCGATCCGGGCGACGCCCATGCCTTCGTCACGGCGGACGGCACGCGGCTGCCGGTCGCGCGCCCGCCGGCCGCCGCGGCCGGCAAGAACCTCGTCTACGGCCTCAGGCCCGAATATATCAGCCTCGATGCGGCAGGCCTGCCGGCGGAGGTCGTGGTGATCGAGCCCACCGGCTACGAGACGCAGCTGGTCGTCAGGCTCGGCGGCGCGGAGGTCACCTGCGTCTTCCGCGAGCGGGTGAACGTGCGCCCCGGCGAGACGATCCGCGTTTCGATCGATGCGAACCATGTGCATTTGTTCGATGCGGAGACGGGCGTCCGGCTCGTCGACTGAACATCATCTTGCGCCGTCGGGAGGAGGGGCCCGGAGGCATGTGCGGTGATTGGGTCCCGGCCAGGCCGGGCACCGATGCGAGGCATTCGCCCAAGCGGGACGGCGGATGCTCGAACGAGCAAAGCCCGCATCCTAGGAGGAGTGCAAATGACGTTCAAAAGACGCGATTTTCTTGCAGCATCCGCCGCTGCGGCCGGCCTTGCCGGCCTCGGCATCCGTCCGAGCTTCGCCCAGGCGGCCGAGCCGACCTACACGCCGGAGGAGGGCGCCAGCCTTCGCCTCCTGCGCTGGACGCCGTTCGTGCAGGGCGACGAGGACGCCTGGCTCGCCAACACCAAGAAGTTCACCGAGGCGACCGGCGTCGAGGTCCGCGTCGACAAGGAAAGCTGGGAGGACATCCGCCCCAAGGCGGCCGTGGCCGCCAATGTGGGCTCCGGCCCGGACATGGTCATGTGCTGGTTCGACGATGCCCACCAGTATCCCGACAAGCTGGTCGACCTGACGGAACTCGCCAACTATCTCGGCGGCAAGTACGGCGGCTGGTACGACGGCATGAAGGGCTATGCGATGCGCGGCGACAAGTTCATCGCCATGCCGCTGACGGCCATCGGCAACGCGGTCGTCTACCGCCAGAGCCATATGGAGGCCGCCGGCTTCAAGGAGTTCCCGAAGGACACGGACGGCTTCCTTGAACTGTGCAAGGCGCTGAAGGCCAAGGGCACGCCCGCCGGCTTCCCGCACGGCAAGGCGGTCGGCGACGGCAACAACTATGCCCACTGGCTCTTGTGGAGCCATGGCGGCAAGATGGTCGACGAGGGTGGCGTCGTCGCCATCAACAGCCCGGAGACGATCAAGGCGATCAACTATGCCAAGGCGCTCTACGAGACCTTCATCCCCGGCACCGAGAGCTGGCAGGACATCAACAACAACCGCGCCTTCCTCGCCGGCCAGGTATCGCTGATCGCCAACGGCGTCTCGGCCTACTATGCGGCGAAGAAGGACCCGGCGCTGGCCGAGATCGCGGCGGACATGCGCACGACCAACTTCCCGATCGGCCCGGTCGGCCAGAGCGTCGAGCTGCACCAGACAAGCTCGCTCCTGCTCTTCAGCCACACGAAGTATCCGGAAGCGGCCAAGGCCTACATCAAGTTCATGATGGAGGCCGAGCAGATGAATGCCTGGATCACGGGGGCGAGCGCCTATTGCTGCCAGCCGCTCAAGGCCTTCGCCGACAACCCGGTCTGGACGGCCGATCCGATCCACGCGCCCTATGCGCGGGCCTCCGAGACGCTGCGCCCGAACGGCTATGCCGGTCCGCTGGGCTATGCGTCGGCCGGCGTGATGGCCGACTACGTGCTCGTCGACATGTTCGCGGCGGCCGTGACCGGCCAGATGACGCCGGAAGAGGCGGCGGCGGAAGCCGAGCGCCGCGCCAACCGCTACTACCGCGTCTGACGGGACGTATCGCTTCAGGCCCCGGCGGCATCGCGCCGCCGGGGTTTCCATACCAGAGCAAGAGGAGAAGCCATGTCCGTCGTGCCGTCCGGTAAGCCGCCATCCGCCATGGCGTCGCTGATGCAGAACAACAATGTGCTCGGCTTCCTCTTCATGGTGCCGGCCGCCGTGTTCCTTCTCTGCTTCCTCACCTATCCGCTCGGCCTCGGCGTCTGGCTCGGCTTCACCGATACGCGGATCGGGCGGGACGGCGTCTTCATCGGGCTGGAGAACTATGCGTTCCTGACGCAGGACAAGGTCTTCTGGCTCTCGGTCTTCAACACGCTGCTCTACACGATCGTCGCCTCGATCCTGAAATTCGCGCTCGGGCTCTGGCTGGCGCTGCTCCTCAACCAGAACCTGCCGTTCAAGTCCTTCTTCCGCGCGGTCGTGCTGCTGCCCTGGGTCGTGCCGACCGTGCTGTCGGCGCTGGCCTTCTGGTGGATCTACGACAGCCAGTTCTCGATCCTCTCCTGGTCGCTGATCAGGCTCGGCGTCATCGACGGCCCCATCAACTTCCTGGGCGACGCCAATAATGCGCGGGCCTCGGTGATTGCCGCCAATGTCTGGCGCGGCATCCCCTTCGTCGCGATCTCGCTGCTGGCCGGCCTCCAGACCATTCCCGCCTCGCTGCAGGAGGCCGCCTCGCTCGACGGGGCGACGGGCTGGCAGCGCTTCCGCTACGTCACGCTTCCCATGCTGACGCCGATCATCGCCGTGGTCATGACCTTCTCCGTCCTCTTCACCTTCACGGATTTCCAGCTGATCTACGTGCTGACGAAGGGCGGGCCGGTGAACGCGACGCACCTGATGGCGACGCTCTCCTTCCAGCGCGGCATTCCGGGCGGGCAGCTCGGCGAGGGCGCGGCGATCGCCGTGGCGATGGTGCCGTTCCTGCTCGCCGCCATCATGTTCAGTTTCTTCGGCCTGCAACGCCGCAAATGGCAGCAGGGCGGCCAGGATTGAGATCGGGAGGAAGACCATGAGCACCAAGACCACGATCCCCGCCGACGTCCTGACCGACGACAAGGAAGGGATGAGCTATCTCAACCGCCTGCCGCGCCGCGTCGTCACGCTCTACCTGCCGATGGCCGTCTTCGTCTTCGTGCTGCTCTTCCCATTCTACTGGATGGGCATCACGGCGGTGAAGCCGAACGCGCAGCTTACCGACTACAACAATTACAGCCCGTTCTGGGTCGTCGGGCCGACGCTCGACCACATCAAGTACCTGCTTTTCGAGACGTCCTATCCGGGCTGGCTGTGGAACACGATGCTGGTGGCGGTCTGCTCGACCGTCCTGTCGCTCGCCGCCTCCGTCTTCGGCGCCTATGCGATCGAGCGCGTGCGCTTCACGGGCTCGCGCTCCGTCGGCCTGCTCGTCTTCCTCGCCTATCTCGTGCCGCCGTCGATTCTCTTCATCCCGCTCGCCTTCATCGTCTTCAAGCTCGGCATGTACGATTCGCGCCTCGCGCTGATCTTCACCTATCCGACCTTCCTCATCCCGTTCTGCACCTGGCTCTTGATGGGCTACTTCCGCTCGATCCCCTTCGAACTGGAGGAAAGCGCGCTGGTGGACGGCGCTTCGCGCTGGCAGATCCTTATCAGGATCATCTTGCCGCTCGCCGTGCCGGGCCTGATCTCGGCGGGCATCTTCGCCTTCACGCTGTCGTGGAACGAGTTCATCTACGCGCTCACCTTCATCCAGTCGTCGGAGAACAAGACGGTGCCGGTGGGCGTGCTGACGGAACTCGTGCGCGGCGACGTCTTCGAATGGGGATCGCTCATGGCGGGCGCGCTCTTCGGCTCGCTGCCGGTCGTCATCCTCTATTCCTTCTTCGTCGACTACTACGTCTCGTCCATGACGGGCGCGGTGAAGGAATAGCCCGTCACGCGCGGTGGACCGCGGTGACGATCGAGTTGCCGAGCAGCCGGACTTCCGCATCGAGAAAGGCGGGAAGCTCCGACAGGGCAGGCGGCGCTGAACCCTTGTGGAGCGCAGCGATGATTTCGGCGAGCGCGGCGTGCAGGTGCGCCGCGCCGCCCTTGCCGAACAGGTCCTCCGCCAGGGCGGCGTTTCCGCCTGTCGCCGTGGCGGCTTCGATCTGCCATGCGGCGGCAAGCAGGCGATAGGCGAGGCGCTGGGTGGCGACCACGGCGGGCCAGAGCGGTTCGGCGGCGATACGGCTGTCCGTGCTGCTGCCGATGGCGGTGTCGAAGCTTTGCAGCAAGAGGATCGTGTGATGCTGCAGGTTGCGCCGGGCGCTGCGGGCCGCGACCGAATCGGCGTCGCCGGAGGAAAGGCGCTGGGCGACGAGGTCGATCGCGCCCAAGGTGCGCAGCAGCGCCTGCGCGATCGCCCGGGTGGCGTCGCGCTTCGCCAGCAGCAGAAACACCGCGATGCCGATCGCGCAGCCCAAAATCGTGTCCTCGGCGCGGATCCAGACCTGGTGCGGGATATCCGTCACCGGATGGCCGCCGGCGGCGATGGTGAGCGCGATCGCCGTGATGAACACGACGGCCAGCCCGTAGTTCCGGAGCACCAGCATCTCAATGATGAATTGCAGCACCATGACGGTCGCTGCGAGCCACAGCCCCTGGGGATGCAGGAACAGCACGCCGCCGGCCAGCACCGTGCCGATCAGCGTGCCGCCGACCCGCTGGATCCCCCGCTGCAGCATCGTCGCCCGGTCGAGCCCCTGGTAGAGCATCAGCACGGCCGCGGCGGTGATCCAGTAGGCATGCTCGATATTCGTCACCCAGCCGACGAGCCCGCTGATCGCCGCGGCCACGGCCACGCGCAGGCCGATCTCGAACGGTTGCGCGCCCGGCCGGGCGCTTTCCTTCAGCAATTGCCAGCCGCTGACACGCCCGAGGGGGATATGGCCGGGATCGGTGACGTCGCGCGGCGTCGACCCCTGCCGGGCGATGGCCTCCACGCGCTCGACGCTTGCCTGCGGGATGGGGTCGCCCGCCACCGAAGCATTGATCGCCTCGGCGAAGATCATGTGCAGTTCCCGGCCTTCCATGCGCAGCCGCGTCAGCGTTCCGTCCGGGCGGGGCTGCACCGGCTGCTGGCCGACCAGCGCGGTCCAGGCATGATGCAGCGCAACGGCCGCCTGGTGCCGGGCGATGTCGGCGCGCGGCGTACCGGCGGCGGACAGGAAGACGCCGACCGCGCGGGCGGCCGCCTTCAACGCCTGCACCTCCGGCCCGCGGGGCGCGAAGACCGCGCCCGCCATATGCAGCGTCCAGGCAAAGGCCCCGCCGGCGAAGACGAGCGTTCCCACATGCCACCAGGCGAGATGCTCGGCGCCCATGGCCGTGCCGGCGGCGACCGCGAGCGTGAAGAGATAGGCGCCGGGCGGCGAGACCTTCAGGGCGCTGCACAGGAAGGCGGCGGCGGTCGCCGTCAGCGTTATCACCGGAATGGTCAGCCATACGGCGCCGCCCGCCGCCACGCCGATCATGACGGCGAGCGCGAAGGCGATGGCGATCGTGCCGAGATGGACGGCGCGGTTCACGAACGGCCGGTCGTTGCCGTAGACGGCGGTGAAGCCGCCGATCGTCGCCATCAACCCTGCCGGCAGGTCGCCGGCCAGCCAGCCGGCGGCCGCCGGAACGCCCATCGCCAGGGCCGCGCGCAGGGCGAACGGCCAGCGCCGGGCGCTCGGCTTGCTCATGGCAAACAGCGATGACAATCGAAAGGCCGGCCCCGTCGGCGGCGGAATATCGGGCTTCCGGTTCAGTTCAGGCATGGCGGTCCAGGGGGCTCAGACCGGCCGAACCTAGTCCGCCCCGATCGGATTGGCAATCCGGTGCGCTGTGCGGGCCGGTACGAAAGACGTGCTGAGGGTATCTCAATTCATGTGTGATCAATGTCAGCCTATCGAAAACGATTTGGTGGATCGACATGGTCGGAGCAGTTTCCTCATCGACATCGGCGGCCGTGACGCTGACATCCTCGTCGGGCGGCGGCAGCCTTTCCGCGCTCGAAGCGCAGCTTTCCAGCAAGCAAAGCGAGCTTGCCGAGGCGCAGGACGAGGACGCGAAGGCCGAACTCCAGGAGGCCATCGCCAGCCTCAAGGCCGAGATCGCTGCGCTGAAGGCCGTAAAGGAGGCCCGTCAGCAGGCCCAGGGTTCGGCGGACGAAGACACCTCGCGCATCGGCACGCGCAACTTCGAGGACGGCGATCCCTTCGGCGACCGGGAACTCTACGTCTGACCGCGGTCGGGCACCGGCGGGTTGCCGGTGCCGTGGACGAAGATGCGGATGCAGCGCCGCATGTAGTCCTTGCGCGCATCGAGGCCGGGCCATTCGGCGCCCGTGCCCGTCTTTGTCACGATCGCGCCGAACATCATGTCCATCAGCATCCGCGCCGCGCTCGCCGTGTCGTCGACGAAGAGCCGCCCGGCCCGTCTTTCCCCCTCCAGCCACTCGGCGAGCAGGGCATGCGCCCGCAGGCCGCCGAGACGCCGCATCATCTCTCCGACCTCGGGATAGCGTGCGGCTTCGACGATAGTGAGATTGAGAAAGGCCGCGCGCGCCTTATCTTCCTCCTCGCATATATCGACCTGGAAGATCCGTTCGAGGGCCTGCGCGAGATCCAGCCCCTCGTAGTTCCCGGGAAGAGCCAGCATGCTCTCGCGATGCTGCTCGATGATCGCGCCGAGCAGGTCGGTCTTGGAGGGGAAGAGTTCGTAGAGTGTGCGCTTGGAGGCGCGGCAATGGGCGGCGACGTCGCTCATCGTCGTCCTGCCGTAGCCCCGGGCGAGGAACAGTTCGCGTGTCGCCGCGACGATTTTCGCACGCTGTTCGGCCGGTGTGGCGCGTTTCGGCCGGCCGCGAGGCCTGCTTGCGGCGGCGGAGGGGAAGGCGGGTGTTTCGGGCATGGGATTCCGGAGGCCATTGACAATGTCGTCCGGCGGAAATTAATGGTACTCATGAGTTTTGTAAATAACACGCTGGCAGGATCGACCCGCCGCCAAGGAAAAGGTGCACGATGCGCGTGAAGACCCTGGGGATCGGCCTGGTGGCCGCCGGCCTCCTTCTGGCGGCCTGCTCGGATCAAGGCGGCGGAAATGCTCCTCCCGGCGGCGTCCCTTCCGCGGTCGAGGTGGGCGTCGTGGTTCTCAAGGGCCAATCCGTGCCGCGCCACGCGCAGCTTTCCGGCCGCGTCGTGGCGCATGCCACCGCGGAGATCCGCCCGCAGATCGACGGCATCATCGAGAGCATCGATTTCCGCGAGGGGCGGCAGGTCAAGGCGGGCGACACCCTCTTCAAGGTGCGTGACGCGAAGTTCCGCGCGGCCTATGCGGCGGCGGCGGCGACGCTGTCGCGCGCCGAGGCGACCGAGCAATCCGCGCAGGCCGCCTTCGACCGGAACGAGCGGCTGCAATCGCAGAGCGCGGTGAGCCAGCAGTCGCTGGACGAGGCGCGGGCGGCGCTGCTCCAGGCGAAAGCCGACGTGGAGGCGGCGAAGGCCAGCCTGGAGACGGCGCGCATCGATCTCGACAACACGGTGATCGAGGCGCCGATCGCCGGCATCATCGGCACGGCGAGCGTCAGCGTCGGCTCGCTCGTCACCCAGAACCAGACGGATGCGCTGGCGACGATCCGCCAGATCGATCCCGTCAATGTCGATCTCGTCGATACCAGCGCCAACCTCCTGCGGATCCGCCAGGACGTCGAGGCCGGGCGCCTCGGCCGTGCGGGCGAGGGCGCGCCGAGCGTCCGGCTGACGCTGGAGAACGGCGCGGACTACAAGGCCGCCGGCACGATCTCGCTGGCGACGGTCAATGTCAGCGAAAGCACCGGCACCTTCACGCTGCGCGCGAGCTTCCCCAATCCGGAACGCATCCTGCTGCCGGGCATGTTCGTGCGCGCCTCCGTCGATCTCGGCACCATGCCGAACACCTTCCTGGTGCCGCAGCGCGCCGTCCAGCGCAGCGGCGCGGGCGAGCCCATCGCCTATGTGGTCTCCGCCGACAGCAAGGTCGAGCAGCGCACGCTTTCCACCGAGGGCACGACCGGCAATGACTGGATCGTCACCGACGGCCTGAAGGACGGCGATCGCCTGATCGTCGACGGCTTCCAGAAGATTTCCGCAGGCGCCGCCGTCACGCCGGTGGACGTGACGATCGACGAGGACGGGGTCGTCAAGCAATCCCTTGCCACTTCGTCCGCGACGGGCGATGCGTCGGGAGCCGCCCAATGACCGAAGGCCTCCGGCGCAATGCCCTGGCGAGCTTCTTCATCGCCCGCCCCGTCTTTGCCATCGTACTGGCGATCGCCACCCTTCTGTCGGGCGTGATGGGCATCTACTCGCTCTCCATCTCGCAATATCCCGATGTGGCGCCGGTGACGGTCCGCATCAGTGCGAGCTATTCCGGCGCCACCGCCGAAGCGGTCGAGAACTCGGTGACGACGAAGATCGAAAGCGCGCTGACCGGCCTCGACGGCCTGCTCTACATGGAATCGACCTCCAATACCGGCTCGGCTTCCATCTCGCTCACCTTCGCCAGCGGCACGGATCCGGAACTGGCGCAGGTCGAGGTGCAGAACAAGCTGGCGCGCGTCGAATCGCAGCTTCCCGAGGCCGTGCAGGATTCCGGCGTCAGCGTGTCGCGCTCGCCCTCCGGCATCCTGATGATCGGCAACATCATCTCGCGCGACGGGCGCTACACGTCCTCCGAACTCTCCGACATCATGTCGAGCAGCATCGAGGAGCGGATCGAGCGCCTCGACGGCGTCGGCTCCGTGCAATCCTTCGGCAGCGGCTATGCCATGCGCGTCTGGCTCGATCCCGACCAGATGCAGAAATACCAGCTCGTCCCCTCCGACGTAACCTCGGCCATCCAGGCGCAGAACGCGCAGGTCGCCGCGGGCTCCATCGGCTCGACGCCCGTCGTGCGCGGCCAGCAGCTCAAGGCCAGTATCGTCGCGCAGACGCAGCTGACCTCGGCGGACGAGTTCAGGAAGATCATCCTGAAGACCGCGACCGACGGCTCCGTCGTGCGCCTCGGCGATGTGGCGCGCGTCGAGATCGGGCTTGAGAGTTACGGCCAGAGCTCGACCTTCAACGGCATGCCGGCCGCCGGCTTCGGCGTGCAGCTGGCGAGCGGCGCCAACGCCATAACGACGGCCGAGGCCGTGCATGCCGAACTCGACAGCCTCGCCGGCTCTTTGCCCGAGGGTGTCGAGATCGCCTATTCCTACGAGACGACGCCCTTCGTGGAACTGTCGATCGAGAAGGTCGTGGAGACGCTGATCGAGGCGATCGTGCTCGTCTTCCTCGTGCTCCTGCTCTTCCTGCAGAACCTGCGCGCGACGATCATCCCGATGATCGCCGTGCCGGTCGTGCTGCTCGGCACGTTCGGCGTGCTGGCGGCGCTCGGCTACTCCATCAACATGCTCACCATGTTCGCCATGGTGCTCGCCATCGGCCTCCTCGTCGACGACGCCATCGTGGTGGTGGAGAATGTCGAGCGCGTCATGTCGGAGGAGGGGCTTTCGGCCCGCGAGGCGACAGAAAAATCGATGGGCGAGATCACCGGCGCGCTCATCGGCGTGGCCCTCGTCCTCACCGCCGTCTTCATCCCCATGGCCTTCTTCTCCGGCTCGGTCGGCGTCATCTATCGGCAGTTCTCCGTCACCATCGCCAGCGCCATGCTGCTCTCCGTCCTCGTCGCGATCATCCTGACGCCGGCGCTCTGCGCCATGCTGCTGAAGCCGACGCATGGCGGGCTGGCGGCGCGCGTCTTCGGCGGCTTCAACCGGGGCTTCGAGAAGACGACGCGCGGCTATGTCAGCGCCGTCGGCGCCATCATCCTGCGGCCGCTGCGCATGCTGGTGCTGTTCGCCGCGCTGCTCGGCGGTGCCTGGTGGGTCTATGGCCAACTGCCGTCCTCCTTCCTGCCGGAGGAGGACCAGGGCGTGCTGATGACGCAGATCACGCTGCCGGCCGGCGCCAATGCCGCCCGCACCCAGGCCGTCATCGACCTGGTCGAGGACTATTTCCTTACCGAAGAAAAGGACGCCGTGCAGAGCGTCTTCATGACGCTCGGCTTCGGCTTCGGCGGCAGCGGAGAGAACGCCGCGATGGCCTTCGTGCGGCTGAAGGATTTCGACGTCCGCAAGGATGCCGCGCTGTCGGCATCGGCCATCTCGCAGCGGGCCTCGGCGTATTTCCGCCAGATCCGCGATGCGGAGGTCTTCGTCCTCGCTCCGCCGGCCATCCAGGGGCTCGGCCAGAGCAACGGCTTCTCCATGTATCTGGAGGACACCGGCAACAGGGGCCGCGACGCGCTGACGGCGGCCAGCAACCGGCTCGCCGACCTCGCGCAGGCGGACGACACGGTCGGCAATGTGCGCGGCAATACCCGCACGCTGGAAAGCCAGCTCAAGATCGAGGTGGACCAGGAGAAGGCCGGCGCGCTCGGCGTCGATCTCAGCGGCATCAACGGGCTGATCTCGACGGCCTTCGCCGGCAGCAACGTCAACGACTTCGTCTATAACGGCGAGATCAAGCCCGTCTATGTCCAGGCCGATGCGCCGTTCCGCATGCAGCCGGAGGATGTCGGCCGCTGGTATGCCCGCAACGGCAGCGGCGAGATGGTGCCGTTCTCGGCCTTCGCGACGACAAAGTGGGTCCAGGGCTCGCCCTCGCTGTCCCGCTTCAACGGCACGGCGGCGATCTCCATGAACGGGGCGGCGCAGGCGGGCGCCAGCTCCGGCGATGCGATGGACCGCATGGAAGCGCTCGTTGCCAGCCTCGACGGCGGCTATGGCGCGGCCTGGTCGGGCCTTTCCTACCAGGAGCGGCTCGCCGGCTTGCAGGAAGCGATGCTCTACGCCGTCTCCATGCTCGTCGTCTTCCTCTGCCTTGCCGCGCTCTACGAAAGCTGGTCCATCCCGCTCTCCGTTCTCCTGGCGGTGCCGGTCGGCGTGCTCGGCGCGCTGGTGGCTGCCTGGGCCTTCGGCCAGTCGAACGACGTCTATTTCAAGGTCGGCCTGCTGACGACGATCGGCCTGACGGCGAAGAATGCCATCCTCATCGTCGAATTCGCCAAGGACCTACGCGACCAGGGGCGAAGTGTTGTCGAGGCCGTGCTGGAGGCGGCGCGCATGCGCCTGCGCCCGATCGTCATGACCTCGCTCGCCTTCATCCTCGGCGTCCTGCCGCTTGCCTTCGCGACCGGCGCAAGCTCGGCGGCGCAGAACGCCATCGGCATCGGCGTGATGGGCGGCATGATCGCGGCGACCGTGCTCGGCATCTTCTTCGTGCCGCTGCTCTTCGTGGTCATAGCGGGGCGGCGCGGCTGAGCTTCTTGACGGGCGGCCCGCCCGTCAGATGCCGCCCATGCAGAGATATTTCATCTCCAGATAGTCCTCCAGCCCGTGGCGCGAGCCCTCGCGGCCCATGCCGGATTGCTTGACGCCGCCGAAGGGGGCGGCCTCCGAGGACATGCGGCCGGTATTGATGCCGACCATGCCGTATTCCAGCGCCTCGGCCACCCGCCAGACGCGGCTGAGATTGGAGGCGTAGAAATAGGCGGCAAGGCCGTAGATCGTGTCGTTCGCCTCGCGCACCACCGCGTCGGCATCGGTGAAGCGGATGATGGGGGCGAGCGGGCCGAAGGTCTCCTCCTGCGCGATGCGCATGTCGCGGGAGACGCCGGTGAGTACGGTCGGCGCGAAGAAGGTGCCGGCGCCCTCGATGCGCGCGCCGCCGCAGCGGATGCTGCCGCCGCGCGCCACCGCATCGGCGACATGCGCCTCGATCTTGGCGAGCGCCCGCGTGTCGATCAGCGGGCCGATCGCGGTCTCCGGCGCAAAACCGTCGCCGACGCGGAGAATGCGCACCCGTTCGGTGAACTTTCGCGCGAATTCGTCGTGCACGCCGGCCTGCACATAGAGCCGGTTGGCGGAAACGCAGGTCTGGCCGGCATTGCGGAACTTCGCCTGGATGGCGCCGTCGACGGCGGCATCGACATCGGCGTCGTCGAAGACGATGAAGGGTGCATTGCCGCCGAGTTCCAGGCTGAGCTTCTTCACCTGGTCGGCGCATTGCCGCATCAGGAGACGCCCCACTTCCGTCGAGCCGGTGAAGCTGATCTTGCGCACCGTCGCATTGGAACAGAGTTCACGCCCGATGGCGTCGCCCTCGCTGGCATAGACCAGGTTGACGACGCCGGCCGGGAAGCCGGCCTTTTCGGCGAGCGCGAACATAGCGCCCGCCACGAGCGGCGTCTGCTCGGCCGGCTTGAGCACCACCGTGCAGCCGGCGGCAAGCGCCGGCGAGATCTTTCGCGCGACCATGGAGGCCGGGAAATTCCAGGGCGTGATGGCGCCGACCACGCCGATCGGCTGCTTGATGACGATCATGCGCCGGTCGCGGGAGGGGGCGGGGATCGTCTCGCCATAGACCCGGTTCGCCTCCTCGGCATACCATTGCAGGTAGGCCGCGGCGTGGGAAACCTCCGATTTCGCCTCGGCGAGCGGCTTGCCCATCTCGGCGGTGAGGATGGTGGCGAGATCGTCGGTATGCTGCACGATCAGCTGGTGCCAGCGCCACAGCGTGTCGGAGCGCTCGCGCGCCGTCTGCGCGGCCCATTCGGTCTGCGCCTCGCCGGCCCGGACGATGGCGGCGCGCGCCTCGGCTGCGCCCATGTCGGGAATGTCGGCCAGATGCGCGCCGGTGGCCGGATCGAGGACCGCGAAGGTGGGATTGTCCGCGGCAAGGCCGAGCCAGGCGGGATCGCCGATCGCCTCGAACAGCGCCGGGTTCTTCAGGCGGCGCGTGAGATTGTGAGACAGGGCCAAACGGTATCCTCCCGGTGATGCGTCCTTGACGATGCAATAGGATAGCGGCGGGCCGCCTGCAATCGGGATCATGTCCCGGAGACAGGACTGTGATCCGGCGAAGGCGGCTGCCTGCGGTCGCCGCGGGCGAAAACGGCGTTGGATTGTTAACACAACGCTTTGACCTTGCGTCGGCTTTCGGCGATGAATGGGGATGCGGGAAGGATCGGGGGCCTTTGGGGCAAGGATTCGTTCGCGCATGGGAAATTACCGACCGCCGGACGTTTTCGAGGCATTTGCCAGCCGGCGCATACCAATGGGTGAGGGAGCATGGAAATTCTAACGGCAGCCGGTCTGACGGCGCTTTTGCAGGTCATCGCGATTGACCTCGTTCTGGCCGGCGACAACGCGGTGGTCATCGGGCTTGCGGCGGCGGGCCTGCCGGCCGATCAGCGCAAGAAGGCGATCCTGGTCGGCATTCTGGCGGCGACCTTGTTGCGCATCGTCTTCGCCCTGGTCGCGGTGCACCTGCTGGCGATCATCGGCCTCCTGCTCGCCGGCGGCCTGTTGCTGCTGTGGGTGTGCTGGAAGATGTGGCGCGAGCTGCATGCCGGCCATGGCGGCGAGGAAGAGGCGAGCCTGCAGGACATGCCGAGGAAGACCTTCTTCCAGGCCGCCACGCAGATCGTCGTCGCCGACGTCTCCATGTCGCTCGACAACGTCCTGGCCGTCGCCGGCGCCGCGCGCGAGCATCCGAGCGTGCTGGTCATCGGCCTTGCCCTTTCCATCGCGCTGATGGGCATCGCCGCGAACTTCATCGCCAACCTGCTCAACAAGCACCGCTGGATCGCCTATGTCGGTCTTGCGATCATCCTCTATGTCTCGCTCGACATGATCTATCGCGGCGCGATGGAGGTGATGCCCTATGTGCCGCTCGGCTAAAGCATTTCCAGCCGAAGCGGCATCGCTTCGGCGTCGGATAATGCGGTAAAAACAAAAATCTAGAGCATTTCCAGCCGAAGCGGCATCGCTTCGGCATCGGATAATGCGGTAGGAAGAAGAATCCTGGGCAGCCGCTTTCCCGGGCCTTTCTCACAGGAAGATCAGGCCCATGCCGATGACGACGAGGAGGGCGCCTGCCCAGGCGCCGCCGGCTGGCCGCTCGCCGGTCTTCAGCCACAGCATGGGCAGGATCATCACCGGCGAGGTGGCTGAAAGGGTCGAGACGATGCCGACCTTGCCGCCGGAAAGGGCGAACAGCAGCAGCGTCATGCCGATGGCGAGCGCCAGGATGCCGGTGAGGGCCGTCAGCGCGGCGATCTTCAGCGTCAGCGGCCCCTTCGGCTTTACCGAGGGGATGGGAAGCTGGATCAGGATGCTGAGGCAGAAGGCGGCGACGCCGACGCGCAGCAGCGAGGCGAGGAAGGGATCGATGCCGGTCGCCATGACGGGCCGCGCGAGAATGGAGCCGATCGCCTGGCCCGTCGCCGCGCCGATGCCGAGGAGCACGCCGGCCCATAGCGGCCCCTTGATCGCCTCCCATTGATGCATCTGCGCCCGGCGCTTGCCGAAGACGATGGCGAGCAGCACCCCGGCGGCCGTCAGCAGGATACCCGCCACCGCAAGGCCCGACAGCGTTTCGCCGAGCGCCAGCCAGCCGAGCAGCGCGGCGATCGGCGCGTTCAGCGCGAAGAGGATGCCGGAGCGGCGCGGGCCGAGGCGGTTCAGCGTCTCGAAAAGCAGCGTGTCGCCGACGAAGATGCCGATCAGCCCGGAGAGGAGCAGCGGGCCGGCATTCGTCACGTCCAGTTCACGCCAGACGCCGGTGGCGAGCACGTAGCAGGCCAGGAGCGCGGTGACGAAGACCTGGCGCGTGCGGTTGAAGGCCGGCGCGCCGAGATGGCCGGCGGGGCCTGCCGAGATCAGGCCGGTAAATGCCCAGCAGGTCGCCGCGCCCAGCGCGGCAAGTTCGTGGATTGGCATGGTTTTCCGATCGGTAGGGACGGGCCGGGAGAAAATCGCGTGTCACGCCGTCAAAGCGGGACCGGACGGCTTTCGATCAGAGGGGCGGCTGACAGTCAACCGCGACTTTCGGTCCGCGGGTGAGATCCGGCCCTTTCGCCGCCGGCCTCATGCCTGTCGAGTGTCACATAGGTGTCAAGCGACGGGGGTAGGGAGCGTTGACTTTCCCGGAAAGGATGCTCCCCATGAAGACCCTCGTCTCCGCTGCCGCTCTCCTCGCCGCCGGCCTTGCCGCCCTGCCGGCCTCCGCCGCGAACCTCGTTCTCTACACCAGCCAGCCGAACGAGGACGCGCAGGCGACCGTCGACGGCTTCATGGCCGCCAATCCCGACATCAAGGTCGACTGGGTGCGCGACGGCACGCCGAAGATCATGGCCAAGCTCCAGGCCGAGATCGCGGCCGGTAGCCCGGTCGCCGACGTGCTGCTGATCGCCGACACCGTGACGCTCGAGCGCCTGAAGCAGGAGGGCAGGCTGCTTGCCTACGCGTCGCCGGAAGCCGGCAACTACGACGCCAGTCTCTACGACAAGGACGGCTACTACTATTCGACCAAGCTGATCACCACCGGCATCGTCTACAACACCGCGGCCGCGATGAAGCCGGCAAGCTGGAAGGACCTCGCCGGGCCGGAGGCCAGGGGCCTTGCCACCATGCCGAGCCCGCTGACCTCGGGCGCCGCGCTCATCCACACCCAGACGCTGGCGGCCGTCGAGGGCCTTGGCTGGGACTACTACAAGGCGCTCGCCGAAAACGGCGCGACCGCGGCGGGCGGCAACGGCGCCGTGCTGAAGGCCGTCGCCTCGGGTGAGAAGGCCTATGGCATGGTCGTCGACTACATGCCGATCCGCGAGAAGGCCAAGGGCGCGCCGGTCGAGTTCGTCTTCCCCGCCGAAGGTGTTTCCGCAGTCACCGAGCCGGTCGGTATCCTCGCCTCCTCGAAGAATGCCGAGGCCGCCCGGAAATTCGTCGACTACGTCCTTTCGGTCGAGGGCCAGGAAGGCTTCGTCAAGCTCGGCTACATTCCGGCGCGCAACGGCATCGCCATGCCCGAAGGCTTCCCGGCGCGCGAGACGATCCGCGTGCTGCCGCTCGATGCGGCGACGGCGCTGAAGAACACCGAGGCGGATCTCGCGACCTTCTCCGGTTCCTTCGGTTCGAACTGAGGCGCGCCGCCACCGTCATGCACGGCTATGTTCGTCCGGGAAGCAGCCAGCCGGCCTGGCTGTTTCCGCTCATCGCAGGCGTGGTCGTCGTCCTCAGCGTGCTGCCCCTCCTGCGGCTCGCGGCGACCGGTATCGCCGCCCTGGCGGGCGGCGGCGCCCTCGAGGTGCTGTCCGATCGCGCGCTCTGGTCGGCGACGTATTTTACGCTCGTCACCGCCCTCCTGGGCACCGCGATCTCGCTCGCCATCGGCGCGCTCTTCGCCTTCCTTCTGACCCTGACCGACCTTCCTTGAAGGGGGCCGCTCGGCTTTCTCTTCGTGCTGCCGATGATGATCCCGCCGCAGGTGACGGCGCTCGCCTGGGTGCAGATGTCCGGCCCTTCGAGCCCGCTCCTGAAGGCGCTGCACATCGCGCCGCCGCTAGGTTCGCCGCAGCCGCTCTACTCCGTCGGCGGGATCGCGCTGCTCTACGGCGTGCAGCACGCCCCGCTCGTCTATCTCGCGCTACGGGCGGGGCTGATGACCATACCCCGCGACGGGATGGAAGCGGCGCGCCTGTCCGGCGCCTCGGCCCTGCGCACGTTCCGCGACATCGTCCTGCCGCTGGCGCTGCCCGGCATGATCGCCGGCGCCGCCATCGCCTTCGTGTCCTGCATCGGCAATTTCGGCATTCCGGCGATCCTCGGCATCCCGGCATCGATCTACACCCTCTCGACCCTCGTCTTCACCAAGTTCGCCGCCTTCACGGATCGCACCTTCGGCGAGGTCGCGCTGCTCTCCGGCGTCATCGCACTGATCTCGGTGGCGGGGCTTGCGGTGCAGGAGCGCGCGCTCGGCGGCCGCGACTACCGCATCCTCGGCGTGTCCGGCGCGGCGGCTTGCCTTCCTATCGGGCGGTGGCGGTTCGTCCTCCTGCCGATCCTTGCGATCCTCCTGTTCTTCATGCTGGTCGCGCCCTTCCTCGCGCTGGTCGCGGGTGCGCTGGTGCCGGCCTATGGCGTGCCGCTGACCTTCGAGACCCTGTCCTTCCATGCCTTCGAGGAGGTGCTGTTGCGGCAGGCGATCACCCGGACGGCCTTCGCCAATTCGCTGTTCCTTGCCGTCGTCACCGCCATCGGCCTGCTCGCCCTGTCGATGCTTGCCGGCTACCTGCTGACCCGCCGGCGCGATGCGGCCGCGCGCGTCGTGGCGAATATGATCGAGATCCCCTATGCGCTGCCCGGCATCGTCGTCGCCGTCGCGTTCATCCTCGTCTTCGCCGCGCCCCTGCCGGTCTTCGGCGTGACGCTCTACGGCACGATCTGGATCATCCTCATCGCCTACTTCGCGAGTTTCTTCGCCGTCAGCCTGAAGCCCGTCGTCAGCGCCTACCGCCAGCTCGACCCGGCGCTGGAGGAGGCGGCGCGGCTGGCCGGGGCCGGCTTCTTCACGCGCCTTAAGGATATCCTGATCCCGCTCGTGGCGCCCGCCGCCGGCGCTTCCGTCATTCTCGTCTTCCTCATCGCCTGCAACGAACTGACGGTTTCGGCGCTGCTCTGGTCGGCGGGCACGCAGACGCTCGGCGTCGTGATCTACAATCTCGACGACAGCGGCGGCTCCGATCTCGCCTCCGCGCTTTCCGTGCTCGTCGTCCTCATGGTCGTCGCCATGATGCTGCTGCTGGAGGGTATAGCGAAACACCTGCCGAAAGGGACGGTGCCGTGGCGAAGCTGATCCTCAACCATGTCAGCAAGGATTTCGGCACCGGCCGGCCGGCGGTGAACGGCGTCTCGCTCGCCGTGCGCGAGGGCGGCTTCCTCGCGCTGCTCGGCCCGTCCGGCTGCGGCAAGACGACGGTGCTGCGCATGATCGCCGGCTTCGAGACGCCGAGCGACGGCGCGATCTTCCTCGGCGAGCGGCTCCTGGCCGATCCCGCCCGGTCGCTGCCGCCCGAGCGGCGCAACATGGCGATGGTGTTCCAGTCCTATGCGCTGTGGCCGCACATGAGCGTCGCCGACAATGTCGGCTATCCGCTGAAGGTGCGCGGCGTTTCGAAGGACGTCTATCGCCGGCGGGTCGTCGAGGCGCTCGATACGGTGCGTCTTGCCGATCTTGCCGGGCGCCGTCCCGCGGACCTTTCCGGCGGCCAGCGCCAGCGGGTCGCGCTCGCGCGCTGCCTCGTCACCCAGCCGGATGTCGTGCTGCTCGACGAGCCGCTTGCCAATCTCGACCGGCACCTGCGCCAGGAGATGGAGGAAACCTTCCGCGATTTCCACCAGCGCTCCGGCGCGACGATGATCTATGTCACGCACGACCAGAGCGAGGCCATGGCGCTCGCCACGGATATCGCGGTCATGTCCCGGGGGGAATTGCTGCAGGTCGCGCCGCCGCAGGAGATCTATGCGCGCCCGGAGGGGCGGCTTGTCGGCGGCCTGATCGGCCGCGGCGCGATCCTGTCGCTCGCCGTGCCGGCGGATGCGCCGCGGACGCTCGACTGGGACACGTTGCGTGCATTGCTGGTCTCGCCCATGGCCGATGGCGGAGCCGATGTCCTCGTCCGGCCGGAGGACGTCCATCTGGGCGGCGAGGGGATCGCGGCGAAGGTCCGCGCCTCGCTCTACGAGGGGGAGCGCTACAGCCTGACGCTGGAGCTTTTGGACGGCCAGACCCTCCGGGCCTTCAGCCGGAAGAAGCCGGTGCCGGGCGACACCGTGTCGGTGACGATCACGTCCGCCTGGCGGCTGTAGCCGAAAACCGCCGGGAACCAGCGCGCGGCGGGATCGTTAGTCTGTCATCTTTCAATGGAGAACAGGCAGTCATGGACAAGAAGTCCCAGGTTTCGACGTCGAAGGAAGACAAGCGCCGGGAAGAGAACAAGTCCGGCGTGATCGTCGCCGGCCCGAAGGCGCATGCGAACGAGCGTTCCGGGAAGGCGCCAGAGGGGCGCAAGCCGAAATCCGGGGACGAGCCGTCGAAGCGCCCGGCAAACCCCTCCTAGCAGGCTGCTGCAAAATTCCTCGTCACACGGCTGGGTTTATGATTCACTTCTTGCATTGATTTGCGGGGTTGGATCGATGCGGGGGCATGGTGGTAGCGGGGATGAACTTTTCAGTTTTGTTCGGCTCGAGGAGCGG
>QFCS01004969.1_pt1 | contig 73255 bp, 57 predicted proteins | sample 3576561 | NCBI WGS metagenome assembly QFCS01 | reverse complement strand
TGGTACAGCTCAACAAATGATCAAGGGAAAAGGCAGAGGACTAATGCGGAGAATAGTTATAAAAAACTATCAGGGTGTTTAGTTCACCTCTGCTTTTCCTTTGAAAATTTACAACAGTATTTAGCTAAAATCAAAGTAAAGGCAGGGTGTCCAAATCAAGAGAAGTTCTACGCATCGTCTTCCTTCTCCGCAGGGTCTTCCCCGCAGATGTCACCCGAGGAGCGAGGTCCAAAGAACTCCTATGGAGGTACTCTGCGGATAACAAAATTTATTGATTTTAAATAGTACGTTTTTATCGCATATGTGTAAGTTTCTGCGTATATTTATGAGACATCTGAACTAATATGAGACAATTGTTTTTTTTACTTACTCTTTTCATGGTTAGCCTAAAATCGATTGGACAGACAAGTATTCAGTTAGTTATTAAAAACATTGGCACACATAAAATTGATAAGGTTGACGCTTTTGATTTGAGTCAAAAAGAATTTCGTGAATCTAAATATAAGGATACCCTGAAATTTGAATTTTCAAAAAAGACAATTGACTGTTATAACATCCGTTACCACGAAAACGGAAAATTATATCGCCAACAAATTTGGTTAGACACTGGAAAAATAAAAATTGAAGCTCATATTGATTCTACTACATTAGTAATCGATTCTGTCTTCAATTCACCGATTTATTATGAACATCATAAATTCAGTCGAGATTACGCTTCACTCTATAAAAAGAATGACACAACGGCTATTTCTCAAATGCTTCTAGGATTATACTTGAAAAACATTGATAACCCTTATTCTTTTGTATTTGCCAACACCTACATACAACTTAATCAGAATTCAAAGGAGAGTCTATCTAAACTAAAAATGCTAACAAACAAACAGGGAGACAGATTCAATTGGTTTATCTTGTATCCATCTGTTATTGAAAGACTTAATTATATTATATCTGCTGTCTCGATAAATATTAATGATTATACTTTTCTTGATCAGCAAAACAAAAGTTTAAAACTTAAACAGCTTACTAAGAAATATTACATTTTGGATTTTTGGTTTTTAGCTTGTGCTCCTTGTATTCGAGATCACAAAGACATTTTCAAGTCGCAAAAAATTCTTGCGTCAAAAAATGCAGAATTAATCAGTATTTCAACAGACAGTGATATTATCGAATGGAAAAAATATTTGAGTAAGCACAACTATAAATGGCCTAACTATTTAGAAAGTAAACCAAATAAACTAACAGAACAGTTAAGTATTAATATTTTCCCAACTTATATTGTACTTGGTAATTCGGGAAAAATAATAAATACACAAAATAGTTTTTCAGACGTCTTAAAATGGTTGGACAAAGAATGACTACACATCAAATTTCTATCTCCGAAGGGTCTTCTCAGCAGATGTACCCCGAGGTACGAAGGAGGCTGCGGGGAACAAAACCAAATACAATCATTCCTTCTCCGCAGGTTGTGCAAATCAAGAGAAGTTCTACGCATCGTCTCCTGAGGCACGAAGGTCCATAGGACTCCTTTGGAGGACGTTGCGTGTTACACAGCCAGGGTATGGCATTTACTTTTTAGGGTTACCCTATTCGTTAAAGAAAAATTCAGGAATCCTGATTCACCAATAACTATCCCATGCGAGAGTGGCCGCAACGTCCCCATTCTATCACCTGTGATGATAGAGGGAGACATTGCGGAAAAGATAATAATAAAGCCAATACTACTTGCGTAATATTGGCTTTACCATCATTCAAAGTTGACTATCGTGGTGCTGTTGGCTGTCTTAACTGGTAATCAAGCGGTGGCTCTACCCCTAAAAGGTGTTGCACAAAATAATCCCAGCGGCGGCGCATCATATATGGACCATACTGACCATAACCATGCGCACTGTTGGGGAATATAACAAGATCAAAACTCTTATTGGCTTTTTGTAATGCTTCTACTACGAGTAAGGTATTATACGGCGGCACGTTATTATCCATCATACCATGTGCCAGCATTAATTTTCCTTTCAGGTTCTTGGCGATGGTTTGGTTGGCCTGCGCTTCATAATTCGAATTCTCTACCAGGCCATTGTAACGCTCGCCCCAGTCGTCTTCATAATTCCTGTTATCGTGGTTACCCGACTCGGATATACCTACTTTAAAAAAATCGGGGTAACGGAACATAGCTGCTGCTGTTGCAAAACCACCACCTGAATGTCCCCAGATACCCACACGATTGGTATCGATCGGGTAGCGCTGTGCTAACTGGCGTATGGTTGTTATCTGATCGGGTAATGTGTTCTCTCCCATATTACCATAATTCATATCGTGGTAACTCTTTGAACGATTGGGGTTACTGGTACCTTCTACCATTACCACAATAAAACCAAGCTCTGCCAGCGCCTGGTGATCGCCACGCGATGCTGTAAAACCCCAGCTACCAACACTTCCACCCTGTGGACCAGGATAGATATAATCAATCACCGGATATTTTTTATTCGATTCCATTTTGGTTGGCGTAAATGCCAAGCCATAAATATCTGTCTTACCATCATGTGCTTTTACCGTAAAAGGTATTGGTGGTTTCCAACCGGTAGCCACTAATCTCGACACATCAGCTTTTTCCAATGTAGTAATCAGCTTACCATTCAGGTCGCATAGTTGTGTAACCGGTGGTACATCTGGTTTCGAATAAGTATCAATGATATAATTACCCGATGGAGAAAAACTTGCCTGGTGCGTACCTTCTCCTGGTGTAAGTAGGGTCAGGTTCTTACCATCAAAACCGATTTTGTATAATTCAGAAAAATAAGGATTCGACTGGTGGCCAGTTGCCGTAAAATACAATACGCGGTTTTGCTCATCCACTTTAATCAACCTGCTTACTACCCAATTGCCTTTGGTGATCTGGTTTTTCAACTTACCGGTTGTTGCATCATATAAATACAGATGCCCCCAGTCGTCGCGCTCAGAATACCAGAGAATTTCATTTGACTTTGCGAGATAGCGCCAATTGATAGCACCTCTTCCTGATTCGAATTGTGTGGCCACTGTTTCTTCAAATACTTCCCTAACAGCACCTGTAGCCGCATCTGCGATACGAAGTTTAGATTGTTTATGATCGCGTGAGGTAGAAAGAAAAGCGAGTTGGCTTGCATCTTCGTTCCAATCTACATCACCCAAAAATCCTCCGCTGGTGATATCATCGCTTAGTGATGACCTGTGCGGGTCTGGGGCCACTTGCAGCTTGATTACTTTAGCAGCATCAATATCAATGATTACCCGATGTAACATGGCTATTTCTTTATCACCAGGTAAAGGGTATTTCCAGGCACGTAAGGTTGGTTTGCCGACATTGGTAGTTACCAGATACATATCACTCACATTACGCTGATCCTGTTTAAATGTGGCAATCTTCTTTGAATCGGGCGACCAGCGCACAATTGCTCTATCACTCGACTTCCATCCAGCATTATCAGTTGCATAACCGAAATCTTTTTCGCCATCTGTAGTTAGCTGTGTTTGCTTATTGGTAGCCACATCGCGCATCCATAAATTCCAGTCTTTGATAAATACTGCCTTTTTACCATCGGGCGACATCACTTCATTACCCCCACCAAAGCCACGGTTTCCTCCACCACCTCTTCCCTGATTTTCTGCAGGGGCGGCAATAGCTGGTGCTGAATCATCAGCAATCACTGTTCCGGCTTGCAGGTTATATTTCCATCTTTTTCCAGCTACGGCAAAAGATATCGATTTGCCATCATCCGAAAAATTGATGGTTTGGAAAGGAAGTTTAGCAGCATCATATTTGGTACCACTGGCAGTTGATAGTGCCTCTGCCAGCTTCTGGTGATCGAAAGCAGCAGCACGGGTTTTCTTTGCCGGGTCTACCAGCATAAATGTGTTTTGCTTTGCAGTAACAGAGAGGTACCAGAAACGATCGTTGGGTAGCCAGTTCGGACGCACTGTTCCTGCATCAATAAAAGGCTCCGTGTTATAACTCATGAACTTTTCAGCACGCTCATAATCTTTAGCAGTAAGCGCAGTGTTTTGCGCATGCACAGCCATGGAAAAAGTTATGGCTGCAATAGTATATACATACTTTCTCATGTGATAAAAATGTGGTTGAGGAATTGAAAATAAAAATACCAATATAAACTAAATAGCGGTAGCAAGCTCCATGGTCGGTGAAAAGCCTTTCTGATGGTTTGAAGATTGTCGAAATGGGATGATCATTGTGTATAAATAGCACACGGATGATCATGATTATCAAGATTTATCATGATAATCCAGCGTGACATCCTCCCCATAATATTTTCATTGAAAATATTCGGCAATGTGTAAATCCATTACTGTATTTTATTGAATATAGACGGTTCAGTCCGGCGCGATTTGCGTAATTTACATACTAGCCAAAGTGCAACAAGTAAATCAAAAGAAACTCCCATGCATTTCACAAAATTAGTACCGAGTGTATTTTACGCTAACCTTTCAGACGGACTTGCACTTTTTGTTGACTGCCTGCAGTTTACCATTGTGCATAAGGAACTACATACCGGAGCACCTTATTGTGTATTAAGAAATGGAGATATTGGACTGATGCTTTTTCAGGATGAACAATTGGCTAAAGAACATAACCCCGAACTTAGGCTTGTAACAGATAATATTGAAGAAGTTTATGCGCACATTGCTTCAACACATCACCATCTGCTACATCCCAATCTTAATAAAGTTACCCTCCGGCCCTGGGGTGCAAAAGAATTTGCCATTGCAGATAATCAGTTAGGTATTCGTTTTCAGGAATGGTAAGTATGTAACAAAATATATCAAATGCAAATCAAGGGTTGAAATTTGCTACAAATGAAAGAATCATCAATAGAAGAGTCTTTTGACGTCATTAAAGTAGGCTCTTACGAAATAATATCTTTAAATCTTTTTTGGCTGCTTAGATAGAACACGGATTTATCATGATTTATCATGATAATCATGATAAATCTGCGTTCCATTTCACGCTCCTATGCAATTTCAACTCTTGATTCGCATATCTAGCAAAACACTTCATTCAGACATAACCTACAGCTTTGGCATAATAAACCTCTTTTTTGTCGTGATACTACCTCCCATAAGGTTTTCGAAGCAGTAAGTTTGGATATTGAAAATCAATGATAACTATTACCCTTACAACCTGATTACTCAAATGTGTTTAGAATGCATTGAAAAACAGGGTCAGATCATAGAAATATCGCCAAACAAAAAGTATATTAGAAAACCTAAAATAACCAACTATGGCTTGCATTAACCCTTACCTCCATTTTAATGGAAATGCGGAAGAAGCATTTACCTTTTACAAATCAGTTTTTGGTGGTGAATTTGTTACACTCATACGTTTTAAAGACATGCATTTTGAAGGTGCCCCTAACAATGAAAAAGAAGCCGACAAAATTATGCACGTATCCCTGCCCATCGGCAAACACAATGTACTAATGGGTAGCGACACACCCGAACAAATGGGCAAACACAACGAAAGAGAAACACGTAGTAAGATTTCGATTGGTACAGAAAGTAAAGAAGAAGCCGATAAACTATTCACCGGTCTCTCTCAGGATGGAGAAGTAGAAATGCCCATAGCAGATAGTCCATGGGGCTCCTATTTCGGTATGTTCAGGGATAAATTTGGTATAGAATGGATGGTTGATTTTGATCCAAGACATAAAGGACAACCATAAATCTAGTTAAACGGCCCATACGGTAAACGATATGGGCCGTTCATTTTTAATCTGCTAAAAAACAGAAAATGTATAAACTAATTATTCTTACTGCAATAGTAATCGGTTTTGGCAGTAGCTGTAAAGACTCGAAACAGCCAGACCAGGTTTATAAAAGCATACATGATACCTCGACTGTAAGCAGGAATCCTATTACACAAAAAATTTCTCCCTATCTGTGGGTGGAGAAAGATGCCAAAGGGGTAGCAGATTATTACCTGTCCATTTTTAAAGATGGTAAGCTGAAAGACTTTCGTCGCTTCGATAGTACCGAAAGTGGAAACGCTGCTGGCATAGAAACCGCTGTGATAGAAATAGCAGGTATGGAATTTACCATATTGGCGGCAGGACCCCTTTTTAAATTTAATGAGTCCGTTTCTTTTGTAATTAATACAAAAGACCAAGCCGAAACAGATTATTACTGGGACGCGCTTACCAAAAACGGTGGCGAGGAAGGCTCATGCGGATGGTGCAAAGACAAATATGGGTTATCATGGCAGGTAGTGCCCACCGAATATTTCGATCTTATACACAGTGATGATCCTTCGGTAAGAGAAAAAGCCATGAAGAATACACTCAAACAGAAAAAACTAATATTGTCTGAACTGAAATAAAAACTTGTTCTCCTCTGGATAAAGGAAGTACTTGTAAAAATAAAGCCTGAATGTATATTTTCTGACACCTACCGATCATAAAAAATTATCAATAGTGGTTCGAATTATGGAGACATTTGCCTATACCTAGTATTACATACCCGATAAAATATATATCGATGCGTTTCCTCTTTGTACTACTCATTAATTTATTGTTTGCCTGTGAAAACAAAACCAATAATATTACAAAAAGGCAGGCAGCTATTCAAGAGGAAATGAAACTGGTGAAACAACAATATTTTAAACAGACAGATAGTTTAGATAAAATAAAGAAAGTCGATACCAGTTCAGCAAAACAACTGCAAATAGCCAATGCTTTGGTAGCGGCTGGTAATAAAAAAAATGTAACACTTATTCAGCTTCAGAAAGAATATGATTCTTTAACGGCGGTGTTACAAAAACAATAAGAGCGGGTGAAGCAGGCAGAGCATACCATCAATGTATTCAACAACTAATTTGCTTAATTTTAGCAGAATAACGCTATCCAATGACATTGATCGCTATACTTATTCCGTCCTTGTCTTTTCTGTTGAGAGGAAAGATATTAACGGCAATCATCTGCTTGATTTTGCAGATCACATTAATCGGCTGGATTCCCGCAGCCATCTGGGCAGTTATTTCCCTGCAAAATGCAAGGGCAGATAAACGCACCGACCGAATGATTAAAGCGATGCGAAAAAATTAGCGCTTGCATCTATTCTTTTTTCTTTCATTGTTTCAAATTTTCCTGCGCTCTCCTCAGTAAATATTCCACTTTCACGCTTTCAGCGTTATTTTTTTTCCCTGCAAACGTTTTCGAAAAAAATATCTCCTCTTCCCTGCTACAACGCTGCATGAAAGCTATTATCTTACAAGACACACCTAATTGCTTGTCATGTCATTTACCAAACCCAAACTGAGTTTCTGGCAGATCATCAACATGAATGTTGGTTTCTTTGGCATTCAATACAGTTTTGGATTACAACAAACTGCTGTTAACCCACTGTATAGTTTTTTAGATGCCCGGCCGGAAGATCTTCCCTTATTAAATCTTGCAGGTCCGATGACAGGCTTATTGATTCAACCCATTATCGGGGCACTGAGCGATAAAACCTGGCACCCTCGCTGGGGACGTCGTAAACCCTATTTTCTGATTGGGGCTATTTTTTGTAGTCTCTGTTTATTTGCCTTTCCTTTCAGTCGCGCACTATGGATGGCTGTAGGTTTATTATGGATACTTGATGCAGCAAATAATACTGCTATGGAACCTTATCGTGCTTTTATCGCAGATAAATTACCTGCGAGTCAACGTGCCATGGGTTTTCTGACACAAAGTTTTTTTACAGGACTGGGCATTACACTCGCCAATCTGTCACTATTCTTTTTCCAAAAAGTAATAACTGGTCAGTCAACCACTTCCACGGGAGAACCGGGTATTCCTTATTGGGTATATGGATCTTTTTTTGTCGGTGCTGTTTGTTCTATTGCATCTGTTGCCTGGTCGGTTATTAAAACACCTGAGATACCTCCTACTGAAGCAGAGCTGGCAGCATTACGTGCAGAACACAAAGGTTTCCTCACGCCTTTTAAGGAAATATTTTCATCTATCGTTCACATGCCAAAAACTTTGTGGCAACTGGGGCTGGTTTACCTGTTTCAATGGTATGCCATGTTCTGTTACTGGCAGTTTATATCGCACAGCATCGCTCAATCTGTATGGCATACCACTGCTGAAACCAATCAACATTTATATGAAGAAGCAGTAGGGTGGACCGGACTGGTAAACGGCTTTTATAACATCATTACTTTTCTTTCCGCTTTTGGACTCGTATGGATGGCGAAAAAATTTGGTGCTAAACAAGTGCATATTATCTGTCTCATCCTTGCATCTATATCATTGTTTATACTTCCTCATATAGAAAACAAATACTACCTCTTTGCTCCTATGATTGGATTTGGTATTGCATGGGCAAGTATGATGGGGGTACCATACATTATGGTAGTTGGTAGTATTCCGAAAGAAAAATACGGAGTGTATATGGGAATCATTAATATGATGATTGTGGTACCTATGATCATACAAACCCTTTCCTTTGGTTATATCTATAAAACCTTCCTCAACAGCAATCCTGCTAATGCCATCACATTTGCAGGTGGACTTTTACTGGTTGCTGCCTTTGCAACCATGCGAATGAATGTTGCAAAATCAGAAGAGGAAGTGGAAATGTCAGCGGGGGGAGGGCATTGAAATTTGAAAATTTGGGAATTTGAAAATTTGAAAATGAGGGTTAGTAAGAAAGAGTGATTTTAATGAGTAAACTGAATACTCACAACTAACTGCTCACTACTCACTATTGACCATTCACCATTCACTATATGAAAATACTTTGCATTGGGGAAGCGCTCATAGATATGATTTGTACCGATAAGGGTAGCAGCTTATCGAAGGGGCAGCATTTCCTTAAGAAAACAGGTGGAGCACCTACTAATGTCGCGGCTGCCATAGCTGCTTTAGGTGCTGAAGTAGAGCTCGCCGCTAAAGTGGGTAACGACCCATTTGGCAAACAATTAATTGAAGTGATGCAGGAATTTGGTGTATCTACACGTTGGATGCTGCAAGACCAACAAGCTTTTACCACTTTCGCTTTTGTATCCTTGATGGAAGATGGCGAACGAGATTTTGTGTTTAATCGTGGTGCGGATGGACAACTTTCACGTGATGAAACCGATGCTATTCCGCTTGATGATATAAGTATTATTCACTTTGGATCTGCAACCGGCTTTCTTCCTGGACCCCTTCAGGCAGCCTATCAAAGCATGTTGCAGAAAGCCTTATTACAGAATCATATTTTCATCAGCTTTGATCCGAATTATCGTCACCTTCTTTTTCCTAACGATACACAAACATTCATCGATCAGTCGTGGAATTTTCTTCAGTCTTGCCATTTTTTTAAACTGAGTGACGAAGAAGCCATGCTTATTACAGGTGCACATGCCATAGCAGATGCAGCTTCAATATTATTGGAGAAAACAAACGCCGTATTCACCATCACTTTAGGCAAAGAAGGAACCCTGTTGGGCTATAAAGGAAATACATTTAGTATTCCCAGTATTGCCGTTAAACCCGTAGACACTACCGGTGCAGGTGATGCATTTGTAGGAGCCGTATTATTTCAATTACATAAAAAAACATTAGAACAGATCCTTCAACTATCTGCTGATGAATGGAAACATATCATTCTCAATGCCAACAAAGCCGGTGCCCGAACTTGTGAATACCTTGGGGCCATGGAAGCGTTTAAGCATTTGAGTAGCAGCATTTTTGAATAAGCTATTTGCCACTAGCTGCTAGCCGCTAGTAATTTTATCATAATAATTAAACCACTGCTAGTAGCTAGTAGCTAGCAGCAAGAAGCTCAGATGTACCACTTCCCTCTCCATAAAAAAATTACCCAGATCTGCGAAGAGCTGGGGCTTTCAATGACGGGTGATGACCTGCATTTTTATACTAGGTTATCAGCCAATGCCTTTACTGTGGATAGCTTATACCAGTCGATTTATAAAAATCACCCTGCTGGTGAAATGATGTTTAACAAATTACTGGAAACACTGGTTAAAGCACACCAACAACGCAGCAAAGCTTTGCGCGAACGGGATGTAGAGAAAGCTAATAAAGGCAACTGGTTTCTTAGTAACGAGATCAATGGCATGAGTTTATACGTAGATCGATTCTGCGGAACATTAAAAGACCTACCCACACGCTTGCCATATCTTGAAACACTTGGTATTAATTTTCTTCATCTGATGCCGATTTTTGAGAGTCCGGCAGGAGAAAGTGACGGCGGTTATGCAGTATCTGATTTCAGGAAAGTAGATGAGCGTTTTGGTACGCTTGAAGATTTAAAACTGGTGCAAAAAAACATGCAGGATAAAAGCATGTATCTGATGTTAGATATTGTACTCAATCATACTTCACACCACCACCACTGGGCGAAGCTGGCTAAAAAAGGAGATCCTGTTTACCAGGATTACTTTTACATGTACGACGACCGCACCATTCCTGACCAGCTCGAAACTACGATGCCGGAAATATTTCCTGAGTCGGCCCCCGGTAGTTTTACCTGGAACAAGGAGGCAGGCAAATGGGTGATGACGGTGTTTCATAACTACCAGTGGGACTTGAACTATACAAATCCTGCGGTATTAGTAGATATGCTTGATACCATATTTTTCTATGCAAACCTGGGTGTTGACATTTTACGCATTGATGCTCCTGCCTTTATCTGGAAACAAATAGGTACTACCTGTCAGAATTTACCTGAAGCACATACACTGTTGCGGTTGATCCGCCAATCGGTTGATATAGCCACACCCGGAATGGCTTTATTAGGAGAAGCCATCGTAGCACCAAACGAGATCATGAAGTATTTTGGTACTGGTATTTATACCGCCCGTGAATGTGATGTAGCTTATAATGCCACACAAATGGCTTTGCAATGGGATGCACTGGCAACAGGTGATACACGCGTAATGCTCGCTGCCCAACATGAATTACTTCAAAAGCCTTTTGGCTGTACCTGGATCAGTTACACCCGTTGTCATGATGACATTGGACTTGGATACGACGATAGCATGATTGCTGCTGCTGGTTTTAATGCTTATGAACACCGTAAGTTCCTGAAAGATTATTATGCAGGTACACATCCCGGAAGTACTGCATCTGGTGCATTGTTTTCGGTAAATCCAAAGACACAGGACGCACGCATCAGCGGTTCGCTTGCCTCTTTATGTGGACTTGAAAAAGCTATCGCAGTGAATAATCAATCGGCAATTGATATGGCCATCAAAAAAATACTTCTTATGCAGGCGCAAAGTATTTTTATAGGTGGTATACCGATGTTGTTCTATGGCGATGAAGCTGCCTATACCAACGATTACAGCTACCTGAATGACGAGGGAAAAAGTTATGATAACCGCTGGATGCATCGGCCGGTTATTGATTGGACCAAAAATGAAAAAACAAAAGTACCTGGCACAGTAGAACATCGTATTTTCAACGGCACACAACGCTTATTAAAACTTCGTAAACAATTACCTGCCGTAAGTGATTATAAAAATATCCGTTGGATGACGCCACACAATATTCATGTGGCTGGTTTTATTCGAACAATCGAAGAAGCGTATTTGTATTGTCTTTTCAATTTTAGCAATAAACCTGCTTATCTAACCTGGTATGCCTTTAAGGAACAGGGCTATGGTATCAATAATCTCTACGATCATTGGAACGAAAAGCGTATCAGCCTTGGCCCGGATCACGAATACCTGATCATTGAGCCTTATAGTTTCTGCCTGATGGAAGGGGTTAGCTATTAATTAGGTATTAGCTATTAGTGTAAAACTTAACAGCTAATACCTAATAGCTAACACCTAATCAGCCCCATCAGTTTGTGCCCGAAGTACTGCGTAGGCTGCTACCTTCTTGCCTGTTTCCAAACCTTTATCACAATCACTTCTATAATGTATGCCCCCATACATACGTGACACAGAAGCTTCTAATGCCATTTCATCATAAGCTTTTGCCCTTGAAGGAACAATATAGCTCAGGATAGTGGCTGCTGCAGCACTAAAAGTAGAGTGACCTGAAATATAGGAAGGGAAATTGGGTAAGCCGGTAATGGTTTTAATGGCAGGATTTAACTGGGATGGACGTGGATTAAAATAAAAGAACTTTGTATCCCAGCATACGATCGCAGCATCCATCAGTGACATATTCAGCAGTGCCATATTTCTTGCCCAACGCACTTCACTAAATTTTTGTTTGATAAAATCAGCATCAGCTATTGCGCCCCAGTGACCCGGAGGTGTTGGTGTAGCTATACCATCGGCCCAGACATGCGTAATACGGATACGCTCTGGATTGGTATTGTTTACAAAATCAAATATCTCTGCCGTTTCTTTTTTCATTTGTTCACTGGAAGTAGAAGGTGGCGGTGCAGGACGCAGTGTTGGTGTTACCGTTTCATCGAAAAGGAAGGGTCTTACTTTTCCAAACAGCGGCAACATAGGTGGACGCTTAGGTGTTTCAAGACTGATCCATGGTATTTCACCACGGGCTATGGTTTGAGTTTCGAATAAGGCCCAATCAGTTGGAGTACCTGCTGATGCTCCTGCCCTGTCGGCTCTGCCACGCGCAATGAATTTTTGCGCTACCAATCTACCTAATGCTTCGCCTGCTTCAATATCGCTTCTGGTAGCAGTACCTGCCATCAGTTTCGACAGCATCTGTTCTTCAGCTTTTTTCTGTATAAAAGCTATCTCTCCGGGGAAAAAAAGTTTCATCATCTCTGACGTTACACCTGCCAGCACCGCATCTTCTGATGGATAACTTGGCAGATCTGTTTGTGGTAATTTTGGTTTGATATTGGCATCTGTTTTATAAGGTGCGGCCCTGTTATACAATTTCTTGTAATGCCAGGCCGCCACCAATGCATCGTACTGAGCTGCACTGATATAAGCGTAGGCCCTTGCAGCATAAGGCGGATTGGCAAAAGGAAACAAAGGATAAGCAAATGGGTTATTGGCACTTGGAAACGGATAAGTACCATCAGGATTCTGGTAAGGTGGCAGGTTATATTTTGATACAAGCTGACGCATCAGTTCGTTCCATCTGAGTACACCGCCAGCCCCCCAATATTTAATTGTGGCTTCCTGCTCTGCTGTAAGATCACGCTGGTATCCCTTTACTTCATTTAACTCTGCGATATAACCAACAGAACTAACGGCTGCTGGTGCTGCCACGGGAAACTCCGTTGGACCGGTTAATAAAATAGGTTTCCAGATACCTGCATCAATATCTGTTTTTGTTGGCGCCAACATTGGTGCATCATCAGTTGTATTGGGAACATTTTTGGAGCATGACATCTGCACCAATATAGTTGTTGCCAATAAGCATATAGTAAGTGTTTTTTTCATGGCTTATTTTTTATCGGTGGCTGATGTTTTTTCTTTTTTCTTCTTAGGTGAGAAATCAATAATGTAAAAGGCACCGCCTGCTATTGTTGATGCCTGTCCCATATTTCTTCCACTTAAAGTGATATTACCATTAGCTATCAGCGACAAGCCTTCTACAGCTTTCAGGTTATATTTGAGGTTAATACCCAGCATGCTTGCATTCATTCTATTGCTTATAAAGGGCATGTTATTTCGCGTAATATCAAAACCTCCGAGCGTGGTCCATTTGTTCCATACAGCTTCAGCTATCATTCTGCCGGTTCGGTATCCTGCTCGCACATTGATAGATGATGCATCCGGCATAGCCACTTCATTAGTATTGTGTAGTTCTGTTGTGTAATACGAATCCCTGTCGAGTGTTACTTTATTGCGTATCACATAAGTTGCAGAAGCAGTAGCAAACCAGCTTCCATACTGGTAATCGACCATACCACGCAAGGATATGGTTTTACTTCTTAAGCCAATTGACATCGGCAAAAAGTCAGGAGTATAATCCGATACCGGTAAGGAAACGCCACCAATGGTATAAAATGAAAGAGTACTTTTCCCAAACTCCTTTTCATATGGCATCCATTTTACCCAGAGTGATAAGTCCTGCAATCCGCTCATCCCTCTGAGTGTACCTGCTGTTGCTTTTGTCTTTATATAGGGTAAACCAAACAATATATTCAGTTTATCAGATATTCCGTAATTACCCATATAGGCAATCATACTAGTTGATACCGTACCAAGGTTCAGGTTATTTCTTTTGAGTGTTCCTTCCCAGTATTGATCCCAGCTACTATAGTTATGCATGATACCAGAGCAGTAATTACTTTTTGCCATCATAATACCATCTATATCCGTTTGTGAAAGTGATGTCGTGTATGATGAAAATATTATTACCAGCAGACCAGCCATACGGCATAAGCCCGATTTTATCTTTTGCATAGTCGGTTAGTTTTGTCAATAATAAATACGATGGTTAAGCGCTTCTAGGTACTAGCGCTTAACAGTTAAAAGAGAGTGGTGCTGAAAAAATAAATACTAGAATCTTAAACTCATTCCAATATTCACCGCTAAGTCAGCAAAAGCAGCGTCGCCTTGTGCATAAACACCAGTGATATTGGTTCTTTGCTTGTCTGCATAGCTTTGTGTGCGGCTTCTAACTATTGCCACAGGCACATAAGCATAGAGGTTCATTTTTTTCAGGGAATAAGTAACGCCCGGCTCAATAGAATTTACATATCCCGGTCTGCGGAAACCATAGCTACCTCCGATTAAATCAGAAGCAGGTACACATTCGTTTCTATAACCGGCAGAAAATGTAAACTTGTTAAAAGTAAAGTTTGCACCAAAACGAATCATATACTGATCTGGCACACTCATTACATCACTACCATAGAGTAAGGCAGTAGCCGATGTAGTACCACCTCTTGCTGTTGAAACACCATTGTGTTCGCGGGGATTAAGCAGGTAATAGAAAGTACCATACAGGCTTACATTCCTCGTAACTACCTGTTGTGCATTTAACTCAAATGTAAAACCGGTACCACCATCGCCCAACTGAATAGATTGGTCAACAGGGCCCAGTACTCTGCTTCCGCTATTGGTGTAAAAGTGATCCTGTACTTTATAATCGCCGGTTGGCAATTTAATACCCAAACCAGCCTGCAGGCTGAATTTCTTAGCTTTCGCAGGGTTGGTTAGCCAGTAATAAGCAGTAACACGGGCATCGCCTAAACCAAATGAACTAGTCATGTGACGCGAAGCCCCACCGTGCTCATACAGAGAAGTACGTGTATTTGAAATAACAGGAATACCAAATGAAATAGACCATCTGTTGTTCAGGAAACGGGTAAAACTTAAGTCAGTAGAAAAACTATGGTTAATTACCTGTGTATTGTTTGCAATACGTTGCTTTTGTTCTACGGTTCCAACAAAATGACGGAAAGAATTAAAGTAACGTGTGTTAACATTAAAGCTCCATTTTGATTGGAGTGTATCTTGAAATAAATGATCGATGGTGCACATACCACCAACGCTACGTATGGCAACGCAACCTTGTGCATTCGATTGGGACTGAATAAATAAAAAAGTAGTTAGTATTAATATAATTTTTTTCATGTTAGTATTAGTTAGGTTTCTTACAGTTAGGTGTTGATTGTTAAATTACCAATAAGGCATGCCTTATTTTGCATTCAATTATTCAATTGATTTTTTTGGTCAACACTGGTTCCTATGTTGACTGCATCATCTGCATTTGTGTTAGTCGGCGACCACCAACGGCGTTGCTTATTTTTTCATTTTCAAACGGTCAACAACCATTTGTCCAACGCGCTGACCATAATCGGTGCTGATGATACATGAATTGTGGTAGTGGATGCCACCATAAAATCTTGCCCAGTTATTCTCTTCCGCAGCAGCCCTGAATGAACTAAAGCTTCTGTTCGGAATACCAAATTCAAGTTCTGTGGAATCGGTATAAGAGAAATTATCGCCAAATACACTGGTAAGTGCTTCGGCAGCGGCAGAGGAAATAGTGGAATGTCCGCAGGTATACTCAGGAAAAGCAGGCGTTTGCAAATAAGGTCTCCAGTTAGCATCAATGTACTCATTGATCACGGTTTCTGGTCTTACGGTATTGTATTTATATTTTACATACCACGACTGTATAAACGCATCAAATAAAGCTATTGATGTTTTGGCAACTGCATAAACATGTGTTGCAAAGTCGGCATTTGCTTTTTGTGCCGCTATGCCTGCAATGCTCATCCAGTGGCCGGAAGGAGAGAACTTTTTGCTGCCAAACATTACATGACCTGTTACATTCATTTTGAAGGGATTATCATCCCAGAATTCGGCCATGTGTTTTTGTTCAGGTGTTAAACTGTCGATGGCATTTTTTATTGCCATTACTTCCTGGTAATACTTGCTCTTTTTATCTGTAATGTTGAAAGCTGGTGGAGGTGGTGGATCAAATATACTTGCGCTATCAATCACCATGGGTCTTATTTCGGCCCAGTGTGGTTCTGCTGCTGATGCATACATAGGTGGTGTTGGTACCCAACGCCCGGGTATTTTTTTCACCGCATACTTTTCTGCACCTCTTGTTTCCAGGTAATTATCTTTTTTACTCCAGCGGATAATTTGTACACCGATACTATCGGCCAGCATTCGCGATGCTGTTTCTACCTGCTCGCTCAATCCTTTTTCACGTGCTATTTGCAGAATACTGTCTTCATATAGTTTCATACTGCCTTCCGGAAATGTAACAGATTCGCCTACTTTCATATAAGCCATTAAAGTGGCCAATTCTACATCCATTTCAGCAGTAATAGCAGGCGTTGCAATCTTGGGTAACCCAATCAATTGACCCCCCAATGAATGGTATTTGTCAGGATATGCTGCTGCTACTATTTCATACGCAGCAATGGCGGCATAGGCATAATTGCGTGATGCAACCATTGGAGGAAAATTATTCCCCATTACAACCGTATTTAATTCATGTACGGTTTGACTAAACAAAACAGGATTATGCAAAAAAGTTTTATAATCAGTCGATTGCTTACATGCTTGTATACAGGTAATCAATACGAGCCCCAACAGGAGTTTTCTCATAAAAAAGCTTAATGAAATTCAATAATTCAGATAAAAAGAGAATTGCTTAATGAACCAGCATTAAGCCTGTGGTGGGCGCTCTAAGCGGTTGGTATAATCAGACAGATAAGCCGATTCCTGCTTCACAATATGAACTTGTTGCGAGGCAACATCCCTAAACTGCCAGGAAAAAGAATGATCCCCGGTAAAGTCTGACATTGAGAATTTAAGAACCGTATGCTGATTGGAAGATTTCTGTGCATTGTTCCCTGCATTATAATCACCCGCTAACCGGAAAAAATCGTCCCGTGCATTACGGATACCGATTTTTTGGATATTGGGTACGCACAATAATTCAAGTGAATCTTTATAAAAACGTCTCTTTACAAAATGATAAGTTACCCCGTTAATATCTACCTCACCGGTCGCATTTTCATACTGTAATGAGTTAGATCCATAAGGTGTGCTAGCGGGAACTTTAATATGAAGAAACATGGCCTCATCATAGATATCATCATTCAGACTGGCCTGAAAAGCCTTATCAGAAGCCGACTCCATATATCCTAATAAGAGTCTATAGCCACCAAGGCTAAACAGTAGTAAACAGAGGGATACTATCGTGGCAAGTCGTTTCAAGCAATTAAAAATAAATAATTTTATTGAACTATAAAGGTTTTTTTATCGGGCCCAATACCTGTTAATGTTAGTTTTTTCCAATGTTTAGGGAGCACCGATTTAAGCTGTGTAATTCCTTTAGCTCCGATATCAATTCCACCAAAACCCATGATAACACTCTGTAAAATACCGCCTGCGCCTGTGGCGAAATACGGATTAGTCCCCCCCTTGGTTTCTGCAATCACCCTGAATGGCGGATTCAGGTTGGGCTCATAGGACTCCTTGAAAAACTTCAGGGCTTTATCTGCATTACCCAGCCTGGCATACAGGAGCGTAAAAATTGCATGAGTCATAGCCGGTGTTCCCTCATTGGGTACACGTGTTTCATAATACTCGAGGTCTTTCAGCACTTCTTTAGGATCTCTTACTTCTTTTAACGGATAGGCCAAAAGGTTAACATCTCCCTGCTTAATGCCTTCTCCCTTATAGGTGGCGTGTTCCCTTGTTACACCGTTTTCCATTTTAAGGATGGGAATATTTTGTGCCACATGCAACCAATCGGCATCTGCTTTGGCACCCACCAAAGCAGCAGCTTCCGTTGCATAATTTAATACAGCTTTTGCAGCGGCATTTGTCCATGCATTATTGTCTACATTCTCAGCCCACTCATCTGCTGCCACTACATTTTTAATATCATATTTACCGGGACCATTTCTCTCTACCCTGCTTGCCCAGAAATCAGCCGTTTCTTTTAATATAGGCCAACCTCTTTCTTTTAACCATTCTTTGTCTTGCGTAACACAATAGTAATTCCACGCCGCAATACCTACGCAGGCAGTTATATGATGTTCAAAAGGACCACTCAATGCCCATACCGGTGTTTCTTCTACACCTGTTGCAGCACTCTCCCACGGAAACATGGCTCCTTTATAACCATGACTAAACGCATTTCTTTTTGCAGCAGCAAGTCTGTTGAAACGATATTCTACCATACTTTTTGCCATACCCGGTTGCAACACCAGCAATGCAGGATACATCCATAATTCTGTGTCCCAGAATACATGCCCATTATAACCCAATCCACTTAATCCCATTGGTGATGGACTATTATCAGTACCTTCTCTTACGAAAGAATAGAGATGATACATCATGCTGTGTATATCCTGTTGCGCCTGTGCATCACCTTCAATCTGTATATCACTTTTCCATAATTCATTCCATGCTTTGGTATGAAATGACAATAATCGATCCCTGCCTTCCAGTTTTGCAAAAATGGTCATACGTTCTGCTTCATTCAAGGCATCATCGTGATGGGCACTGGTTATAGAAGATCCTGCAATAGAGAACCGATAAGTAGTTCCCGCTTTCAGGTTCTTATTGAATTTCATGAGATGCATGTTATTATCCCACATTTCATGAATGACCCTTGGTTCTGATCCATGGTGTTCTGAAAACAGGAATGTATTGGATGCACACATCAATAATTTTCCTGTTGGACTTTTCGCTGAAGATGTAAGCAGGCTAATGGTTACGTGCGGGCGATCGATTTCATTATAATAATTTTGCACATCTTTTAATGCATCCGGCGCTTCCATTACACTGGCTGCATTAACGAGAATATCTTTTTTGGCTGTAACTGCTACATCCATTAATACGGTAAAAGGAAGATGACGTAAAGAATAGTAAGTATATGTTATAGTCGCTTTATCGCCATAATCAAAGGAACAGGTAAAAGACGCTTGCTTCATATCCAGCTCCTGTTTCATATTCTTCACATCTGCTGAACCGATATTACGTCCGTCAATTCCCAATTGCATATTCAACAGGTTAAAGCTTCGCAGAAAATTACTTACCCTGCCACGGCCATACTGGTCATATGCTCCAGCCAACACTACTTCTTTTACTTTGAAGGGTTCTGGTGAAGAAACAATTCCAATCATTCCATTGGCTACTGTTACACCGTAGTAGTTCGCAGAACTTACCGATGGTACAGAAAGTTTCCAGGGGTCCTGGGCATTTGCTGCTGTAAAAACAAGCAAAAAAAATAGGACATAAATAAGCGGCAATCGTTTCATAATGCGTATTTTAGAAGTACTTGAGCTAGCTCAAATTTAATCTAAAACCCTGTATGAAGCACATAATGCTTGCCGCAATCGTTTGCATGATGGTATTGTCATGCAAGCAATCGAATACCCTTTTCCGGGAAATTGATCCGGAAAAATCGGGACTCAAATTCAACAATCTTATTACTGAAACGCCTGAACTAAATGTATTGAACTACGAATACATTTATAATGGCGGAGGTGTTGGTATTGGAGATTTTAACAACGATAGTTTACCTGATATTTATTTTACCGCTAACAGATCATCGAATAAACTTTTCCTCAACAAAGGCAAACTGGTATTTGAAGATATTACCGATCAGGCTGGTGTTGGCGGAAATGGCAAATGGTGCAAAGGTGTTAGTGTGATTGATATTAACAATGACGGGTGGAAAGATATTTACGTCTGCGCTGCTGTACTAACAGATAGTACCCAAAGAAAAAACCTACTCTACGTAAACCAGGGCGCAGATAAAAAAACAGGCATCCCCATCTTCAAAGAATCAGCGGCAGCTTATGGATTAGATGATGCTTCAAACACACATATGGCTGCGTTTTTCGATTACGATAATGATGGCGACCTTGATGTGTACCTATTGGTAAACGATCTTGATGGCACTTACCCAAATGAATTCCGACCAATAAGAAAAAATGGCACTTGGCCGAATACAGATAAGCTACTTGAAAATAATTTTGACTCCTCACTACAACATCCTGTTTACAAAGATGTATCTGCAAAAGCAGGAATACTTATTGAAGGTCATGGACTTGGTGTAAGCATCGCAGATATTAATAATGATGGTTGGAAAGACATCTACGTAAGTAACGATTACTTGTCAAATAATATACTGTACATCAATAATAAGAACGGCACATTTTCAGATCAGTGCGCTGCCTATTTTAAACATACCAGTAGAAATGCAATGGGCAATGATATAGCAGATATAAACAATGATGGTCTTGCAGATATTATTGAAACAGATATGATGCCGGCAGATAACTACAGACAAAAAATGATGCATAACGATATCAGCTACCAGACTTTTCAAAACAGCGATCGTTTTGGTTACATTTATCAATACCCTCGTAATACACTTCAATTAAACCAGGGAATGCTTCCGTCGGGATATGACAGTATCCAGCGACCAGCATTTAGTGATATTGCCTATTTCAGTGGAGTAGCTAACACCGACTGGAGTTGGGCCCCTTTATTGTTCGATGCGAATAATGATGGCTGGAGAGATCTTTTTGTAAGCAATGGATTGCCAAAAGACATGTCGGATAAAGATTTTATGTCTTACAGGGATAACGCAGTTGCTAACGCCCCTTTTGAAGAAGTTCTTAAGCAATTACCAATAGTTAAAATCAGTAACTATATTTTTCAAAACAATGGCGATTTACACTTTATTGACAGAACGAAAGAATGGGGGCGTTAATTTTCCGACTTTTTCTGCTGGAATGGCCTATACTGATTTAGATAATGATGGCGATCTCGATATTGTGATCAACAATACCAATATGCCTGCTACCTTACTTGAAAATAAAGAGCAGGACCAGAAAGAAAAATCAAATTATATAAGGATAGGGTTACAAGGAACGACGCAGAATATCGCAGGTTTTGGCACCAAAGTACATGTATATACCCCAGGTGGGCACCAATCGATTGAGCATTCACCTTACAGGGGTTATTTATCAACGGTTGATCAAACCATTCATTTTGGCTTAGGCAAAAATGACAAGATCGATTCAATTAAAGTAGTATGGCCGGATGGCAGACAGGAAATAAAGAAAAACCTTTCAACCAATACTACTTTATTTTTTAATGTTGCGAAGGCATATCGAGACACTATTACATCAGTTACTGAAAACCACGGTTCAGCATGGTTGGATATTACCGCGGCTGCTGGTATCAACTATGGATTTTCAGAAGTTGATTTTATAGACTTTGATATTCAACGTTTACTACCACATAAACTCACCCAATATGGACCTTCGCTGGCTGTAGGTGATGTTAATGGTGATGGGCTCGACGATATCGTCTGCGGTGGCGGATCTCCTTTCCATGCCAGTATTTTCATGCAATCTTCTTCGGGAAAATTCACACGAAAGAAATTACCCGGTTCTGATGTACCGCAATACCAGGATGATGCAGGTATTATACTATTAGATGCCGATAGTGATAATGACCTGGATATATTTATCGTTTCCGGAGGTGCAGAAAACCAACCTCAGACTAAAGCCTATATGGATCATTTTTATGAAAATGACGGGAAAGGAAATTTTACAGAAATAACAACATCATTTACCAATAACCGGGCAACAAAAAGTTGTGTAGTAGGAGCAGATTACGACCAGGATGGGGATATAGATCTATTCATTGGTGGAAGGGTTATACCAGGAAGATATCCATTACCAACCAGTAGTTTTATTTATCGCAATGATTCCAAAAAAGGACAAATAAGCTTTACCGACGTAACCAGCAAGTTTGCACCTGATCTCCAAAACATTGGTATGATCACCTCGGCCGTCTGGTCTGATGCGGACAATGACGGAAAAATTGATTTACTGCTTACCAGCGACTGGGGAAATATTCTCTTGCTTAAGAATACAGGTTCTTCACTGCGTAAAACAACTACAGCACTTGATGCATATAAAGGTTGGTGGAACAATATTGTTGCTACTGATTTAGACAATGACGGTGATATGGATTATGTAGCAGGTAATTACGGTAGTAATGGATTCTTAAAAGCTTCAGAACAATACCCATTGAAAGTTTATGGAAAAGATTTCGACAACAATACCAGTTTCGATGCCATATTCAGTCATTGGCTTCCCGCACAAACCGGAGGTGAATTAAAAGAATTTCCAGTTGCCGGAAGAGATATGTTGCTAAGGAAATGAGTGTGATGAAAGAACGTTTCCCAAATTACAGTAGCTATGCCAAAGCAGATATGAGCCAGTTATTTCCTGCAGCCGTAATAAAAGACGCTTATCAGGCAAGTGCCAACTATTTGCAACATGCATGGATTGAAAACAAAGGCAACCTGAATTTCGAAATACACAGTTTGCCTGCTGAAGCCCAGCTTGCACCTGTATACGGCATCGTAGCAACAGATATGAATGGTGATGGATGGATCGATCTTGCATTAACCGGCAATGAATTTGCCATGGCACCTTTTCTTGGAAAACATGATGCATTGAATGGACTTGTACTTATGAATAATGGCAAGAAAGGGTTCAATAGTTTATCCATCGCCAAATCAGGATTCTATACACCGGCAAACGGAAGATCTCTTGTTAACTTATTGGTTAATGATAAAATGGCCATCGCTGCCGGACAGAATCGCGACTTATTAAAGCTTTTCCGTGCTGAAAATTTTACAGGCAGCTATATCAAATTAGCAGGAAATGAAACCTACGCTATAGTTCACCTGAGAGATGGGCAGAAAAGAAAAGAAGAATATACTTATGGACAAGGCTTCCTGTCTCAGTCGGCTCGTTTCCTTTCCATTAACAACACAATTACATCTGTAGATATTTATTCAGGGAATAAAATCAGCAGAACTATTAAACCCTAAACCTATGAAACGTTTTATCAGTAGAAGAATATGCTCATTGAGCATGTTTTGCTGCTTATTATATAGCTGCAAATCAGGCAACAATGAAACTATTTATTCAGGCGCCCCTTTACAATACGATTGTGAGCAACAACTCACCGATGCAATAGTTTATGATATTGTAAATCCTCCGGTTGCTAGTTGCATGTACGCCTACAGTAATATTGCGTATTATGAAGCACTTTGTCCGTCAGACAAAGCCTATAAAAGTATGCTGCCCTCTCTAAAAGGATTCAGACAACCAATATTAAAGGACACTAATGCGTTGTATGATTTTCGGCTTTCTGCGGTGATTGCATTTATGAAAGTAGCTGAGGCATTGGTATTTTCTAAAGACAGTATCCAAAAAAGCAGGGAACAACTACTGGTTAATTTTGAAAATATAGCTGATGCAATAAAAACAAGATCTATTGCCTGGGGTGAAGAAGTGGCGGGTGTAATATTGAAGCGGGCGGGAAATGATGGATATAAGCAAACCCGTGGAATGCCCAAGTTTAGTGTATTGAAAGAAACAGGCATATGGCAACAAACACCACCTGATTATGAAGAAGCAGTTGAACCAAACTGGCAATATATTAAACCCCTTCTGATGGATTCTGCTTCGCAGTTTAAACCAGTAAGACCTCCAGCTTTTAGTCTCGATCCATCAAGTCAGTATTATAAAGAATTGCTTGAAGTATATAATATGAGTAAAACCTTAACCGATGAACAAAAACTAATTGCTAAATATTGGGATGATAACCCTTTCGTGTCTGAACATAAAGGCCACTTAATGTATGGCAACAAAAAAACTACCCCTGTTGGTCACTGGATGGGTATTATTGGTATTCTGGGCAAGCAATCCAACAAGCCGGAATTGGTTATAGCACAAGCTTATGCGCTTGCGTCAGCAGCCGTTTTTGATGCCTTTATTTCTACCTGGGAAGAAAAATACTCCAGCAAAACAGTAAGACCTGTTACCGTTATCAGGGAACATATAGCTTCTGAATGGAACACTTTACTGCAAACCCCGCCTTTTCCGGAATATACCAGTGAACATAGTGTAATATCTGCTGCCGCTGCCACTGTTTTGTCGGCAATATTTGGAAAGGATACTGCTTTTCATGATACTACGGAACTTAAATACCTTGGACTTGAAAGAAGTTTTTCATCACTGGAAGCAGCTTCTTATGAAGTAAGTATGAGTCGAATGTATGGCGGCATACATTATCGTTCTGCAGTAATGAATGGACAAAAACAAGGACAACAAATCGGAAACTATTTTAATCAGGTTTTTTTAAGCAAATAACCCTACTTCATTAGATTTCATTGCCACTTACTATCTTACATTTGAATACTAAACGGCTTTTGTCTTATGAAACGATTTTTGCTGCTTGTTTTGTCATTTCTGGTAATTATAACTATCGTTGGCTTCTTACTTCCCTCCAATAATACTTATACCATAAAAATAAACTCCCCCATACCCTTTGATGGCATTTCAAGGGTTATTGTAAATAAAGGAGATTGGAAAAGATGGTGGCCAGGTGAAATAGTAAATGATAGCACTATCACTTACAAAGATGCAAAGTTCAATATCAAAACAATATTGTTAAACGGCTTTGAACTAACAGGTAGTTTAGATAATCGATCCATCAATTTTTCATTTCAGTCTAGCGCTACTTATAATGCAGAAACTGCTATTACCATGACTGCTACTGTTTCGCTGTCAAGAAATCCTTTTATCAAAGTATTTCAAAATATAGTATCTGGTGGTGCAGTAAAAACCCTGAATGAACTGTTCAACAATATAGGCACTGCCTTATCTGATGTAAAGAAAGTTTACGGGTTCGACATAAAACTGGGAAAAGTACCCAACTCATCTTATGTATCTACCAGCAAGTATTTCGATCACCAGCCTGGCATGGAAGAAGTATATTCCCTGATTAAAGAAGTTGAAGACTATGTAGTTGCGGAAAATGGTAAAATTGTAAATGACCCCATTTTAAATATTTCGAAAGAAAGTGAAAACAAATACATGGCAATGGTGGCCTTGGCAACAGACAGGGATCTGCCAACAAAAGGAAAGTTTTTGTTGAAACAAATGATGCTTGGTAATATTGTTGTTTCCCAGGTTAAAGGGGGCCCTTCAGCTATTCAACAATGCAGGCAAGCAGTTCAGTTCTATGTAAATGATTACAGAAAAGTATCTCCGGCCATTTCCTTTGAGCGATTACTCACCAATAGGCTAACTGAAAAAGACAGCACCAAATGGCTTACTACCATTAATTACCCTGTTTTTCAGTAGGCCGGTTTTGCAATACAACTACTGCATCATTATTTCTGGCAAGAATAAAAGCTTTACTCTTTCTAATTAAGATAGGTTGGGCTTTTCGGACCTGACCAGTAATTAAAGGAGATTTAGCCGTACTGGCTACCAATCCCTTGCCTTTTACGTATTGCAATATTGTACTAAAGTCAGCATCCTGCCGACCAATTTCAACATTGTTCTCGTAATAATTCCCCATTGTTAGCCAGTAAGGGCTACCGTTGTTCTCCATTTTTATAACGGCTCTTAATTGACTGAATTGGGTTTCTTGTGGCAATGCCTGTGCACTAAATTTAAGATCACCTTCATTCAGTAACAATAGGTGTTCAAAACAATTTGTTTCAAGCTGATAGGCTTTCTCGAACTTTTGGGGTGCAAATAATTGTTTCAGTTCGGCTTTGGCGAAATCAGCCGCATATAAATATTTTTTCCTGAGTACAGGTATCGATTTTTCCAGTTGCAACTTGCTAGATAAAGGCATTTCCGTTCCGTTAACGAAATAGGTCATAATCTGTTCTACCCTTCCATTATCATCAAAATCGTTCATGTACATTTTAACAGGGTATTTTTCTGAAGCTGTTATGCGGCTGTTCAAACCAAAATTCCCTGCTATCAGGTCTATATCACCATCCTGGTCTATATCATCGGCATAGATCGATTGCCACCAACCTTTTTTAGTGGTAATCATTTTTCGTTCGAAGCCGTTCTGTCTTTTCAAAAACAGTTCAATTCCCCCCCACTGATAAGCAACGAGTAAATCTTTTTGCTGATCCTTGTCCATATCTATCCATTGCGCGTCTGTAATCAATCCGGGTTGTACAAGTGCCGGTGCAACAGTTGGGGTTATATCTTTAAAATTTCCATAACCATCGTTCAACATTAAATAAGACCTGGGCGTCATTCCGTAAGCCCATGGTACTGATCGGCCGGCAAAAAATAAATCTATGAACCCATCCCCATTAACATCGTCTGCAATTACCTTACTCTGGGTATTCACAATTTCAGTAAATGCGTTTGCTTTTTTCCTCAGATTTCCCTTACCATCATTCAGGTATAATAATGGTCGGAGGTGTTCATCATTCTCATAATACTCATTACCTCCCGTTGCTATTACCAGATCAATGGCTTTGTCGTTATTTACATCTACCCATATCGCATCCACATCCTCCCACATTGAATCTGCAGCCAAAGCAGGTTGGTTCATTTTAACAAAAGTTCCTGAAGTAGTTTGGGTATATACTGCGTTTTTAAATCCTTTGGATGCTCCGATAAAAACATCATCCAATCCATCTCCATTTATATCAGCAACTGCCAAAGCAGGCCCTTCCGTTGAAACCATATGTGGTATCAATGGCTCTCTGTCGAATTCATTAAAAACGTTTTCCTGGTGCTTATAGTTAATTCCCGTTGTACCGGTAATATCTTCAAGCAAACTTTGTTTGGCATCAACAGTCTTAGCAAATCGTTGTGCAAAATCAAATAATGGAAGTCCTTTTTTATAAGAAAGCTTCACCAGGGTTTCATTTGATAGCTGCAGTGGCTGCCAGGTTCTGTCGGGCCAGATTACCAATGCTGAATCAACCTGAATATTTTTTAATCCAGCCTGTAAAGGCAATAACATACTCGATTGAAATCCATGTACCGGGTATTGCTCATAAGTATATAACTGATCTTTTGCGTAAAGTAATAATTTGGCCCCCAGTGCATTTACATTATTTGAATCTCCTTTCAGTTCAACCTTTACAAAGTTCTTTTCCTGACCAGTTGTATTTGTTTTGTTTTCATAAACAAGCACCGGATCATTGATATTGTTTACCACCAGGTCAAGGTCTCCATCATTATCCAGATCAGCATAAATAGAGCCATTTGAAAATGTAGGAAGGTTATTTTGAATACTATCCGTTAAATTCTGAAACTTAAGGTTTCCGGTATTTCGGAAAAACTGATTGGGTATTTTTATCTCAGGAAATTTACTAATTAAGGAGAGGTCTTTATCCTGGATGGTATTTTGTTTTAATTTTTGTTGTAAATCATCACCAGAAACATAATTCACATAATCAATATCGTTCATCCTTTTAGGGATACCGTTTGACACAAAGAGGTCCTTCAAACCATCATTGTCAAAATCCATCCATAAAGAAGCCCAGCTCCAGTCGGTGGCATGCACTCCTGCATATTGACCAACTTCACTGAACATGCCATTTTTTCTATTGTATTGCAGGTTATTCCGTGCATATTGATAAGTGTATCCGTATTGTAATTTTTGCTGGAAAATATTGTAATCATCTTCTGCCAGGGAGCGCTTTAGCATATAAGGATCATAAGGGAGCATATCCATGGATATTATTTCAGGATAGGCATCATTATTTACATCTGCAACATCTACACCCATGCTAAACTGACTGGTATGCATCAGTTGCTTACTACCCTGTTCAGCGAATGTTCCATTTTGCTGGTTTATATAGAGGTAATCATTCTCATGAAAATCATTGCCTACATAAATGTCGGGCCATCCATCGAGATTAATGTCTGCAACAGTTACGCCCAAACCGTAACCGATTTTACTGCCATTAATACCCGCTTCTTTGGTAACATTCGAAAATCCGATGCTTTTCTTTCCATCCTTTCCTATCTGCTGGTTGTTGCGATAAAGTCTTTGTCCGGCAAGTGAATCATAAGTCTGCACAAAGAGCCCTCTTGGCGCATAATTACCATCATGGTTTACGGAATGATTCAGTAGAAACATATCGAGGTCACCATCAGCATCATAATCTAAAAAAGCAGCTTGTGTGCTGAAACCGGAAAAATCTAATCCATAATCAGCCGCCTGATCAGCGTAAACCGGAACACCATTGGTAATACCCTGACAAACAAGTAACTGATTTTTACCTTTTAAGGTTTTATAATTACCGACATTACAAACATAGATATCGAGTAACCCATCGTTATTAATATCTACAACTGAAACACCAGTGCTCCAGTTACCATCTGAGGGTATTTTAGCTTCCGCCGTAACATCTTTAAAATTAAGTTTACCTGTATTGAGATAAAGTGCGTTGGGTTGTTGATTAGCAGCAAAAAATAAATCGATTAACCCATCGTTGTTAAAGTCACCAGCACCAACACCTGCCCCATTATAAAAATACATGTACGAAAACAGGTTGAATGAAGGCGTAGGTTGTACTTTATTACTGAAGTGTATACCTGTTTGTTCATGGGTTAACGGAACAAACAACGAAGCCGTTTTTTTCTGTGAACATCCAGCCATCAAAATCATCAACAGGCCAATACTATAATTGAGCGTTCTTAATTTCATGCGATTATTTTGCAGGCTTGTTAGGCGGTTGATTTGCTATTGTGTTGATATGATAATACAATGGCGTATCATTATTCCGGATAAACAATAACCCTTTTTTATTTTTCTGGTTCAGTATGGCCATATCTCTTACCTGACCTTGAACGGTTAAACCCGATGCCAGGCAAGACAATGTTTCAAAACTATTTGTACCCTTATTGATCAATACCTGGCCGTAGGAAGCATCGATACTACAGAATTGAGGAAGCAGATCGAAGAAATTTCCTGCTACTACAATATCATTTTTCCCATCCTGGTTGATATCAGTGATTACCGCAGCTTCTATTGAGGAAAGTTGGGCCATATATGGTAATGACTGTAATTTGAATCCACCCTTACCATCGTTGATGGCGATTGAGTTGGCTGCATTATTTACGACCAATGTGGCAGCACCTTTCAGGCCGTCATTGAAAACCTGTTGAATGGTTTTATCAGCATATTCAGCGTGTTTCAGGTTCGTTTTTTTAAGCGATGGAATCTGATCGGTAATTTCTTTTTTCATGAATACCGGCACTTCCTTGCCGTTAAGTGTGTGGCTGAAAATTTTATCTACAGTACCATTCTGATCAAAATCTTTTATCCAAAGCTTTACCGGATTATTCAGATCGGGACGTAAATAAAAATTCTGTCCAAGGTTTCCTAAAACCAGATCGGGGAATCCATCACCATTTAGATCGCCTACTGTAACTGATTGCCACCAGCCCAATGCATCTTCCAATCCGGAATTTTGTGCCTTAAACTGTCCATTGCTGAATGAATATACTTTTGGCGACATCCACTCACCCACGATTAATAATTCCTGTTTTTTATCTGCATTCAAATCAACCCAGGTTGCTCCGGTGATCATTCCTAATGAAGTAAGAAATGGTGCCACTTTTTCTGTTACATCGGCAAACCTTCCGCCGCCTTCATTATGAAACAAGAAACTCCGTGGTGATACGCCGTAGTTTTGTGGTTCGCTCCGGCTTCCGATAAAGATATCCTGCTTTCCATCTTGGTCATAATCTAATGATATAGCTACACCGGTATTGGTATGACTGATAGGGAAGCTTCCAGACTGCAGGGTAAAATTGGCTTTACCATCGTTCAGGTATAATTGGTGTTGGTATTTTTCTGATGATGCCGGCGCAAAATTTCCTCCACCTCCAACAAAAAGATCCAGGTCACCATCCTGATCCGCATCAAAGAAAAATGATGCAGTTACATCATTAAAAGTAAACCGCTCGAAATCGGGTGTATTTTTCTTCACAAAACCTTTTGCAGTTTGCAGGTATAGCTGCGAAGCTTGTCCAACAGCACCTCCAATAAAAACATCCTCTAGTCCATCCCCGTTCACATCTGCCACTGCCGTTTTAGGCCCCTGTTTGGATAACATGAAAGGAATATTTCTTTCCTGGTAGAAATCAACATGTTCATCTTCCTTATGTGATTCGAAAGTTGTTTGGACAGGGCTCAATAAGGGGCTTTGCGGTTTTTCATAATAGAAAGCATTATTTCTTGCGGTGCTGCTATCGTATTGAATGGTGATGATTTCTTTAACAGCCGGATTTATTACCGTTGTAAGTTTTTTATTTGGCCATAGTACCTGAATAGAATCGGCATGTCTTGCTCCTAATCCAATCGTTTGTTTGTATTCAACAGATGATTGAAAACCTTTGCTGGGTATTAATTCTCTGGTAATTACCTGATCACCTGCGAATACTTTGATGGTACTGCCAACGGCGAAGGGGTTCTGATGCTGAAATTTCAGTTGAACGGCAAGGTATTCATAGGAAGTATCATTTCTGCTATTATTTCGGTAAACCAGGGCATCCTGATTTACATTGTTAATGATCAGATCAAGATCACCATCATTATCGAGGTCGGCATAAGAAGCACCATTGGAAAAAGTAGGCAAATCAAGCCCCCATTTTTTTCCTGCGTCGGTAAAACGGAGATTCCCTTCGTTTTTAAATGCTTTGTTGGGTATAGGTATCGAAGGCATTTTATCGATCACATTATTTACTTCTTCTTTTTTTCCTTTCATCACCATCTGGTTCACTACATCATTAGCGAAGAAGTCTATAAAATCCTGATCGGTTACATCTCTGTATATTCCGTTGCAAACAATGATATCTGAATAGCCATCATTATCAACATCAAACATCAAAGCACCCCAACTCCAGTCGCTTGCGGCAACACCACTGTAAAAACCTGTTTCCATGAATTTACCATCCCCATTATTTACCTGTAAGGCATTTTGGGTAAATTGATTGTAGAATCCCTGGTCTTGTTTTAATTTATACGTATCGTAACCTTCGAAGGAAGTATTTGTTTTAAGGCGATAATCATCGCCGGGTAGCATATCGGTAGTGAAGATGTCTGGTTTACCGTCGTTGTTGATATCCTGTAAATCAGCACCCATTGAAGAGAAGCTGATATGCTGTGTGCGGTTTTCTATTTCATCTTTGAAAGTGCCATTGCGCTGATTGATGTACAGGTAATCTTTTTCAAAGAAATCGTTCGAAACATATACGTCTGGATAACCATCGAGGTTTATATCACCCACTGTAACGCCTAATCCAAAGCTGATGATACTTCCGTAGATGCCAGCTTCCTTTGTTACTTCTTTGTAAACACCATTATCGTTGCGGAATAAATGGTCGCCACCTCCTTTTAGAAATTCAGCATAAGGTGCTTCTGCTTCCGGAATATTACGCATGTTGGCGTAATTGAGGGTATTCACCGGAATAGGACTATTATTCACCAAAAAGCAATCAAGGTCGCCATCAAGGTCGTAGTCGAAAAAGGATGCATGGGTTGAGTAGCCGTCGTTGTCTAAATTGTACTTTGCTGCCTGCTCTGTGAAAGTGAGGTCTTTGTTGTTGATGTATAATTTATTTTTCCGCAGTGCTTTGTTGAGCATATTACCCGCATTGCATACGTAAATATCAAGCCATCCATCTGCATTGATGTCTACAAAAACCACTCCTGTGCTCCATTCATTATTGTAGGTGATGCCTGCTTTTTCAGTAATATCTTCAAATTTTAAATCGCCTTTATTCAGGTATAATTTATTGGTACCCTGGTTAGCGGTAAAAAAAACTTCCGGTAATCCGTCGTTATTGAGATCACCTGTAGCTACTCCACCACCATTATAGAAGTTGCGGTATTTGAATACGTTGAATGATTCCGACTCTGTGAGTGTATTCCTGAATTGAATATTAGTGTCGGTAGCGATTGTGAAGATTGTATCTTCTTTGGTTTCTGTGCAGGCTGCAAAGCTGGCTAAGCAAGCAATCAACAACCATTTTCTTTTCTGCATCATCATATGCTAAAATAACAAATAATAGTGGCTGAAGGGCATATATATATGTTATAAAAAAAGCCGGTCAGAAAAAAATCTGACCGGCTTAAAATTAATGGTCGCACATCTATTAATAACCGAAATTCTGCTTCAGGTTAGGGTTAGAAGCCAATGCGGTAGTAGGTATTGGATATACCACTTTATAAGCATCAGAAGCGTTTGGTCTTTCTTCAACAGGAGCGTTGAAAGCACCGAAACGAATCATATCTGTTCTTCTGTGACCTTCGAGGTACAGTTCACGACCTCTTTCAGCCAATAAAGCAGATAAGTTAACTGATGCAAGTGCTGAAGCACCTCTCGCAGCACGAATGCCGTTTACGATGGTCAGCGGAGTTTCACCATTAGCACCTGTTGTACCACCTCTTAATAAAGCTTCTGCTTTCATCAGACGTACATCAGAGAAACGTAAGAAAGGAAACTCATTGGCACTGCTCCATCCACCATCATTGATAGTTGAAGGATCGAGTGGGAATTTATTTACACGGATACCGCTTGCTTCTCCGTTGAAGAAAATAGAAGCGTTACGGGTAAAGACCAATGGATTACCACTTCTATCGTACAGGTTACCAATTGGATTACCAATTGATCCTGGTTCTTTAGGATTGCTTGGGTTAACCGGACCACGTGCCTGACCTACAATGAAACCAGCATTAGAACCAACGAGGTTAGTGTAGCCAGCAAGTGCAGTTGATTTACGAACGTCTACATCTTCAAAGCTATCATAGAACTGAGACAGTGTTACGAAACCGTTCCAGCTTGATGGACGTTGGTTATAGTGCCAGCTCTGGCAAGTCTGCCAAACGAGGTTAGCACCATTACCCGCTCTTGCGTCACCACCTGATTTACGTACAAAGATGTTTTCAGATGATTGGGTACCATTATCCCATTTGAAGTTATCCCAATAGGTATCAAGCGCTAATCCACTACCAGCTGCTGCTTTATTACAATAATCAATTACCTTATTCATATCAGCAGCCGCGAATGAATATGGACCAGCTGGTGATGTTGGAGCTTGTTTGTAAACAGCTTTGTTTAGGTATGCCTTTGCAAGTAATGCATAAGCAGCTTCTTTTGTCGCTTGCGCACGATTAGTACCATTATAATCTGGTAAAGAAGGAACTGCAGCTTCCAGTTCAGTAATAATTGCATCAATCGCTTCTGATCTTGTCATAACATCAGGAATCACATTTGCTGCAGCAGATGCAGGGCGTGTTTGTACCTGACCATAAATATCACAAACCAGTAAGCGGAAGAAAGCACGCAGGAACTGTCCTTCAGCTTTAGTTAAACCTGATGCAGTTTCAGCAACCAGTGTAGTTTGGAACAATGCACCGTTCAAGCCATTCCAGGTATCGTTGATCTGGTTATGATCAGGACCCCAGGTGTGCAGGTGCAGACGACGCCATGTACCGAAGTCATCCCAGTCAGTACCACGTGTTGGGCCCATGATTTCATCGGTAGAGTGTTCCTGTAAACCGAACCAGTTACCCTGGCCACCGGTTAATTGGTTTAATTGTTCGTACACCGCAGCGATAGACGGAGCAGTTGGTGCTCCACCGGCTGTGTTTGGTGCAATCGAGTTTGGAGCTTCCAGCTTTGGATCAAGCTTGGAGCATGATATGCTAAGTACAGTTACAGCGGTAAGCACCGGTATAAATCTACTTTTGATTATATTTTTCATTACTTCAGTTTTTATTGATTAAAATCCAACATTAAGACCTACTGTGATAACCCTTGGTCTTGGATATTGCGTATAGTCAAATCCACGTGAAGGGATACCATTGATATTCTTATCTACGTTCACCTCAGGATCGATACCAGTGTAACCTGAAATCAATGCAAGGTTCTGACCAGATGCATAGATTGAAAGTGATTTGAAGAGACTGTTTTTCTTCAGGTTAAATGCATAGCTCAGGTTTACGTTAGCAAGACGGATAAAATCTCCTTTCTCCAGGAAGCGTGTTGAAACTGAACCTGGGTTGAATGGATTTTCTGGTCCATTACCGATAGCATTTGTTACGTTACGGCCATTACGTAAGCTTCCTTTCAGGAATAACGCATTAGCAGTATTGTTATACACTTTGAAACCAGTAATTGCATTCAGGAATACACTCAGGTTCCATCTGCCTAAAGAGAAATTGTTGGTTAAACCGGCAAAAAACTTAGGTAATGCACTTCCTACCAGTTGGTTTGAAGCACCTGCACCATAACGGGCATTACCATTACCATCGAAACCGTTAAACACTGGCATTGACCAGGTAAAGATCGGTGAACCGTTGGTCAGCGTTTGTGCGAATGCACCAGTCAGACCTTGTCCACTTACCGCACCTGTATTGATTGGTGTTGGTAAACCTTCGATATTGTTGCTAACGGTTGTCATGTTATAGTTGATATCCCAGCTAAATTTCTTACCCTGGATAGCACGATAGTTAACACTTGCTTCCCAACCTTTGTTGATTACTTTACCATCTAAGTTGATCCACCAGTTGCTGGTTGGAGCAAATCCACCAGGAGTTGGTGCGAAGAACAGCATGTTCTTTCTTTTGTTGTTATAGTAATCCAAGGTTACAGATAATCTTCTGTCTTTTGTAGTGAAGTCTAAACCAATACCAGTAGTAGTTACTTCTTCCCATTTCAGGTTAGGGTTACCCTGCTGAATGAAACGTGTAACAGGACCAGCACCTACATCAAATGTTTGTTGCAGGTTCAGGGCTGCATAAGAACCCAGGTTATCCTGGCTACCTAATGTACCATAGTTAGCCCTGAAGCTCAGATCGCTCAGGAAGCCACCAAATACTTTCTGTGCCCATGATTCTTCCAGTACTCTCCATTTGAAAGCAAACGCTGGGAAAGTTCCATAACGGTTGTTAGAACCGAATTTAGAAGAACCATCCGATCTTACAGTTACAGTAAAGAAGTATTTATCGTTGTAAGTATAGTTTAAACGACCAAATACAGACTGTAATTCGTTCTTATCGAAGTTGGGAACAAAATTCGCATAGTTGTTGAATGCACTGTAATCTTTTACAAATACATCTTTAGGACCAACTACCGGTGTTTTTACACCCCAGCCAAAAGAGGCATTGTAACGATTCTGGAAGCTCTGGTATGAATAACCCGCAACAGCATTGAATGCATGCTTTTCGTTGAAAGTTTTATCATAAGTTACATAATGCTCAACCAACTGTGATTTTGTTTCCAGGTTTTGTTTGGTTGTACGACCATTACCCTGTATCTGGTTTCCATAGTCTTTACCAAATACATTGATTGTTCCACCATAAGCACCTGTACCCAGACGTGGATCGGCAAATGAAATTCTTTCAGATTTGGAATTATCCAAACCTAAAACCACTTTATAAGTAAGGTCTTTGGTAATCTGGTAACTAGCAGAGAAGTTACCCAGGAAACGGTTGATGTGATCATTGTCAGTAAAATAAGCCAACATCTGAGTTGGGTTACGCTGATCACCTGTTTGGTAGAAACTACCATCTGGATTGTAAACAGGGTTAGTTGGGTTATACTGAAGTGCAGCACCCAGTAAGCTACCCTGATAACCGGCATTATTAGAAAGCGGCGCGTATGAGTTTTCTGTTCTTGACATAGTCAGGTTTGCTTCGAGCTTCAGTTTGTCTTTCAACAATTTCTGGCTCAGGTTAGCACGACCAGTCAATCTTTTTAAACCGGTATTTTTTACAATACCTTCCTGATTGTCATAAGAACCACTTAAACGTGCAGTAGTACCACCACTGCTCATAGACCAGCTAAGGTTATGGTTCTGAGAAATAGCAGTTCTAAAAATTTCATCCTGCCAGTCTGTGTTGGCTCCTTTATCAATCAAAGCAACCGCAGCACCAGCAGCAATTGGATCTGCACCACCATCGATATTCGCTTTTTTAGCAGCAAGCAGGAAATCCTGTGGCTTCATCAGGTCATAACGACGAGCAGTTGTAGCGATGGTAGTTGATGCACCATAAGAGAATACACCACCTTTACCACCTTTACCTTGTTTAGTTGTGATAAGGATTACACCATTTGCACCTCTTGAACCATAGATAGCTGCTGCAGATGCATCTTTCAATACAGTGATGCTTTCGATATCTGTTGGGTTCAGGAAGATAAGTGGGTTTTTAGCAGTTGTACCACCTTCAACACCACTACCGTTTGTACCGAGTGTACCACCCTGAATCAGGGGCACTCCATCAATTACATACAATGGTTCCTGTGCACCACTGATAGAACCGGTACCCCTGATGTTGATAGTCGCTGCAGCACCTGGCTCACCAGTTGATGGTGTTACAAGTACACCGGCAGTACGACCCTGCAACAATTGTTCAGGAGAAGCGATCTGACCTTTGTTAAAGTCTTTTTCAGTTACACGGGAAACAGAACCAGTTACATCTTTCGATTTTCTGGTACCATAACCGATTACCACCACATCGGCCAGCGCATCTGCAGTTGCAGTAAGCGAGGCATTGGCAGTATTCGATGAAGAAATGTTCACATCAACAGAGCTATATCCAGAAAAGGAGATAGTTAATGTTCTTGCTGAAGAAGGAACGGAAATTTTAAAAGTACCATCAGCACCGGTTTGTGCACCAGTGGTGGATCCTTTTACTAAAACAGATGCACCAGCTAATGGTGAACCGTCTTTTGAGTCAGTTACTTTACCAGTAACCGTTTTCGTTTGTGCCTGCGCGAATAGGGTAAATACGCAAGCGAGTAAACCCACAAGCGTGGGCCTGACAAGCTTCGAAAGGTTCATAAATGGCAGTTTATTGGTTATTAAGCGTGTACAAAGTACACATTTTTTTCAGAAACAAAATTTTTTCTTAAAATTTTCTATTTTCTGGGAAAAATGACCTCCGTACCCATTACAAGACTTTAAAGATCGGAGAAAAGATGCTTGAAAAAAATGAAACATGACTGATTTTTACTTCTTAAAAGATAATAAAGTGTTGATTTTTAATTAGTTAAGAATATAAAAAAGTTTTCCGCAATGGTTTGCGGAAATGTTTGCTGTGGAAATTTTATTTACATTACACGGGTAAAAAATAACCGGAATGCAACAAACTACCCTAAAAAAAATCTCAGAAATTCTGGGAATCAGCATTTCAACTGTCTCAAGGGCATTAAAACACCATCCAGATATTTCTATCAAAACAAGACAAAAAGTAATTGAACTGGCAGAAACCCTGGAATACGAACCAAATGCTAGTGCTGTACAATTACGCACTAAAAACAGTAAGCTACTCGGGCTAATGGTACCCACTGTATGCAATTATTTCTATGAAACCTTTATTGCTGCAGTTGAAGAAGACGCCCGTAAACTTGGCTATTCTGTTATGATTCTCCAATCTGGAAACGACCCAGCAATTGAACTCGAAAACCTGAAACTCTTCCGGCAAAACAGGGTATCAGGAGTATTCGCATGCATTAGCGCTCAAACCAAGGACCTGAAAGGATTTGAACGCATGACTGAATTAGATATCCCTGTAGTGTATTTCGACAATATACCAGATACCCCGGGTATTTTCAGCGTTAGTATGGCCGATGAAAAAAGTGCACAACTGGCTTCAAGGTTAATGCTGGATAAAGGATATAAATCTATTCTTGCCATATTGGGCAATCCAGATCTATCTATCACACAAAAAAGAAAAGCAGCTTTACAAAGCTCTTTTAAATCCCATCAGGAAATTGAATTACTAATTGAACATGCCAATAACTCAGCAGACGCCAAAACTATTACTAACGACATGCTCAATAAACATCAGCCCGATATCATTTTTTGTATGAGTGACGAAATATTGATTGGTGTATTGAAAACCATCCAGGAACGAGGATTACGCTACCCGGATAATATCGCCCTTCTCACCATCAGTAATGGAACTATTCCAAAACTCTTCCATCCACAAATCACTTACATTGAGACAAGCGGAGAAAAAATGGGACATCTTGCACTAAAGCATATAATGGATTGCATTAAAAATAATCCTTCATCAAAGCAAATTATATTAGATACTAAAATTATTTTTGGCAATTCGTTATAGAATCATCTTTACTAAAAACAGTTAAACAGAATAACTTTATTTTTTTAAAATTTGCTCGACTTCTTTTCTTAGAGCAATTATTTGACGTTGAACCTTTTCAATCTTTTCGGTAAGGTTTGTATTCTTTGAAGATATTTCTTTAATAGCATTAATTAGTGGCATAATAAATGCTTCATATTGTAGTTCAATTAGCTCATTATCATTCTCCGGTTTGCTAATACCACTAAATTGGTACCCTATTTTAGAGGCGGCTAATAAGACCTCTTGCGAAATTAACCCTGTATACACCTTTTTATCCCTCAAGTCATTGCTTTCAGTATTAAAATCTAAATCACTTCGGCCATTGTGATTTTCTCGAAACTTTTTAAGCTTTTTATAATCGAACTCATAAGTAACAGGTCTCAATAGCATTATAAATTTGAGTCCAGGAACAGAATATTGAATATTAGTTTTGATTCTTTTATCAGATATCGTACTCCAGTTAACAGAGCCGCCTATTACAGTAGTAGAACTACTACCAACTAATACAGAATTACTAACGTTTGCAAAAGAATTAGCTCCAATTGCAGTCGCATTATTAAGGTTGGTTGCAGAAAAATTATCCCCAGCTATATATGTATTGTTTGAACCGGTTTGATTCCTCCATCCAGCATAATTGCCAATACCGACATTATTAGACCCACTTGTTGTACTAAACAATGATTTATATCCAATAGCAGTATTATAAGAGCTATTAGAATTATAGAGAGAGAAAACGCCTAGTGAAATATTACTATTGGCTGTTGTATTTGCCTTTAAACTTTCATACCCTAGAGCAAAATTAGCTCCACCACTAGTGTTATTATACGAAGAAAAGCTACCGAATGAGCTGTTGTAATAGCCATCAATGTTATTGAATAATGCTGAAGAGCCATGAGCACTATGACCCAAGATGTATGTACTATAATACAAAGCATATGAACCAGTTGCAGTATTGTGTGAATTATAATAGCTCCCAGTGAGATTTGCCAAAGCTCCTGTACCAGTTGCAGTATTATAAAACTGGGAATTGCCTTCTGTATAAAGAATTAATGTAAATAGAAATAATAGAACAAAGGATTTCATAAAAAAAATTTAGTTTTTAAAATTTATTATATCATTATAGTATTGTAATCTTATATACATTCATAGAATTCATCTGTAATTAGACATTAAAATACTATTTAGACGCAGTAGAATAATGTTTAGTAGCCGCCGCTTCACTTTTATTATCGTTCAGTTTATTATAAAATTTATTTTTGCTTTTTCTGTAAGAAAAATTTGCTGGTTGTATTATTCGAGTCCATAGTTGGTTTCTTTCAAGTCCATTTGACTTCCCAAGTTTTTCTACTTGAATTTTTATACCAAGTTTTACATTTTTAGGATTGGCTTTAACTGTTATTGAATCTATTACCGACTTTAACGACGTATACTCTTGCTTTAACGAACTAAGCAAGCGAATTAAACTATCCTGTGTACTTATCAATTCTTTTGTTGCTTGAACTAAAGGCACAACCAATTCAGCATATTTAAGTGAATAAAAGCCCGAATCATCTGATGGCACATCAACTCCACTGAAATCATATCCAATTCGCTTAGCAGCCAATTCAACATCCTGAGCAATTAATCCTGTATACCTAATACTTTCTTTTTTATTTCCAGTTTTCTGCCGATGAGTTTTATAGCTGTTAGTTGCGAAGACAGAATCATAATACTTTTTTTTAGCTAATACTTTATTATATTCATCAACACTTATTGTATAGGAAAGAGGTTTAAGTTTACTAATGAAGGATAATCCTGGTACAGATTTCTTTATTTCCTTTTTTATCCTCTTGTCTGATAATGTAGACCAGTTTGCTTGACCTCCTATTAGTGTTACATTTGCATCCCCAAGAATTACCATATTGCTAGCAGTAGCAACAGCATAACTCCCGATAGCTGTAGTATTGCTATATCCTGCATTCATTCCAGAATTGGCGCCGATAAAAGTATTATTATTAGCACTATACGCCCAAAAGTATCCGAAACCAGCATTATCACCTACAGCTACATTATTGCTTGTTGCCGCATGATAATATAAACTATTATTTCCGATTGCCGTGTTATATGTTGGCACATATGAATCATACCCAGAGTAGTACATAGTGTTCCATCCTATGGCAGTATTACGATAACCAGTTTCATTCATTTTAAGAGAAAAATACCCTAAACTAGTATTTTCATATCCCGAAGTATTCCAACTCAATACTCCATGTCCATATGCTGAATTTCGTGAGCCGCTTATATTTTTGTAAAGTGTTTGAGAACCATGTGCACTATTACCTGAACCTGTTGTATTAAAATACATGCTCCAAAATCCTGTCGCAGTATTTGCTTCTCCTGTAGTTATACTAATTAGTGCATCTTCTCCAGTGGCAGTGTTAGTTTGGGCATATTCATACTTTGACAAAAATTGCAGCAAACCCAGAATGAGAATAATTTTTTTCATAAAATCAATTTTGTGTAATAGTCATTTTTTTACTAGCAATACGTTTACCATTAGATAATAAGTAATAAATGTATGTTCCTGCTATCATTGAATTCCTGTCAACTTCTATTTGTCCATTTCCGGATTTTTCCGGAAGTTTATATGCCTTATAAACTTTTCCATCAATAGAACTAACTACCAACGAAACACCAGAAAGCTTATCTGGGATAAAATATTTAATTATGGTCGTATTACTAAAAGGATTGGGATAATTCTGATTTAACAACCCGTCTTTATTAATATTTTGTAAAGCTCTATTTGAACTTGAGATTTTTTTTAGCTCTTCGGTTGTTTTTAAAACATTCAAATTTAATTTTTCAATTTCAATTTCCATGCTGTCTTGAATTTGATTTAATTCTTGCGCAGATTTTATTAATGGCATTACAAATTCAACATAGCATATACTATATACATCCTTTTCATTTTGTGGGGCTATTACACCACTAAAATTATAATTAATTGATTTAGCTGCTTGCTCAACATCTTGAGCTATAAAACCAGTATATACTAAAGACTCCTTTTTAGCTTTGCCTTTTTCATATTCATTTATGTTATTCCCATCAAGACTTACTGATTTTTTCCTACCAATAATTTGGCTGTAGGCATCTAAATCAAATTTATATGTTACAGGCTCTAATAATCGAATAAAATTAAGTCCAGGAACATTTTGCTGAATATTTGTTTTAACCCTAAGGTCTGAAGGAGTACTCCACCCTGATGCTCCTCCGATAACAGTAACATTATTGTCTCCAAAACGAATCATGTTGCTATTTGTAACTATAGCGTTACTACCGATTGCTGCAACATTTGTATAGTATCCAAGAGTATTCATATCTGCATTTGCTCCTACAAAAACATTATAAGATCCAGTCTGGCTATTATATCCAGCAAGTGACCCTAATCCTAAATTAAAGTTACCAGAAGTGTTATTGTATAGTGATCTGTACCCAACTCCTGTATTCAAAATTGATTGGTTTAAAGTAGTTGAATTATTAAGATATAAAGCTTCTGTTCCAACAGCTACATTTCTATATCCCGAAATATTATTAAACATTGCACCAGATCCTAAAGCAGAATTCTCATACCCAATTGTATTATAATAAAGTGCGGATTCACCAAGTGCAGTATTATAATTTGCTTGATTATTATAAAGAGTTTGTGATCCATGACCTGAGTTGAAACTTATGTTTAAACTTGAATACATTGACCGGTATCCAGTTGATGTATTGTGTTGCCCAGAGATAAAATTATTTAAAGCTTGCACCCCTGTTACAGTATTATATTGAGCATATGTTATCACTGTAAAAAAAAGGCTTTGAAATACTAGAATAATATTAATACGCATAAAATAAAGTTTATAAAACGGTTAAAATATTCCTCGATATGAGAAGACAATAAGGTAGAATTGAATATTGTAATAAAGACAATATTCAAAACTGCAAGTGATAAGAAAATTCTTTAACTAAACCTAAACTGGTGGTTTAAATTGGAAAATTCTCTATAATACATTGGGGGGAGGGGGGGAGAAAATGCATTAATAGAATAAAAATAGAAACCATTTTTCTGATTTGCAAGTAAAAAGAAAAATATTTTCTGAAAATTATTTTTCACCCTTAATCAAAGATCAAGGTAACTAATTATTATACAAACAGTTAATTAAACACTAATACCTACAACTTAAATATTACATCTCCAACCATCACTTCCTGCTTCGCTTCATCAAATGTGGCTTTCATGCCGGAGCGTGAAGCAGCAGTGGTCATGATGTTGGCTATGGAATGATAATAACCTGCTTCTACTGGTGCATTCGGTTGTTGTCTGTTACGCACACATTCCATCCAGTTACGCATATGTGCAGATGTGAGTGCATCACCACCAGTGTTTGCTGATGCAACAACTTTTGGGGCATTGTCTAAGAGACTCATTTCTGGTAATAAGTTGGGTTGCATTTGCATGGCTTCCGCATGATTTCTTCTTAAGCCGCCCTTGGGAGAAATTTTATTGGTATTCAAATTCATTTCTCCTCCGTTAGAATAATAAATCTCCGTAGGGTTCTCATCACCATTGTGCATACGTGAAGTAAATATTACCTGGAAACCATCTTTATCATTTGTCCCATAATCAAATACGGCAGTAGTAGTGTCCCAATTTCTTCTTCCATCATTCCACATATAAATTCCACCATTCGCTACCACACTACGCGGATGCTTTAAACCGGTGAACCAATGTACAGTATCAATCTGATGCGACATCCACTGACCAGGCATGCCTGATGAATAAGGCCAGAACAAACGGTATTCAAGGTATTTGCGCGGATCCCATTGTTCGAATGGGCGGTTCATCAAAAATCTTTTCCAGTCTGTTTCAGATTCTTTCAATTGTGCCACTAATCCGGGCCTGCGCCAGCGACCTGGCTGGTTTACGTTCCAGCTTAGTTCCACCATCGTTATTTTACCAAACTTGCCACTCTTAACAAACTCATCCCCAGCCTTATAATTTGCGCCACTTCGTCTTTGCGATCCTATCTGTACAATTCTATCAGAAGCTTTTACAGCTTTCAACGCAGCCTTATTGTCTTCCATGGTCTCTGCAAATGGTTTCTCCACATAAGCATCACAACCATTTTTCACGGCTTCAATACAATGCAATGCATGTTGAAAATCTGCTGTACTGATAATTACTGCATCCACTGACTTCGATGCATACAGTTCATCATTGTTTCTGAAAGCAGTGATATCATGTCCCATTCTTTCTTTCAGGTATGCCTGACCTTCCTCCCTTCTGATCTTCCATAAATCAGATACACCAACAATATCAAAATTCAATTCTTTAAAATGATTTTGAAAACAGGGTAATAAGGAAAATTTGAATCGTTCAGAAAAGCCCACCACGCCTACCCGTACACGATCATTTGCGCCAATGATTCTTGCATAACTGGATGCACTCATTCCCATGGATGCTGCATAAACTGCTGCTGACGCTTTCAGCGATTGCTCAATAAATTTTCTTCTGTTTGTTGACATGGTTATTTTTTTAGTTCGTTCTTCCTTCGTCAGAATGACTGTCCGATGACAGAAAGTCGGGAGTCATACTGCTTTCATTGTTATGGTGAAATAGAAAAGAATCTATTTTAATTCCTGAATTTTTATGCTTCTGAACCACACTTCGTTTCCATGATCCTGCAGTAATATTCTGCCTTTGGGCGACATGCCGAAATTTGGCCATTGTGCATATTTGCTTTTGGCCACCAGTGCATAATAGTACTGTGCCCCACGCTGGTACTCCAGCATTTTCCATCCATTGAGGTAATGTGTAACCCATCCATTTGGCTGTACCACAACCATTCCTCTGTTCCACTCACCTATTTTTCTTCTTGCCCTTGGTTCTCTTACAGATGGAATGAGATCATACAATGATGCAAGTGTTCTGTTTTGAATAGAACCCATTTTGGCATCTGGATGTTTCTCATCATCCAGCACCTGGTACTCTAATCCGATAGCAGAACCCATATTCTTCTCACTTTCTGTTACAAAATATTTTACTCCGCTATTGGCTCCATCTGTTAGCTTAAATTCGAATTGTAAAATAAATGCCCCATATTCTTTTTCACTAACAATATCTCCGCCATTTACCGACTCTCCGCCGGTTGATGGCATTACCCTGATGGTACCATCCTTTACTACCCATCCATTTTGTGGAAACCCAGGTTTGTATGCTCCTCTCCAGCCTGTTGTACTGACACCATCGAACAATAAACTAACCCCATTTTTTTTCTCGGCATCTGATAAATTATTGGGGAGAAAATTAGCCACAAATACATTATCCGCAGGAGTGGGTTTTAGATTACTGGTTTGAATGCGAATATTCTTCCACCGGATCTGCTTTCCCGGCTCATCATTTTTTCCGATTGCATGTACTTGTAATGCAATAAAACCTTCGGTAGTCATATCATCAATAATATGCGCAGTTGCAATTCCATTTACAAATGTTCGAATATCATTACCAATACATTCAATCCTGCATTTATTCCATTGCCCAGCTTTATATGCCGTCTTTGCAGATGGATTATAATCGAGGGTGTACAACCAATCCCTTCTGGCTTCATCATAAATTCCACCTGTCCAGGCACGTGCAGATGGATCTATTTCATACTGGTATCCATGAACACGACCATTTTGGTAATCGGGTTTGCTTTCACTTCTAAACTGTATACCTGAGTTCATGGCATCATCCAGTTTAAATTCGAGCTCCAGAATAAAATCCTGATAAGTTTTTTCCGTAACAAGGAATGAATTGGGTTCACCGGATACGGTAGTACCTACAATTTCTCCATTTGAAACACTGTATTTGGCTTGCCCGTTCAATGTTTTCCAACCGCTTAAATCGCGGCCATTGAATAAATTAACCCAGGCATTAGATTTTTGCTGTGCATGTATCTGTAAACACATCAGTAATACTACCGGCAATAAAGCAAGTTTCATCCTTAAAAATTTTGAAAAAGATACAAAAAAACTTTTTATCACCCTGACAAACTGGTAGTTACGCAACAAACTAAAGTAATTCAAGCCAGGCCCGTATTATAGGTTACCTTACATACATCCACACCGGTTAAGTCCGTTATCCAAAAAAATGAAACTCTATATAAAATACATGGTTAGCCTTCGTTGTAAAATGATGGTTAAAGAGGAATTACATGCTTTAGGTATTCGTTATGCATCTTTAGAATTAGGCATGGTTGAACTTTTTGAAGACATATCAGCAGAACAAAGATCAACTTTAAGTACCAATCTGTTGAAATCGGGCCTTGAACTCCTGGAAGATCAGCGAAGTATTCTGATTGAAAGAATTAAAAACATTATTACTGAAATGGTTCATTATTCTGATGAACTACCAGACACAAATTATTCAGTATATATCAGTACAAAAATCGGACAGGATTACACGTACATTTCCAATATTTTCTCTGAAGTAAAAGGCATTACTATCCAGCAATACATTATACTTCACAAAATTGAAAGAGTCAAAGAACTTTTACTCTATGACCAGTTAAGCTTAACAGAAATTTCTTACAAATTACATTACAGCAGTGTTGCACATCTTTCGAACCAGTTTAAGAAAGTAACTGGCCTTTCTCCTTCCTTTTACAAAAAAATGAAACAGAAAAGAAAGCAGAATCTGGAAAATCTGTAAAAATTATAACAGTTGGTGTGTATTATGTAAGAAACTATGCTGGAATATAAAGCAACTTTATGCATTCCTATTTATTCATACCTGATAACCTAAAAAAATGACACCTATTCACGATAATATCGAGTTGGAAAAATCCCAGGCACACATCATTGTTCAAATCATTGAATACATACCCAATGCTGTACTGAGTAAAACCATCATCAAAAAAATTACAGGCAATGTTACCATCACCGCCTTTGATGCCGGAGAAGAATTATCGGAGAAACTAATACCATTCGACACTTATATTCAAATCATAGAAGGAAAAGCAGAGTTAATTATTAATCAAACCTTGCATCATTTAAAACCAGGAGATGGGATCATCATACCATCGCATGCCAAACATATATTCAATGCGGTGGAAAAATTCAAAATGTTAAGCACCGTTATCAAAAGTGGGTATGAAGAATAAGTCCACCCTGTAATTTTTGTAACAAAGACGCAAACATCTGTAACAATAAACAGTTGTATTGCACGCACCTTTACAACGAACTAAAAATTACAAAATGACAACAGACAATGTTACTAAAGCGCCTACTGCATTTAAAGTAAAAGGTAATTGGTCAATACTCACCACTAAATTAAAATCACAATATCCCACACTTACAGACGACGATCTGAAATTTGAAACAGGGAAAGAAGCTGAATTGTTGAAAAATGTTGGCAATCGCCTGGGTAAGACCCTGGAAGAAACCACAGCCATTCTTGAAAAAGAAATGAACCAATCTTAATTTCTAACAAAAAAATCTTTTGATTTTTTCTTATACAGTGGGGTTTTGGCTAGCATAGGCTGTAAAAGGCCTATGCTCTTTTTCCTTCTCAAAATATACCATCATGAGTAACTTATTATACATTATTGCGATTGTACTGATTGTCATCTGGGCTACAGGTTATTTCGCATACAATGCCGGGCAAATCATCCATATACTGCTATTCATAGCAATTATAGCCATTATTCTCAGGATAATCAGGGGAAGAAACCCACTCTGAATTTTTTCTGATCCTGAAATAACATCACCAACCATTAAACTAAATTTTGACATGAAGATGAAATATTTAATCAGCTCGCTTATAATCATCATTATAAGCTTTAATACTACAGTTACTGCCCAATCATATAATACAGGATTAGGTATAAGACTGGGCGGTTTAACAAGCGGCATTACCGTAAAACACTTTACCAACAGTCAAACCGCACTGGAAGGCATTCTAAGTGTGGGTAGAAAAAGTTTTATTGTAACCGGATTATTTGAAAAACATAGTCCCACCAGCAAGAACAGTTCCTTAAAATTTTTATACGGTTTTGGCGCACACGTTGGATTCTTTAGTGATGGTGGCAGTTACTACTACAACGATAACAGAAGATATACAGCAACAACCGTTTTAGGTATTGATGGTATCGTTGGACTTGATTATAAATTCAATAAAGCACCCATTAATTTAACGATGGATCTTAAACCTTTTGTTGACTTTTTTGGTGGTAACTATATTTATATGGATGGTGGTATCAGCTTGAGATACACATTTTAATACATCCATATAGAAGTATTGATTGATACACGGTTACTCCAATTAGCCCACCTGTTATACAGGTGGGTTTTTGTTTTGACCAGACCATGAAATCGGATTTTTGTAATTCATAATCATAAGTGTGTAACAGTAACCTCTCTAATATAATACACCTTTACAAAGCTGATTTTATCAAATAAATGATCCTAATCAGTTTACTGTTATGAAAAAAATAATCATTCAAAGCTTTCTTCTTTTTACTGGATTTTTAACTGTTATATCTGATATACCAGCCCAGGACACCAGCAATAGAATAAGCGCTGTCATCGCTCCCCCATTGTTCTCTGGTAATAAAGGATTTAATACCTGGTCGTTCGGGCTACATGCCGGCGCATTAATACCCAGTTCAGCATTTGGCGGAAGAAACGACTTTTCGAAGTGGAAACCTTCCTTAGGATATGGTGGATATATCAAGGCCCAGGTATCGCATGTGTTTGGAATTCAGGCCGACTTTTTAAGAGGTACCCTAAAAGCCAATAATGACAGGTTATGGGCTGGAGCACCTCCTGTGAGTCCGTATAAATCATTTGAAACTGCTATTCATTGGGCTACCAGTTTAAGTGCGGTTGCTACTTTAGGTAATATAAATTGGTCGCAGTTACACACTGCTATTCAACCTTATATTTCATTGGGAGGGGGCGCCATTAACTATAACCCTACGTTGGTAACTTCAGCAGGGGTTAATGTTGACTTTAAACCTTCCGGCAGCATTACAAGATTTTATGTACCGATTGGTCTTGGCTTTAAAGCCAATATTTCACGTACAGTAAACCTGGATATTGGTTATACAATCGGTTTGGTGGATGGTGATGACTTAGACGGTTATTATAAAGAGCCTTATATCAGTGATCGCTTTTCTTATGGCCATATAGGTCTTGAATTTGCACTTGGAAAAGCAAACAGGGCGCAATTGGCCAGACACAACCCTCCTGCACAACTTGCCAGTAATATGAAATCGGGCGACGATGCACTGGCAGCTGCTTTAGCTGCAAGCGAAGAGAGGTATAACAGCCGCCTTGCTTCATTAAACGGGTTACAGGATGAATTAAACAGGATGAAAACCGATTCAGACGGAGATGGCGTTAGTGACTATTTCGATAAATGTCCTTCAACACCAACCAATAAAAAAGTTGATGGCGCGGGTTGTCCTTTACCAGAAATATCCATTAAAAAAGACACTGTTTACAAGGTTGAATCTATTACTACAACTTATGTTATTACACCTGAAGACAAGCAAATAGTTTCTGATGCAATTCGCAACCTTGAATTTGATTTCGGCAAATCAACTATCCGTGCCCGTTCTTTTCCTTACCTGAATAAAGTAGCAGCTTTATTAAATGAGAAAAACATTAACCTTACTTTGATCGGACATACAGACAACGTAGGTTCTGATGCGGCAAATATGATACTTTCAAGAAAAAGAGCTGAGTCAGTGAAACAGTACCTTGTAGATCAGGGTGCAAAAAGTTCAAAGATAGAAGCGCTTGGACGTGGTGAAACAGAACCAGCTTCCAGTAACAAAACTGCGGATGGCAGACAAAAAAACAGGCGTGTAGAGTTTACCATTTATTAATAATCTATTCCATAAAAAAAACCGAATCTGGCATCAGATTCGGTTTTTTTATGGAATTGTTTTTAAACAAAACAGCACCAGGAATGATGCCGTTTTGATCAGTTTATCTTCACTGTTTTCCGTTCAGATAGCTGATGCACATGAGAACTTATAGGGGGTAATTTTATTGTTTGGCTTTTCTGATCACCAGGTCACCAGACCAGCTCTTTATCATCATTTCAGCGCCACCGCCATTGATCTTTCCAGAAACCCAACTGTCTTTGCTTATTTTATATACGCCGCCGTTACTTGATTTTACCGGTGCAGCATTTCCTTTCTCTACAGCCACTTCAAAATCGCTGTAAATTTCTCCCTGATCTGTTTTCATTTTCAGGTTTGCCTTGGCTGATGCAGGCAAACTGATATTTACGTCGCCATTAAAAGTAGAGAATGCCATTGGCTTGCCATATGTAACACCATTGAAACTTACATTGATATCACCATTAGTCGTAGTGGCTACAGCAGAACCTGTAATTCCGGAAAGTTTGATATCGCCATTGATATTGCTGATTTCCAATTCACCTTTTACATTAGTTACTACTATATCACCCTGATTAATGGTTTTGAGTATCAGGGTTCCATTTTGTGGTACTTTGAGTTCAATATCAACCTTACGGGAGATGCTATTATTATTGATAACGATTTCATTGTTTTTTTCAATGGCTCTTATTTCAAACCCACCCGATCCGCCAATTCTTTTGAGTCCTTCTTTGGTTTTGTCTTTTGCTTTAGATTGTTTTTCCTCGTCTGCATCTGCTACAATCTGAATATTGTCTGCTGTATGGCCCGTTACTTTTATGGAACCGGTAATCAGTTCTACCCTGAGTTTATAAGGCTTACCAGGACTGCTTAACGCTACGGTTAATTGTTCTTTTTCGGTTGACTGTGCGAGGATACTGGTGGTTATACAAATAAGCGCCAGTAAGAAGATATATTTTAGCTGTTTCATATAGTTGTTTTATGATTTTTTGATATAAACGTTTCCGTTCAGGGTTTCGAAATGAAATTGTTTTCCGCCATTGCCAATTTTAATTCCTGCATTTTTAATAATCTTATACACCGTTCCTTTTTCATTGGCCTCGGCATTTTTCACTATTGCATTATTTATAGGCTCAGTATTGTCAAAGTCTGTATAATATTCACCATTCATACTCTTGAAAAACAATTCAGCATCCAGGTTATTTTTATAATAAACTGTTATATCGCCGTTTATGGTATGATAGGTTGAAGCTGCTGGTGGGTTTGCTGCATACCGTACATTCAGTTTGCCATTCACTGTTGTTGCTTTAGTGATGCCTTTAGCATTTTCAATGTCAATTGATCCATTCACATTACTCACATAGAGATCCCCAAACACATTGGCTACATTGATATTGCCATTATTTACGGTTGATACCCTTAACCTTATTCCATGTGGTACTTTTACCACCAGGTCAAGATAGTAAGTGTATTTGATACTTTTTCGATCATCGTTTCTGTCCCATCTATTCCGTGGTCTGGAATCGTAAGGCGCTGAAATATACACCAGGATACTGTCTTGCATTTGTTCCATCTCAAACTTAAATTCTTCTTTTCCTTTGTCAACTTCTTCCTGCGATTTAGCTTTTACTTTTTTATCAATTTCAAGCAAAACCTTATCGCCGTCGTAACCTTCTACTTTAATGGAACCAAAAACATTATACACGGCAAGTACAGCTTCATGGTTTTTCGGGTTTACAGTAAATTGTTTTGACACATGCTCTTTAAACTCCTGTGCGGGCAGGTCAGTGCAGGCACATAGGATTAGTGTACCCGCGAGCAGCAGGTGATTGATTTTTTTCATTGTTAAGGGGGTTTTATGAAATGAATTAACTCAGTTGGTGAATGGTTTGTTTAATTTTATCCTTGATTGCATCATTGGTTTCGGGTTTTTTCAGCAATTGTTGCCATGAGCGAACCGATTTTTTTGCCTGCAATTTCAGCATCAGATCTGCCAGTGCAGATTGTATCAATGGAGAATCCTGGTGTGCAATAGATTGAATCAGTCCTTCTCTCACTTTAGGATCAGTAGCCATTTTAGAGAGTGTTTCCAATGCTGTTAGTCGCACATTTATATTCTCGTCATTATTGAGTGTAGTGAGTAATGCATCTTTCACCCTGTTATCTACGGTGTCTATTTCTTCCACATAACTTACGGCCCTTAGCCTTTCTGAAGCAGAAGGATGTTCAAGTAAGCTTAATGCGAGCATTTCCCTCATCTCTTTTACCTGAGAAGATAATTGCTGTACTTCTTCGCCGCTATTACCTTGAGTTTTAAAGAAAAAAGTAGTTGCTACTATACCTATCAGTAACATAGCCAGTCCGTAGCCAAATTTTGGTGTGGTGAGATTGGATATAAGTGTATTTAATCGAACTTTCCAGTCAGTAAATACATTGCTGCGCGATAATTGTTGTTGTTTGTAGTTTTCCAGTTCTGTCATAAAGCGTTGCTTCATACCTGTGGGTGCTTCCGGTTCAGGGAGTGATGCGGTAATATTCCAGAAGCCCATGATTTCATTCAGTTCAGCTTTACAGCTTTCGCAGGAATTTACATGCAGGTTCACCTTTTCTTTTTCTGCCTCACTGAGTTCATTCAGTGCCAGTGACCATAGTTGCTCTTTGTCGTATGCACAGTTCATGATAAAATGGTTTTATGGCTGAGTTGTAAATAATTATCTTTTAGTTGTTTCACCGCCCGGTGTATCCGCACTTTAATGGCACCTTCGGTAAGGTTCATTATCGTTGCGATTTCCTGGTATTTCATTTCCCGATATCTGGAAAGAATAATGAGTTCCCTGTCTGTTTCACTCAACTGGTCTAGTGCCAGTTTTAGCATTTGCTCTTCTTCTTTCCGGTGTATTTTATCATCTGCTTCAGCACTATCTTTTAGTTGATAGGCTACATCATCTGCGTCTACAAAAGCCGATGATCTTTTGTTCTTCCGGTAATGATCTTTTAGGGCATTACGGGCTATGGTGTACATCCATGTTTCAAACTTATACGAACCCGTAAAAGTGGCCCTTGACCGAATCATATTCATAAAAACCGTCTGAACCAGGTCTTCACTCTGGTCCTTCAACCCGGTATTATGGTAAAAAAAACCATAGAGCGAACGATGGTGCCTGTCGAAAAGCAGTCCCATCTGATCCAGGTTCCCTTCTTTTACCCTGAACATAAGTTGATTATCAATAGATTCGTTTGCCAATCGCAGGATAGTTTTACATGGTTTGAGATATAAACTGTGAGAGATAAAGAAAGTTACAAGATAGCGGCATTTTTTTACTGGTTTACCCCTGATAAAAAGAAAAAGACCCTTTTGAGGTCTTTTGCTTTATTAAAATTGATAATAAAAGGTTGATGCGGGGGCTTCTTTTTAAATTATAATATCAGGCTTCGTATAATATCATAAAACTGCTCTGTACCTTTTACCACTAATTCATATCTGTCTTTGGTCCATTTAGCATCATTAATCAGTGTATTCAGGTCACTGAATTCAGGATAAGCTATTTGGTTCCCGGATTCATCATAAGACTTAACTTTTTTATCTAACGGGTCATAATACTCTTTTAATTTTCCATTTTCATACCAGACTTTTGAACCAGCTTGTACTTTATTATTGCTGTATTTGATTTCATACCTTTTCTTGCCACTATCATACCAAAGTATAAAAGTTCCATCCATTACTTTTTTCTTTATATCCAGCTCATATTCTGCAATCGGAAGACCTGTTTCTCTATAAAATATTGCTTTTATCCTGTCGCCTCCAAGGAGTGTTCTGGAAAGTGTCAATGCACCATTTTCACTATAGTACCTGATATTAGCAGATTTTTTATCACTTGAAATACCAAATACATCTGCAATAGGTTGTCCGTTATCATATAACAAAACCGGAATGGAATCAAAAAACACTTCATCATCTTTCATATTCACTTTCATATATGGGCGTCCTTCCATATTCCAGCCGGTAAACATGCCATTCATTTTGCCTTTTATCCAGGTATACTCCAGTAATTTTTTTCCGTCTGCTGAATACCCCCTCCATGTACCTGTTCTTACACCCTCAAGAAACTGGCCTGTCAGATAGGTATTATCTTCATAAATTATTTTGTATGGCCCTGCCAGTTTAGCATCTTTATATTGTAACCATTCAAAAGCTGTACCACTGGAATCATAGTATACCCATTGTCCAGCAAAATTATCATCCTGGTAATAACGTGTTGACTCAAGGGTACCGTCGTTTCTATAAAAGCTAAATGCCCCTTCTGACACAAGTGGATTTAAACGACTGTACTGTCCTTTCATTTGTGGTTTTCCATTTTTAAAATAATCGGTAAGCACATAACGTTTGGTTATATTGTTCCAGGTATATTCCCTGAAATAAGTTGCTGTATCGGGGTTACAAGGGATCCACTTAGCATCAAAATTCAGTTTCTCCGGATTAATACGCCCAGTAAATAAGCCATCGGCAACTTCTTTAATTTTTATAGCAGGCAAAGGGTCTGCCTCACTATGTGTATATAGAATTCGTCCCTTATCATTTACAAAAAACACGATCGGATTATTTCCCAGCCGGATAAATTTACTATAGGTTTCACTCGTGTCTATATAAATGCTGGCAAAAGAAATATCGGATGAGTTGAATGCTGCCAGTTCAGATTTGTCCTTAACCTTTCCGGTGAAAACAATCGAAAAGCTCATGTTAGTCGGGACCGGATTATTGGTAAAATATTTCTCAAGCACATTGGTCTGATTCATGCAACCCTTACAATTCTCGTTGGTAAAGAAAAAGACATTTGTCTTCCCGGGTTTTAATTGTGCATTGAGGGAAACATAACGCAGGTTATTATTCATTACCAATGTGTCTTTTAATGTTTCAATACGTTGTGCCTGCAGCATATACAGGCTGGTACAACTCATTAAAAGGCAAAACAATTTTTGTTTTAGCATAACTATTTATTTGTAAGATCTAAGGTAAAAGTGTAGCGATTATTGTTGGCATCATATACGAGCTTGTCTTTCTGTATAGAATATTCCCGCATATAATACCTTTTTCCATTGGTGTAAACTGAACGTCGTCCACCGTCCCAAACTTTTTTATTGCCCCAAAAGTTCTGGGTCTGGTCTTCGGCATAAAAATAAAAGATGAGGTTATAGGTATCAAAGTAATAACCTGTAGCACCCTTGCCAAGTGTAAACCAGTATTTATCAACAAAATAATTGCTCCCTACTTTTTCAGTTGTGGGCACATAAGATACCATAACATAAAGTGGCTTGCTCGATTTATTGGTGAAATGAACGGCAATTGGTAATGGATCTGCTTCTTTTTCTATTTTTTTGTTGTAGCTACCCTCAGCACCTTGTTCGTAAGTATAAGTTTTCTCCTCTACTTTGGGTTTAGGTTTGGGTGGGTCGGGTAATAACTGTTGGTTATCTGCATTCGTTAAAGCCGTACTTACCTGTAGCTGATCGAAAGCCACGTCGCAGTTATTAACCACTGAAACGCCAAAATCTTTCCCGGCTGGAACGGCCTGCTCAACATGTACAAGTGCTTCATTAACAAATAAACGGATGGCATTATTTTGTACCACCGCCTTTAGCCTGTTCTCTTCATTAATGCCTTTTCTAACCTGGGCATTGAAAGTGAAAGATTTTAATGGCACAGTACTTCCGTTAGTATTTTTGAAAAAAGCAAATTTTCCATCGGGCTGTATAAGGAACTGGTAGCTGCTTCCCTGTTGTATACTTCCGAAAATAATACCTGCCCCATTCTGACCGGTTCTGTCTGACTGAAAATAAACCGATGCTTCAAATTTCAGGTTACTCCAGTTAACACCTTCAATCTGCTGTGAGGCTTTCCATGATATATTATCAGGTTTAAATTGTACCAGATACCTTCCCTCGAATAAGGATGATTTCGGGTTTCCGTCAGAAGAAAGGGGCCAATTGCGTTTATTTGTTGCGAAAGGTTCATCCATTAATATCCTTTCGAATTGGGCTTCTGTATACAATGACGCCAGTAGGTAACAACAACTGATGATGGATCGGATAAGATATTTTCTGAACATACGCTATAAGTCAAATAAATAATCAGATGCGTACACAATCACATTGCATAAACATATTGATTCCAGGAGTTAAAATTAACAGAATAGCATAAATCTGCGCTACTCCTATCAAAAGGAATTAAAAGATACCTGTTTCTGGGTAGTGAATTGAATAAGAAAATAATTGCCTGAAGCATGTTAGTTCTTCAACATGCTTCAGATTAGTTCATTCGGTAATATATGTATGGGTAGTGTCGGTTAATCTTCGGTGAATGCCTGAGCGGCCCTGATTGCTTTACCCCAGCTATGTTGCAGTGCTTTCACTTTATTATCCGGCATAACAGATTCAAATATGCGTTCTGCCTGCCAGTATTGTTTCAGTTCTTCAATATTGCTCCAAAATCCTATGGCAAGTCCGGCAAGGTAAGCCGCACCCAATGCAGTAGTTTCTGTTATTTTTGGTCGGATGACTTTTGTAGAAAGTATATCACTCTGAAATTGCATCAATTGGTTATTAATGGTAGCGCCGCCATCTACGCGAACTTCTTTAATATGAATATTTGCATCTGCTTCCATTGCCTTCAAAACATCCATGGTTTGAAAAGCAATACTTTCAACGGCAGCTCTTGCAACATGTGCATCGGTGGTTCCTCTTGTAATACCTATGATTAAACCTTTTGCCTCCTGATTCCAATAAGGAGCGCCAAGTCCTGCAAAAGCCGGTACCATATACACACCACCATTGTCAGTTACTTGTCCTGCAAGTGTTTCCACTTCGCCAGATGTGGCGATCAGTTTAAGTCCATCGCGCAGCCATTGTACAACTGCACCGGCAATAAATACACTTCCTTCCAGTGCATAAGAAACTTCTCCATTTATTTTCCAGGCAATAGTAGTTAGCAGATTATTGGCAGATTTCATCGGCTTATTACCTGTGTTCATCAACATAAAACAACCGGTGCCATAAGTGTTTTTTACCATACCCGATTCTGTACACATCTGACCGAAGAGTGCAGACTGCTGGTCTCCGGCAATACCTGCAATCGGAATTTCTACAGCGGTGAGTAGTTGTTGGGTATAACCATAGATTTCGCTGCTTGAGCGAACTTCAGGTAACATAGATAGGGGAATATCATACAGCGCAAGCAATGATTCATCCCATTGCAAACTATGGATATTAAACATCATGGTTCTGCTAGCATTCGACACATCGGTTGCATGAACTTTGCCATTGGTTAGTTTCCATAATAGCCAGGAATCGATGGTGCCAAAACATAAATTACCTTTTGCAGCTTCTTCCCTTGCACCTGCTACATTTTCAAGTATCCACCTCACTTTTGTTGCAGAGAAATAAGCATCAGTTACCAAACCTGTTTTTGCGAGTATCTCTGCATCATCACCAGCTTTTTTTAAATGATTACAATAATCGGCGGTTCTTTTATCCTGCCATACGATGGCGTTGTAAACAGGCTGTCCTGTATTACGGTTCCACACAACTGTTGTTTCACGTTGGTTGGTTATGCCTATTGCCGCAATATCCTGAATGGTAAGTCCGGCTTTCACAATAGCTTCTGTTGCTACCCCTAATTGGGTAGACCATATTTCTGTAGGGTCATGCTCAACCCATCCGGGTTGCGGAAAATATTGGGTAAATTCTTTCTGTGCTACAGCAATAATATTACTCTGCTTATCGAAGATAATGGCCCTTGAGCTCGTAGTGCCCTGGTCGAAGGATAGGATGTATTTTGGCATATTCCAAATATACAAGACATTATTTGCTTATTTGCTATTAGCAATTGGCCATTAGCTGTTAGCAAATAAGGATGATACAGATGTACTCATATATGTGTATTCGTCTGTTCTCTTTCATCATTTATTGTTGTAAAGAGGCGCTTTGTACGAGTCTCAAAAAAAATATTTTAAAAAAATATTTTGTGATTCAAAAAAAAAGCACAATTTCGCACCCGTAATTATAAACAATGACACAGACACAACGCAATAACAAATGGCAGTTCAACTACAATACAGATGGGTATTGTGTGCTGGTCGGGAGCTTTTCAAATTTGTAAATGATTCAACATCATCATACATAAAGCCCCGCCAACTGCGGGGTTTTTTATTGCACTAAAAAGAAGCAGTATGAAAAAGAAACAACTAAAACAATCATTCAACTTATTCAATCGCATTGATTGGAAAGGGCATACTGTGTCTTTTACCTATCAAACAGATCAATCAACACGACTGTGTTGTCATAAATAACTTAGCCGGTATCAATCCGGCAAGGAGGTATGACCCGGTCTGTTGTTCAGACCGGGTTTTTTATTTTATAACGATGGATTCAAAAACCGAATCCTGACAACAAAAATTATATGGAACTTATTATACTAACTTTTATAAGCACTTACCTACTGGTGTGGCTACTCATCAGACTGCCTGCTATTTACCGCAGGTTGATGAAGCACATCAATAGCAAGCGAAACAAAGGACAGACACAGCTATTCGATCATCACTTTGTTGAACCAAAAGCTTTCTTTTTGAAAGAGTTTAACGAAATACCGGCTATTGCTTTTATTGGCCATCTAGATGCAGGTGCAGTATTAACCATGATCAATGAAAAGCAGTTTGGAGAACCTGTGGCAACCTACCAGCGAAACTATTATAACTGGAAAGCAGCGCGCATTGAGTTCACAAAAACACTGGTGGTAATGGCAGATCGTATGATGATTTCGTTGGGCGAAGACTATGCAGAAATACTGTTTTGTAATAAGGATTATGAAAAAGCCAATAACATGATTCTTGCATTCAGTAAACACAAGGAATTAGAGAAAGAAGCAGATTTTGAAATCAACATCATTACACAGTCTAATTATGGACTGGATCTGAAATCGCTGGCTATTCAACCTACTGAACTGGATCTCGATCTGTATTACAACGACGATTTCAAAGCAGTAGATGCGGTGATCAAAGAGCGACTGAGTAAGGAAAATGAAAAAGGCATCGTGTTACTGCACGGTTTACCGGGCACTGGCAAAACTACCTACCTGCGTCACCTGATCGGTGGACTGAAGAAAAAAGTTCTCTTCGTTTCGCCTGGTGTAGCCGGTAATCTAATGAACCCTGAATTCATGGACCTTTTACTCGATAACCCGAATGCTGTATTAATAATTGAGGATGCAGAAAACATCATCATGGACAGAAGATACAGTAGTCAGAGCAGTGTAAGTAACCTGCTCAATATCAGCGATGGTTTATTGAGCGACTGTTTGAACGTTCAGATCATTTGCACTTTCAACAGTGCGGTAAATATGATTGATGAAGCATTGATGAGAAAGGGGAGGCTGATAGCACGATACGAGTTTGGCAAACTCGAAATCGCAAAAGCGCAAAACCTGAGTAATCATTTGAGACTTGATCAAGTGATCAGTAAGCCAATGACACTGGCAGAAATTACCAACCCCGATGAAAACTTTCACGAGGCAGTACATACCAGTGTTATCGGTTTCAGGCGAGATGCCGCATTGGTTAACTGATGCAATGCATGTAAAAAGAAAGGATTAAATATCCATAAAAGCTTGCTTAACGGCAAGAAGGATCATATACTTTGATAATAAACCAGAAGCGTGTATTAAAAAGCACCTTAGTGCAGCGGTAGTAACCGGCTGTATGCTATTATAGCAAAGTGTACAATCCTCCATTGATCTGTGTGTTGGGGGTTCGAGTCCTCCTCCCGGTAATACCGGGATAGCTCAACAGGTTAGAGCAACAGCCTTTATGCGGGTTCGAGTCCCGCTTCCGACGATGTCGGAATTGCTTAACGGTAAAGCACTACACTGTTAATGTAGAAGAAGTGCATCACTTCTATAAAAAGATGCAGACCAATAGTTGTAGCACAGGGGAGGAATAGCTGGCATTGCGTATACCAGTTCCGGTTATTCCACATTTCCCTACACCTGCAGTTCGACACAATGAAACAGCAGCAAATGGTTCAGGATGATTGCTCAACAGAGCATAAGTCAAACCGCTAGCAGCGAGTTCCATCCTGTCAGACTCCGTGAAAAGAAATGCCACTGTGCTCCGGCTATTATCATTAAGCATTAAAATTGAAACAAATGAAAAACGTAAGAATCAACGCCTATCAAATAGGCATTGTAATGAAGAGAGGCGTTTACAAGGGTTTCCTTACAGAAGGAAATTACTGGTTATGGGGCAAAGAGGTATTAATATACGATCTGTACAAGCCATTCGTAGCGCCTGTGGAATTGAATATCTTGTTGCAGGATAAAGCACTGGCCGAAAAACTACAACTGGTAGAAGTCAGAGATAATGAAATAGCCCTACAATTTGAAAATGGCTATTTGAAAGAAGTACTTACTGTTGGGAGATATACTTTCTGGAAAGGTGCAAACGAATACCGGTTTGTTATAGCCGATATCAGCAAACCTGATATAGACGCAGCAATCGATAAAAGCTTGTTAACACATAAGTTACTGGTACCCTATGTTCGGTCTTATACCGTAGAAAGCTATGAAAAAGCATTGCTGTTCATGGATGGAAAATACATAGGCATACTGGAAAGCGGCGTGTACCAGTGGTTTAAAAACCCGGTGCCGATAATGGTAGCCAAGGCAGATATGCGTCAGCAACAAATTGAGCTCAACGGTCAGGAAATACTGACCAGAGACAAAGCTGCTTTACGAATCAACGCCTATGCACAGTTTAAAATAGCAGACCTTGAAAAAGCATTGCTTGACAACAAGGAATACGACAAACAATTGTATGCGCTGTTTCAACTGGCATTAAGGGAATATATCGGCGCTGTAAACTTTGACGATCTGTTAGAGAAAAAGGAAACTATTTCTGCAGCAGTATTAAACGGTTTGCAATTAAATGCAGGTACATTGGGTGTGCAGGTAATTGAGTTGGGTATCAGGGATATTATTTTACCAGGCGATGTAAAAGATATCATGAACCAGGTACTGGTTGCCGAAAAGAAAGCACAAGCCAATATCATTATGCGGAGAGAAGAAACCGCAAGTACCAGAAGCTTGCTGAACACAGCAAAGCTGATGGAAGAGAACACTATGCTTTGGAAACTGAAAGAAATGGAGTATGTTGAAAAAATTGCCGACAAAATCAACACCATCACTGTCAACAACAGCGGCGTGTTGTCTGATCAGCTAAAACATATCTTCATTCCAGGTAAATAAAATGCATCGGAAGTTGTAAATCAACCTACAGCTTCCGGCATTTTAACAAAGCCAATCAATAACATAAGGATGGCGCTTATTCAGCACTATCCTAAACAAGAAATGAAATGAGCAAGTTAAAAATAACAGCAAAAGAATTGAGGGCTATCGGATACCCGGAGAGTCCGGTAATTCCGGTAGCGATGTCTGTAGTAGATAAATTTTATAAGTTCAGCAATAAAGATGAAGTCTTTGAACTTTTAAAAAATGTACTGGCACATCCTGCAGATTATAAAGATGACACTGCGCTTGGAAGTATTGCTTTAAAATTGCTTCCGAAAGAAGCTGGTAATACAAACAGTATAGCCATGAATGAAACTGGTGTGCCGGTAAGTATTTACGGAGCTGAACATATAGAAGCCGGTGCATTACACCAGATATATATGGCAGCCAAATTACCGGTATCCATAAAAGCAGCATTAATGCCTGATGCGCACCATGGTTATGGCTTACCCATTGGCGGTGTGCTGGCAACCAAAAACGCCGTAATTCCTTATGGCGTTGGGGTTGATATTGGTTGCAGAATGTGTTTATCAGTATTCGATATGGATCCTGCACTCTTGAAAAACAGAACTTCTTTTTTTTCAAGAGAAATTCATGAAGCAACTTTATTTGGGAGTGGTGCACAGTTTAAAACAGCAGAAGAACACGAAGTGATGGACAGAGAAGAATTTCATTCCACCGCATTACTCAGGTCGCTGCATGGTAAAGCGTGGAAACAGTTGGGCTCTTCCGGAAGTGGTAACCACTTTGTAGAATTTGGCGAAGTAGAAATTACAGAGAAAGATGAAGTGCTGGGTATTGAACCCGGAAAATACATCGGTCTCTTGTCGCACTCTGGTTCCAGAGGACTTGGCGCCAATATTGCCAACCACTATACAAAAGTGGCTATTGAAAAAAGAAAGCTGCCTGGTGAAGCTAAGAACCTGGCCTGGCTCGACTTAAATGAAGCGGAAGGACAGGAATACTGGTTGTCCATGAACCTGGCGGGTGATTATGCAAGTGCTTGTCACCATATCATTCATAGAAAAATAGCCAAGCAACTGGGTAGGTCGCCAATGAAAATGGTAGAGAACCACCACAATTTTGCCTGGAAGGAAATGCTGGATGGTGAGGAAGTGATTGTACACAGAAAGGGCGCAACACCTGCAGGAAAAAATGTGCTGGGTATCATACCGGGTAGTATGTCTGCAAATGGATTTATAGTAAAAGGCAGAGGTGCAACCGAAGCCATTCATTCTGCGGCGCATGGTGCTGGCAGAAAAATGAGCAGGTCTGCAGCCATCAGCTCCATTACACATAAAGCCATGAGAGAAACACTTGATAAAGCTGGTGTAACATTATTGGGTGGCGGACTCGATGAAGCACCCTTTGCTTATAAAGACATACATACCGTTATGTCGGCACAAACAGAACTGGTAGATATTGTTGGGAGCTTTGCACCTAAGATTGTAAAAATGTGTAGTGATGGGCCGAAGCAATTGAGAAAAAGAAATGTTGGGGATGGGGAATAATACAAAAGCGGTTCAATGTATATACTTCATTAAGTACTTGAAAAGATAAACATGAATAGCAGGCATCTGTTTCTATATATAATTTCAGGTGAATTTATTGTGATATGCAAGAACTAAATCCGGGGTAATATCCCAGATTTGACGCCTCTAATAGAGGCGTTTTGCATTAATACTATCAGGCATCGAATTCATCCAAAAAATCTTCAGGTGTGTACACTGCTAAGACAGGAATACCCTGCTTTTGCAGTTGTTTATCGCGTGAAATAAAATAGTCCAGTTTATGGTGAATAGCAGTATAGTATTGCAAAGCATCTTCTATATCGCCAATTTTTGAGTGAAGTGCATTCACCGCAATTTCATGTGGAAGATCAATCACTGTTATATCTGCCAGTAGAGTAAGCAATAATTCTTTGGCCCTGGCATTACCATATTCTTTCGATAACCAATGTCCAACAATATGCAGCACAGAAGGAGTAACAAAAGCATGAATATCGCCATTAATAGCCATTGTTACAATTTGCTTTGCCTGTTCAAATTTTTCACGCTTCAACGTAAGGTCAAGCAGGATATTTGCATCAAGAAAAACTTTAAAAGCCATATTTCTTTGCTTTATCCTTATAATACAACTCTTTCAAATCGGCACTCGTATCTACCTGTGTAGGAGCTTCCAGCTTCTCTACCATCGTAATAATATTCTTCCTTTTTGCAGGCTTTGCAACAGTTTTAAAATAATGCTCCACCAGTTCCGATATGCTAGTATTCCGTTTCAGGGCATAGGCCTTCATATTTTCCAGCAGGACATTATCGATGGTAAGGTTTAATCTTGCTTTCATAAGGTAAAAATACGCATATTTTATAATTATGCGCATATTTGATTATTTCTCGATAAAAAAAAGACTTGGACTGAATATAGTGAGTGATAGAGTAGTACCTAGCATTTACTAAATAAAGCGTTTCGAAGAGTACTATTTCTCTATCAGCTTCATATAAACTGTTCCTTTTTTCTCACCTGCTTTACTGATCATTTTTTGTTGCACTAATAATTGTAGATCCTTCTTGATAGTATGTATAGAAAGATTTGGAAATCCTTTTACGATATCATTTAGTTTAACTGGTTGCTTCGTCTCAATATACTGGATGATCTGTTGCTGTCTTTCATTTGTATAGTTACCACGTTCTTTATATGAAGCATATTTATTCTCTAGTTTCTCTATTAATATTTCAAGACTACTTAAAAAAAACAGCATCCATTCACTGATGATTTCCTTGCCCGTTCCTCTGTTCTGTTGATCATGCATCAATACCTGGTAGTATTCCTTTTTTCTTTCTTCGATAATATGTTCAAATGATATGTATTGTGCAAATTCATATCCTGTCTTTAATAACAATAACGTTGTTAGCAAACGTGATAACCTGCCATTACCATCCTGAAAAGGATGGATAGATAAAAATTCATATACACATAAGCCAATTACTAGCAATGGATGAACTGATGATTGTTGCAAAGATGTATTCACCCAATCAATCATTTCCTGCATTTCCTTTTGGGTAAGGTGCGGTGCAGTTGTGTTGAATATGGTTCTTTGATTTCCGTCCGGATAGTTTGCTACAACAGAGTTGGGCAAGTTCTTATAGGCGCCTTTATGTCTTTGATCTTTACTGCTATACTTTAATAGTATGGTATGCAGTTGTAAAATGTAAGATTCTGATAACTCAATGCCGGATGCATTATCTAAAATAATATCCAGTACCTCATAATAGCCGAACACTTCCTCTTCGTCTCTGCTTTTAAATTCGGTGACCTTGATATTATTAACCAATTGTTTTACTTCTTCATCAGTCAACACTGCTCCTTCAATGCGGGTTGATGAACCGATGCTTTCTATCGTAGCTATTTTTCGCAACTCCCTCAAATAGCGGTCGCTTTTGTTTTCAATGCTCCCCCATCTACCTTTAAAAGCATCAATCTTTCCAATTAACTGGATGATTTTTTGCATAGTCTTGTTGTCAAAATCAAGCTTAGCATTATGCATATCCTTATTTTATCTTTATTTTATTCATAAAGCTACTGTTTTTTAATAAATATCCTTATTTTATTCTTATTTTATCCTTATTTTAAGTTTAGATTTGTTTGAGCGCTGGTTTACCATAACCATAGGTTGGCAAGGTCCCTCGCTTCGCTCGGGATGACGTTTAATGGTGAGGTTATCCTCTCGAGGCGGATGACTCGCTGACGCTCGTCACTTCCCAATACAAAACTTACTAAATATAAAATCTAACTGATCCTCATTGGTAATCTCACCAGTTATCAGGCCCAGGTAGTGGAGGCATTGGCGGATATCAAGTGCAAGGAGATCGCCGGGTATATGGTCGTTCATGCCATTGCGCACATCGCTTAGCGCTTGCGATAATTTCAAGAGGGCATCATAGTGGCGCGCATTGGTTACGATGGTTGCTTCGGTATTTACATCGCCACTGATGGCTTTTTGGGTGAGGGCTTGTTTTAATATATCGATACCGGTATTGGCTTTGGCAGAAATAGAAATGGACCATGGACCATGGACTATGGACTGAATTGTATCAGGGCTGGCAGTATCTACCTTATTAGCCACTAATAGATACTGTATATTTTTTTCCTTCAGTGTGTCTTCAAATTTTCTAAGCTCGTCAACACTTGTTTCATTAACATCGAAGAGGTACAATACAATATCCGATGCATTCATTTTCTCCAGGCTCTTCTCTACCCCTATCTGTTCAATAATATCAGCCGTATGCTCACGTATACCTGCCGTATCTACCAGTCTGAACAATACACCGTTGATATTGATCACTTCTTCAATAGTATCTCTTGTTGTGCCGGCAATATCACTCACAATCGCACGGTTTTCGTTGAGCAATGCATTCAGCAAGGTTGATTTACCTGCATTGGGTTTACCAATAATAGCTACCTGTACCCCATTGCGAATAACATTACCCAGCGAAAAAGATTTTATGAGTTGCAGTATAGATCCATCCAACTCATCTATCAATTGCTTCAAAGCTGTACGATCAGCAAACTCTACATCCTCTTGCGAAAAATCTAATTCCAGTTCTATCATGGCCGAAAAACGAATCAATTGCTCACGCAGGTTTTTCAAGTCGGAGGAAAAACCACCGCGCATATTATGCAAAGCTGTTTTTCTACTTGCTTCTGTATTACTCGCAATTAAATCGGCCACTGATTCTGCCTGGGCCAAATCGAGCTTACCATTGAGGAATGCTCTTTGTGTAAATTCACCCGGCTTGGCCAGTCGCGCACCAAGTTTAGTAATCGCATTAATTACCTGTTCCTGTATAAATGGCGAACCATGACAGCTTATTTCAATTACATCTTCACCCGTATATGAACGTGGATTTTTAAAAAGTGACAAAACCACTTCATCCAATACCTGCTCGCCTTCCTTTAAAAAACCAACATGAATGGTATGCGATGCCTGTGCGGTTAGGTCTTTAGCAGGAAAAAGCTGGTTAAGTATTGTGAAAGTATCTTTTCCACTTACCCTGATCACCCCAATAGCCCCAATACCCTGCGGTGTAGCCAATGCCACAATGGTATCATCCCAACCTGATAAGTGAATAGACATGCAGATTTCTTTTTGCAAAGATACAATAGATTGATCTTTGATTTTTGAGGTTTGATTTGTGAATTGTCAATTGTGAATGGTGAATGGAGGGTTGTGTGTTAGTGAAGATTTAGTGATCCCGTATTTAATACTAAACTAACCCATTCACAATTCATCATTGACAATTCACACCCCTCACTCCCTCACTGCTCGCTAACTTTAAACGTAATCATTTGTTTATGTCTGTACACTACCGGATTACCGTTCTGGTTTGCGGGAATCCAGTTGGGGCCTTTTTTTATTACGCGGATGGCTTCTTCTTTGGTACCGTATCCAGGATCGTTTTCAGCTTTTACATCACTAACTTTTCCGTCCTTGTCTACTGTAAAGGTTACAATTACTGTGTATACACTTGCTGGAGCTCCATTTTCAATCGGAATGTCACTGTTAAGGTTGCGCTCTAAATAACGGGTCCATGCTTGTATATCACCGGGAAAACGCGCAGGTATTTGTACCGATATAAACTTGTTATCTAACTCATCTGCATTTGACTTTATTCCTTTTGTAACAGAAGTGGTGGGTTCTACAGGAGGCATTACCACATCAATAATATCTCCTTCAATTTTTGTATTCCCTATTTTTACTTTTTCATAATCATCAACTTCCAGCATTACATCTTTTTCTTCCACAAGGTTATCGACTACAATTTTGGGAGGGGTCAGTGGTTCCTGTGCAACAGGGCGTTGTTCAATTTTTTGTTCTGGAGGTTTTACCGGCTCTTCGGGAGGCTCTGTAATATCTTCCAGTTCAAGTACCGGACCAACATAAGCAATTACTTTTGATTTGTCTTTTCCATTGGCAAGAATAGAACCAACCGTAAATAATAAACAGAGCAGCAACATGAATGACAGTGCATATTTCATGCGTTTATTGTACATCACGCGTAATTCATAAGCACCATAGTCTTTGTTTCTGTTAGCGAATAATATCTCTAAGATATCATTGCGCTGAGTGAATTTCTTTTCCATAGCGTTGTGTTTTTAATGAGACACATGGAGCAGAAAATTCCATAATGTGAATTGTCAATTGTCAATTGTGAATAGTGAATGACATTTTTAATCTACTATATTATTCACTTCTGACTATTGACTATTGACCATTCAAAATTGACCATTCACCATTGACCATTCACAAAAAAAGCCAGCTACAAAAATGTAGCTGGCTTCGTTATAAATTCTCTGGAGCGATTATTCGTCGGCTACCATGAATGTGATACTTTGTTTGTGACGATAGATTACCTGACGTCCGTTCTGAACGGCTGGTTTCCAGTTAGGACCACGTTTGATAACGCGAACCGCTTCGTCTTTTGTACCATAACCTGGATCGTTCTCAGCTTTTACTTCACTAATGCCACCGTTTTTATCAACGATGAATGAAACGATCACAGTGTATTTGCCCGGAGGTGCACCATTTTCTACAGGGAGATCCCTGTTCAGGTTACGCTCAAGGTATTTTGTCCAGGCAGGAATACCACCAGGGAATTCCGCAGGAATTTGTACTACGGTAAATACTTTATCGTAGTCTTCTTCCTGTTTAGGCGCTTCAACAACGCCGGTACCTTTTACTTCCACTGGGGGAGCAACGATACCTTCGTCTTTAATACCTTCCTGGTTGATAGTACCAATCTTGGTATCTTCCAGTTTCTCCACTTCCTTGATTTCCTCTTCTGGTTTCACTTCTTCATCCTTCACAATTTTTGGAGGGGTGAATTTGGTGATCTCGACTTTAGGAGGCTCTTGTTTTGGTGGTGGAGGCGGAGGAGGTGGTTCAGGCTTTTTCTCTTCCTGCTGAACTTTCTCCAGTTCCATATCCTGTACGAAAATCTGGGTTTGTTCTTTTTTAGAAGAGTTGGCAACCAATGAACCTACCAGGAAAAGCAGGCACACCACTACAGTTCCGATAATAGCGAAAGTAATACGCTTATTATAGGTTCTGCGGAGTTGGTACGCGCCGTACTCTTTGTTTCTACCCTCAAATATGATATCGAGGATATCCGCGGTTAATATTTTATTTACGTCCATTGTTAGGTCTTTAAAATGTATGATTCATTTTGAGGCATTTTCCATACCGAAAAACAAATTAATTTGATGCAGAAGCGCCACCAGAGGCGTCAGACAACTTAACCAATTGTTCTTCAACAGGGGAAATATCCACCAGCGCATAGCGCTTTAACACATTGATGGTCATTTCATCCAGAATATCCACCACATTTTTATAAGTGCTTTCAGATGAAGGCTTCAAAACTACTACCAGGTCTTTTTCGTTGGTACGTGCTTTTTTCTCAAGCAATACCGTACGAATTTCCTTGAAATTAGAAGATTTGAAGTTAGAACCATCCGGTGCCAACTGACCCTCATAGTAGAAGACGTTATTGTCTTTTCCTAATAACAGGGTAATAACACCAGATTCTTTGGCCTTATTCTGATCCTCAGGCTTATCTGCATCTTTAGGCAAAAAGAGCTTCATAGCCGTAGGTTGACTCATCGTTGTGGTGAAGATAAAGAATGTAATGAGTAGGAAGCCCAGGTCAACCATGGGCGTCAGATCAACACGGGTAGAGAGTTTCTTCCCTTTCTTGACCCCGGGGCCCTTTTTGTGGCCCCCGCTACTCGAGGTATCCATTTCTGCCATAACGGTAGAATTTAGTTTTCGTGAGTATTTTGTTTACTTACTACTGATCAACAGTATTTATTCTTCTCTTTTCTCTCCAGCCATGGTTTTCTTCCAAAGCTCGGTACCAGTTGGAACACTTTCAGGATTAGTAATCATCTGGAATTTCAGTTGATCTGTTTTCTTGAAAGCATCGATCACTGCTTTAAAAGCAGGATACTTGGCCGCATTATCACCTTTTACCAACAGGTTCATTTTGCTACCCAGGTAAGCATCGGTTATGGCCCTCATCCAGGTAACCATTTGGTTATCGGTTGAGTCCTGAACCGGAATACCGGGTAATTTATCACCCTTGCGCTGGTCTTCAGGTAAGGAAAGAAAAGAGGACATTTGAGAGAAGGGGGCACCAAAGAAACCTGCTTTTTTGAATGCAGCAACATTCATATTCAGGTTTAGCTGGCTGTTCAATGCATTACACACCGCTTCTTTCTTTTGTTCTTCATCCATCGTAATAAATACCTTGCCATCCTTGTCGATCGTGATCATTACAATGTCCTTATCGGGTGCCACTTTTGCCGCCACAGAGTTTGGTGTGGTTACAGCAATGGCTTCAGCCGGCTTGAACTTTGTAGTTAAGATAAAGAACGACAACAGGAGAAAGGCCACATCGCACATGGCTGTCATGTCGATGTTGGTACTTTTACGAGGTAATTTGGCTCTTCCCATTGTTATTTATTTATAGCATTCACTAATTAAGATTCAAAACTTTTCATTTTCCATACAAACAATCAAAGATTATTTGTAGTTAGCCGCAAAGCTTTGAGTTAAAGTGAATCCTGACTCGTCGATACCATAAGTGATACCATCGATACGAGTTGTAAATACGTTGTACATGATGATCGCGATAGCTGAAGTACCGATACCAAGGGCTGTATTATACAGGGCCTCAGAGATACCTTGAGAAAGTTCACGTGCAGCTTCTCCACCACCTTCATCACCCAGTTTAGAGAATGAACGGATCATACCTAATACGGTACCGAACAGACCCAAAAGGGTTGCTACAGAAGCGATTGTTGAAAGGAATACCAGGTTCTTTTCGAGCATTGGCAGTTCCAGGGCAGTTGCTTCTTCAATTTCTTTCTGAATGTTCAATACTTTCTGCTCAGTTTCAAGCTCAGTATTGCCAATCATTTCTTTATACTTACGCAGACCTGCTTTCATTACATTACCTACAGATCCTTTTTGCTTGTCGCACTCAGCCAAAGCCTTGTCAACATCTTTATTAGCCAGGTGGAACTGTACTTTACGGATGAATTCAGCAATGTTTCCTGCACCAGTAGCTTTAGATACAGTCAGTAATCTTTCAATACTGAAAGTAACTGCTGTTAAGAATGTACCAATCAGGATAGGTACTACGATACCACCTTCATACATTTTAGTGAATGTTCCCTTCGGACCCTGGTGTGCTGGCCAGAACCAATGACTTGGATCAGGATCAGGTGTAGTAAAGTTACCAGCACTTCCTAATACTACGCGCCAGATAAAGTAACCACCCAGGATACAAAAGATGGGGGCAAGTGTTGCAACTAAATTACTGCTCTTCTTAGGTTGAACAGACGTGGCGCTCTTTGCAGCCGTTGCAGTTGGTTTTGTCTCAGCCATGATTCGATTGATTTTTGTTTTTTAAAATAACAATTGATTTAAAAAATTCTCCTCGCAATGCTAATGAAAAATGTAATTCACAGGTCAAACATTGTTTCAAAAGTCCGAAAGGGGTTACAAAATAGGTATTTTCCTGAAAGCGGCAAATTTGATTCGGCAAAAAACCGCAAACCTCCGCAGTCGGGAAGTGAGCAAGATAGGAGGTTTCCTAAAAACACCCCAATCTTTTCACCGACCCAAATTAAAGCTTTTACCATTCATCCAACACACCCGAAAAAAAAATTGTTGATTAATTTACGATCCTATCTTTAATGATTATTCAAAACCACTTAACTGAAACAATGAGAAACTATTTTATCGCAGCAGCGTTGCTGGCCTCAACTGTGTCGGTTGCCCAAACCAGAGATACTTCCCGCAATGCACCCCCTGCAGCAGGAAATTTTCCCCAGGGTTTTGGCGGCGGCGCACAACGCCAGGGACCCAGAGCTTACAAAGACGTGATTACCAATAAGGCTATCTCGCAAAAAGGTATGGTTACAGTACATAAAGTAGACGATAAATACTACTTTGAAGTACCTAATAATATCTTAGGCCGTGAAATTCTTGCAGTTACACGTTACATTAAAGTACCTGCTATCTCAGGAAACGGCCGTGGTGCCTATGGTGGTGAAATCGCCAACCAGCAAACACTGGCATTTGAAAAAGGACCAAGCAACAATATCTTCCTCCGTACCATTACCCTGGTTAATGCAGCAGATGCCAAAGATGACATCTACAAAGCCGTTACCAATTCTAACCTGAATGCCATCGCCGCTTCTTTCCCGATTGCAGCTTTCGGAAAAGATAGCAGTTCAGTGGTTTTAGATGTTACCGATTACTTTAAAGGTGATAACCAGGTTGTTAGCATCAATGCCGGCATCAAGCGTTCTTTCGGACTTGGTCCGATTGCAGCCGACAGGTCTTTTATCCAAAGAATAAGCACTTACCCTATTAATACCGAAATCAGAACGGTAAAAACTTTCAATGCCGGTACTGGCGGAGCTCCCGCAATTGGCGGCGGTGGCGGTGGTGCAAGCATCCCTGCAGCTAGTTCTGCTGGTGCTGTAACCATTGAACTCAACACTTCAATGCTCCTGTTACCTGAGAAACCAATGACTCCACGTATTGCAGACAAACGTGTTGGATTCTTTACAGATGATTACGTATTATTCGGTGACGACCAGCAAAAAGTTGAAAACAAAGAATTTGCGGTTCGCTGGAGACTTGAGCCAAAAGACGAAGACGTTGAAAAATGGAAAAGAGGCGAACTGGTTGAACCTAAAAAACAAATCGTTTACTATATCGATCCGGCTACACCAAAAGTGTGGAGAAAACACCTGATCCTTGGTATCAACGACTGGCAGAAAGCTTTTGAAAAAGCTGGTTTTAAAAATGCCATCGTTGGTAAAGAATGGCCCGAAAACGATACTACTATGAGCCTGGAAGATGCACGCTTCTCTGTAGTACGCTATTTTGCTTCTCCTACCGAGAACGCTTACGGACCCAATGTTCACGACCCAAGAAGCGGTGAGATCCTCGAAAGCCATATCGGTTGGTACCATAACGTTATGAAACTGGTACACGACTGGTATATGATTCAAACCGCAGCTACTGACCCACGTGCACGTAAAATGAAATTTGACGATGACCTGATGGGCGACCTGATCCGTTTCGTTTCTTCACATGAAGTAGGCCACACACTTGGTCTGCGCCATAACATGGGAAGCAGCAGCAAAACACCAGTTGAAAAACTGCGTGATAAAGCCTGGGTTGAAGCTAATGGACATACCGCCTCTATCATGGACTATGCTCGTTTTAACTACGTCGCACAGCCTGAAGATAATATCAGCAAAGAAGGCTTATACCCACGTATCGGTGATTACGATGCATGGGCAATGCGTTGGGGCTATGGATATATTCCCGGTGCAACAGAAGAAGAAGTGAAAAAGAACAGTAACAAACTGATCACTGAAACACTAAAAGCCAACCCACGTACATGGTTTGGTACTTATGAATCAGGTAACCAGGCTGATCCTAGAAGCCAGAGCGAAGACCTTAGTGACAATGCTGTTAAAGCTAGTGACTACGGTATTAAAAACCTGCAACGCATTCTTGCCAACCTTGTAGAATGGACCAAAGAAGAAGGCGATCTGAATGGTAATATCGCCACTATGTACGGTCAGTTACTGGGTCAGTACCGTCGTTATTATGGACACGTTTCCAGAAATATCGGTGGTGTTTATGAAACCTTTAAAGTTGCAGAACAGGATGAGCCTGTTTATGAGCCTGTTCCTAAAGCTATGCAGCGCGAAGCTTTAGGCTATATGAACCGTCAGGTATTCCAGACTCCAAAATGGCTGATCGACAAAAAAATCTGGGATAAAATCAATCCTCCAGGTACAAATGATCCACTGGCTGCAGCGCAGGAAGGTGCACTGGGTACACTGTTAACCCTCGATAGGTTAAACCGCATGCAGTATAGCGCAGAACGTTTCGGTGCAGATAAAGCTTATAGCGCACTTGAAATGATGAACGACTTACAAAATGATCTGTTCAGTGAATTGAAATCAAATAAAGCCATCGATAACTACCGCAGAATGCTGCAGAAAAGTTATGTAGAGAAACTGAACAACCTGTTGAACCCTCCTCAAACCAATGCAACAACAATTGTATTTGGTGGCGGATTCACTAACCCATATGCTTCTGGCGCTAACAGCCGTAGCGATGTTTACAGTATTGCCCGTGCACAACTTACTCAGTTACGCGCACAGGTAAACGCTGCTGCTGCTACCAATGCAGACAAAATGAGCAAGGTTCACCTACAAGACCTCGCTGAAAAAATAAAAAGAGCATTAGACCCTAAATAAAGCAGGATCTACCTCTTTGAAAAAGGCGCAGTAAATAACTACTGCGCCTTTTTTTAATTTGGGAATTTGAGAATTTGAGAATTTGGAAATTTGGAAATGAAATGCAGGCAAAGCTTTATTGACATTGCTGTCCGGGGGAAATTGGCTTCAAGCTTCAAGCCGCAAGCTACAAGCCTTGATGGGTGCTTATTTTAGACTTTCTGCTTCTAATGGAATTAAAGGTGGGAGAAAATTTAAAGTCAGCTGCTTAAAGAAATATTTTGTTGCCGTAAATGCACT
>QFCS01000696.1_pt1 | contig 73885 bp, 65 predicted proteins | sample 3576561 | NCBI WGS metagenome assembly QFCS01 | reverse complement strand
TCGTACCCTGACCTCGTGATTGGCGCAGTCATTGCGCTGATAGTGCTCAGCGGTGCCCGGCGCATCCTGAACCTCCGATAGCCAATCTAGCGGCATCCCACACCGATGCCTAGCCAAGGTGGGATGGCCGGCCGCTTACGACCAGCCGGCCCTGGGCGGTCCAGATCTGCGTGGTGAAGTGGCCCAGGTCCTGGGCCGGACCCACGGGGGTGTCCGGTGCCGTGGTTGGGGACGGGCTGGCGGCGCCTGGTGGCGGCCGCAGGCCGTGGCGGACCACCGAGTAGGCGATCGATTGCAGCACGCTGTCGCGGGAGCGGTTGAAGCCGTCCCAGGCCAGCTGGTAGGTGATGAGGCCTTCCAGCGCGGCGGCGGCCACCAGCGCGCCGATCTGCCACAGCAGCAGCCGCTGGCGCAGGGACCTCATTGGGGGTCGACCGGTTCGACCAGCTTGTAGCCCACGCCGCGCACGTTGCGCACCCAGGCCGGGCCGAGCTTGCGGCGCAGGTGGTGCAGGTGCACCTCGACGGCGTTGCTGAGCACTTCGTCCTGCCAGGAGTACATGCGCTGCTCCAGCTGTTCGCGCGAGAGCACGTGGCCGGGGCGTTCCATCAGGGTGGCCAGCAGGTCGAACTCGCGCGGCGACAGCGCCAGGTGCTGGCCGTTCAGCGTGGCCTCGCGCCGCGGCGGGCTCAGCACCAGCGCACCCAGGCGCATCTCGGGCTGCGGGCGGCCATGGCGCCGGCGCGCCAGCGCGTGCACGCGCGCGACCAGTTCGTCCAGGTCGAAGGGCTTGGTGAGGTAGTCGTCGGCGCCCAGGTTGAGGCCGGCGACGCGGTCGCTCACGGCGTCGCGCGCCGACACCACCAGCACCGCGATGTCCAGCAGCTGCTCGCGCATCCAGCGCAGCAGCTGCAGGCCATCCTGGTGCGGCAGGCCGATGTCGAGCAGCAGCACCTCGTGGCCGCCGGCCTGCAAGGCGGCCTGCGCGGCCAGGCCGTCGCGCACCCAATCCACGGTGAAACCGGCCATGCCCAGGCCTTTTTCAAGGCCCTGGCCCAACATGGTGTCGTCTTCGGCAAGGAGCAGGCGCATGGTTTGGCGGGCAAAGAACCAAGTGTGCGCGAAAACGCGGCCCGAATCGACGGGGGCGCATCTGGTAGAAACCGGGCCTTTGCGGAGTCCCGATGAGCACCTTCACCCGCGTCATTCTGTTCACCGACACCGACGGCCGCGCGCGCTTTCGCGAAGAAGCGCTGGCGCTGGACGGCGGCTCGCCCGCCGCCCGCCTGTCGGCGCCGCAGCCGGCCAGCGGCCTGGTGCTGCGCGAAAGCCCGGTGGGGTTTCGCAGCCAGTTCCATTGCACGGACGCGCCGCAGTGGCTCATCGTGCTGCGCGGACGCATGGAAATCGGCCTGCAGGACGGCAGCAGCCGCGTGTTCGGCCCGGGCGAGCATTTCTACTCGGCCGACACCTTGCCCCCAGGCGCCACGTTCGATCCGGCCGTGCACGGCCACTGGAGCCGGCAACTGGGCGATGAGCCGCTGGTGACGGCCTTTGTCAAGACCTGACGCCGGCCGCGGCAGACGGACCGGGCACGTTTCGCGTGCTCCAACCCAGCGACACCGCGGAACCGGCTGTGCCGGCCCGCCGGTGCCGCCCCCTTGAGGGGGCGCGCTAAGCGCGGCGGGGGTGAGGCCTAGTTGTTGCCGATGCGGCCGTAGTTGGTGCGCAGCGGATCGACGTTGCCTTCGCCGCGCTGGCCGCCACCGCCACCCTTCTTGTTGTTGTTCTTCTTTTTGAACCGGTTGCTGGTGCGCATGGCGTCGATGCCGGTGCGCAGCGGGTCGGGCTGGCCGTTCGGGTTGGCCTGGCGCGGGCGCGGCTCGCGGATGCGCAGGCTGCCCAGGTGGGCGTTGGGGCCCGGCTGGCGCTCGTAGCCTTCCTCGCCCTCGGCGCGCGGCGGACGATCGCCGCGCGGCGGGCGCTGGCGCTGCTGACCATGGCCCTGACCGCCGCCACCCTGGCCTTGGTGCTGACCGCCCTGGCCGTTGCCCTGCGGGCGCGGGCCCTTGGCTTTTTGCCCCTGGCCCTGGCCACGCGGCTGGCCATCGCCCTGGCCGCGGCCACCGCGGCCTTGGCCCTGGCCCTGACCTTCGCTGGACTTCTTCTCGCGGATGCGCTGCACCATCTCCTGGCGCGCGGCCTTGGCCGCGGCGGCCATCACGTCGCGGCTGGGCGGCTTGCCCGCGCCGCCCCAGAGGGTCTGGCGGCCCATGGCGATGGGCTCGGCCTTCTCGCCGGGCTCGGGCATGTACTCGGCGAACATCTCCACCGGGATCTGCTGCTTGGTGAAGCGCTCGATCTCCATCATGAAACCTTCTTCGTCCAGGCTCACGAGGTTGACCGCCTGGCCTTCGCGGCCCGCGCGGCCGGTGCGGCCGATGCGGTGCACGTAGTCTTCGCAGATGTTGGGGATGTCGTAGTTGACGACGTGCGGCAGCTCATCGATGTCGATGCCGCGCGCGGCGATGTCGGTGGCCACCAGGGCACGGATCTCGCCGCTCTTGAAGCCGGCCAGTGCCTGGGTGCGCGCGCCCTGGCTCTTGTTGCCGTGCAGCGCCATGGCCGTGATGCCATTCTTGTTGAGGTAGTCGGCCACGTTGTTGGCGCCGAACTTGGTGCGGGTGAAGACCAGCACCTGGCTCCAGTTGTGCAGCTGGATGATGTGCACCAGCAGCGACTTCTTCTTGCCCCGGCCCACCGGGTGGATCACCTGGGTGATGCGCTGCACCGTGGTGTTGCGCGGCGTGACCTGGATGTGCTGCGGGTCCTTCAGCAGGCCTTGGGCCAGGTCGCGGATTTCGTCGCTGAAGGTGGCGGAGAACAACAGGCTCTGCTTGCTCTGGGGCAGCAGGGCCAGCACCTTCTTCACGTCGTGGATGAAGCCCATGTCGAGCATGCGGTCGGCCTCATCGAGCACGAGGATCTGCACGGCCGACAGGTCGAGGAAGCCCTGCTGCTGCAGGTCGAGCAGGCGGCCCGGCGTGGCCACCAGGATGTCCACGCCGCGCTTCATGGCATCGATCTGGGGGTTCATGCCCACGCCGCCGAACACCACGGTGGACGACAGGTCCACGTGCTTGCCGTAGACGCGCACCGATTCCTCGACCTGGGCGGCGAGTTCGCGCGTGGGCGTGAGCACCAGGGCGCGGATGCCGATGCCGCCGAAGCGGTTGGCCGGGCGCTGGCCCTGGGAGAGGCGCTGCAGCATGGGCAGCGTGAAGGCGGCGGTCTTGCCGGTGCCGGTCTGGGCGCCGGCGAGCAGGTCGCGGCCCGCCAGCACGGCCGGAACGGCCTCCACCTGGATGGGGGTGGGCGTGTGGTACCCGTGCTCGTGCACGGCTTGCACGATGGCCGGGGCCAGGTTCAATTCTTCGAATGTCATTATGTGAATCTGCGCCCTTCCAGGGCGCTGGGGCATCGGCCACACGGGGGGCACCGCTCGGGTGCCGCCCCGCTCAGTCCGGGGCCGATGGATTTCAAGGGGAGTTGGCGGTGTCCGCGCGGGAGGCACGCCCCAGCAGGCAGCTGGTGTCGGGCCAACTGACGTGCCCGAACGGCCGTATTGTCGCATGGGTCGATAATCCGTGGTTTCGCGCGACGCCTCGCGCTGCAAATTTCCCACAGAAAGACCATGGCTCAGTACGTCTTCACCATGAACCGGGTCGGCAAGATCGTGCCGCCCAAGCGACAGATCCTCAAGGACATCTCCCTGTCCTTTTTCCCGGGCGCCAAGATCGGCGTGCTCGGCCTGAACGGCTCGGGCAAGTCCACGCTGCTCAAGATCATGGCCGGCCTCGACAAGGAGATCGAAGGCGAAGCGACCCCGATGCCGGGCATCCGCATCGGCTACCTGCCCCAGGAGCCCCAGCTCAATCCCGACCAGACGGTGCGCGAAGCCGTGGAAGACAGCATGGGCGAGGTGCGCGCCGCGCAGAAGCGCCTGGACGAGGTGTACGCGGCCTACGCCGAGGAAAACGCCGACTTCGACGCGCTCGCGGCCGAGCAGGCCCAGCTCGAGGCCATCATCGCCACCGCCGGCACCGACTCCGAGCACCAGCTCGAGATCGCCGCCGACGCGCTGCGCCTGCCGCCCTGGGACGCCAAGATCGGCCTGCTCTCCGGTGGTGAGAAGCGCCGCGTGGCCCTGTGCTGCATGCTGCTGTCCAAGCCCGACATGCTGCTGCTCGACGAGCCCACCAACCACCTGGACGCCGAGTCGGTGGAATGGCTGGAGCACTTCCTGCAGCGCTTCTCCGGCACCGTGGTCGCCATCACCCACGATCGCTACTTCCTCGACAACGCCGCCGAGTGGATTCTCGAACTCGACCGCGGCCACGGCATTCCCTATAAGGGCAACTACTCCAGCTGGCTGGAGCAGAAGGAAGCCCGCCTCGAGCAGGAACAGCGCACCGAGGACGCGCGCCGCAAGGCCATGAAGGAAGAGCTCAAGTGGGTGCGCTCCAACGCCAAGGGCCGTCAGGCCAAGAGCAAGGCGCGCCTGGCCCGCTTCGAGGAGCTGAGCGACGTCGAATACCAGAAGCGCAACGAGACCAACGAGATCTTCATCCCCGTGGCCGACCGCCTGGGCAATGAGGTCATCGAGTTCAAGGGCGTGAGCAAGAGCTACGGCGACCGCCTGCTCATCGACAACCTGAGCTTCTCGGTGCCCGCGGGCGCCATCGTCGGCATCATCGGCCCCAACGGCGCCGGCAAGTCCACGCTGTTCAAGCTCATCACCGGCAAGGAGCAGCCCGACAGCGGCGAGGTCAAGATCGGCCAGACCGTGAAGATCGCCGCCGTGGACCAGAGCCGCGACGGCCTGGCCGGCGACAAGACCGTCTGGGAAGACATCTCCGGCGGCCTGGACATGATCACCGTGGGCAAGTTCCAGATGCCCAGCCGCGCCTACTGCGGGCGCTTCAACTTCTCGGGCGGCGACCAGCAGAAGCTGGTGAAGAACCTCTCGGGCGGCGAGCGCGGCCGGCTGCACCTGGCCAAGATGCTCAGCGAAGGCGGCAACGTGCTGCTGCTGGACGAACCCTCGAACGACCTCGACGTGGAAACCCTGCGCGCGCTGGAAGAGGCACTGCTGGAGTTCGCCGGCTCGGCCCTGGTGGTGAGCCACGACCGCTGGTTCCTCGACCGCATCTGTACGCACATCCTGGCCGCGGAGGGCGACAGCCAGTGGTTCTTCTTCAACGGCAACTACCAGGAGTACGAGGCCGACAAGAAGCAGCGCCTGGGCGAAGAGGGCGCCGCGCCCAAGCGCCCGCGCTTCAAGAGCCTGGCGTGACCGAAGAGCAGGTCGTCGCCGCGACGCGGCACTGGATCGAGAAGGCCGTCATCGGCCTCAACCTGTGCCCGTTCGCGCGCGCCGTGTGGGTGAAGAACCAGGTGCGCATCGTGGTGAGCACTGCGCGCCACGTCGACGGGCTGCTCGACGACCTGGACCGCGAGCTCGAGCTGCTCGCGGCGACGCCGCCCGAGCGGATCGACACCACGCTCATCGTCCACCCCACGCTGTTCCCCGACTTCGAGGTCTTCAACGACTTCCTCGGCGTTGCCGACGAGGTGGTGGCCGAGCACGACCTGGAGGGCGTGATCCAGGTCGCCAGCTTCCACCCCGACTACCGCTTCGAGGGCACCGAGCCCGACGACATCACGAACGCCACCAACCGCGCGCCGTTCCCCACGCTGCACCTGCTGCGCGAGGACAGCGTGGCCCGCGCCGTGGCCAGCGAGGGCGGCGATGCGGACGCCATCGTGGCCCGCAACATGGAAACCCTGCGCCGCCTCGGGCCTGAGGGCTGGCGCGAGCTGCTGTCGGCGCCGGGCGACACCAAGGCCTGAATTGCCGGGCCGGGCTGGCCTTTTCCGCCCTTTTGGGACTATGGTTCGCGGGGCACAATGCCCCCGCCGTTCGTCGTCGATGCTTTTGCCATGCCCAATTCCCCGCTCCCGGCCCTTGACCTCTGCCTGAAGGAGGCACTGGACCAGTGCCGGCAATGGATCCCCGCCTGGATCGACCGCGTACATGGCCAGCTGCGCGAGCGGGAGCTGGCGCAGACCCAGGTCCACGAGCGCCAGGCCTTGCTGGAGGCCCACCAGTCGGTGCACCGCCAGCGCGACGCGGTGGCCCGCCACTGGCTGTCCGCCTTGGCCGACCGGCTGGAGCAGGCCCCGGCCGCGAGCGCGCAGGCGCGCAAGCCCGCGCTCAGCCTGGACGAACTCGAACTCATGGGCGATGACCAGGTGCATGAGCGCGTGGAGATCGCCCGCGCGCAGCAGACGGCCATGCTGTCGGCCGACGACGCCTTCAACGAATTCACCGCGCGCCTGTCCACCGCCCAGGGCTTCAAGGTGGTCAACGCCGAGCTCAACCCGCTGCGCGTGCAGGTGTTTGTCGAAACCCTGCTGTCCTCGCTGAAGGGCCTGGACGTGACGCCCGCCGCGCGCGCCCGCTGGCTGCGCGTGGGCGCCACGCCGCTGGGTGAATCGCTCGACGTGCTCTACCGCCACCTGAGCGCCTGGCTCAACGCCCAGGGCGTGCAGCCGGCCGGCTACGCGGTCGTCATGGCGCCCGAGTCGCGCGCCGTGGTCGAGGAAGAGCTCATGGGCCAGGACCTGCTCGAAGGCCCGATGAGCGACCAGGAGGCCCTGCTCACGCTGGACCACCTGCACCGCCTGTTGGTGGGCGACACCGAAGGCGGCGAGGGCGCGCGCCGCGCCAACGACGCCATGACCCGCGCCCTGGCCGGCGAGGTGGTGACGCTGATGATGCAGCGCATCGCCACCGACAAGCGCCTGCTCAAGCCGGTGCGCGGCCACCTGCAGGAAATGAAGCCGGCGCTGCTGGAGCTGGCCACGAGCAACCCGCGCTTCTTCGCCGACCGCAACAACCCCGCGCGGCGCCTGCTCGATGCCGTGACCGCGCGCAGCCTGGCCTTCACCAGCGAACAGGACGAGGGCTACAGCGGCTTCCTGCAGGAGCTGCGGCATGTGGTGTACGAACTGCGCCGCCCCGGCAAGACCGACCTGGCCGATCGCTTCCCCACGCTGCTCGACCAGCTGCGCCAGTCCGAGGACCGCGCCGTGCCGCGCGGCGAGCGCGAGGCGCGCGGCCGCGCCGTGCAGACCCTGGTGAAGGTGGAGCAGCGCAAGCTGCTGGCCGAGAAGATCGCCAACGAATTCCGTGCCCGGCCCGATTACCCCAGGACGCCGGGCCCGGTGCGCCGCTTCCTGACCGGCGTGTGGGCGCAGGTGGTGGCCAAGGCGCGCATCGACGAGGCCGACAACCCGCCGCTCACCTCCGGCGACCCCACCTCCAAACGCTACGTCGACATCCTGTCCGATCTGCTGTGGTCCAGCCAGCTGGCGCTGGCCAGCCAGAACCGGCCGCGCCTGGTGCGCATCATCCCGCCGGTGCTGCGCACCCTGCGCGAAGGCCTGGACGCCATCGACTACCCGCGCGACAAGGTCGAGGCCTTCTTCCAGACCCTCATGGGCCTGCACGAGGCTGCCTACAAGACCCAGCGCAGCAGCGAGGCCGCACCCGCGCCGACCGAGGTCGACGCCAGCGTGTTCAACCCCGACGACGCCGAGCTGTGGATGCGCCAGCACGAGGCGAAGGCCACCAACTTCTACGACGACTCGCTGCCCGAGACCACGCAGCCCGGCTTCGCGGCCACGCAGCCCATGCAGCGCGAATGGGTCGACATCAAGGCCGGGATGGTGTTGCGCGATGCCACCTCGCTCGCGGTGGGCAGCTGGTTCGACCTGTACCAGGAAGGCCAGGCGCTGCGCGTGCAGCTCACCTGGGCCAGCCCGCACGGCACGCTGTTCCTGTTCGGCACCGCCTCGGGCAAGTCCATGTCCATGACGCGCCGCGGCGTGGACCGCCTGATCGAGCAGGACAAGCTGCGCGTGGTGGCCGACCACAGCGTGGTCGACGAGGCGCTGGACGCGGTGGCCCAGCAGGCCCTCAAGAACTCGGGCAAGCGTTAGTCGACGCGATCCGCCGCCGCGCGGGCTGGCGTTCCCTCGTCCTGGGGGTCGCTGCCGCCGCTGTCCCGGCGGCGCAGCAGTTTCTTGCGCACCAGGTGGATGTTGTTGCGCAGCGCGTACAGCTCGTCGGTGTACGACAGCGGCACCACCACCTTCTCCACCTTGGCTTCCATGCCGTCGAGCTGCTCCAGCAGGTCGTCGGGCGTGGCGCTGCCCGACTCGGCTCGCTGCTCCACTTCGCGCAGCTCCGCGTACCAGCGGAACACGCGCGAGCGGATGCGAAAGGTGTAGAGCGGCGGCACGATGCGCGAGAGCGGCAGCGCCAGCGCGATGATCAGGCCCAGCGCCAGCCACATGCGCTCGACGACGCTGGCCGCCCAGAACGGCAGGTAGCGCTGCAGGAAGGGCAGGCCGCCTTTGTAGGCGCGCTCGGCCTCGCCCGCCGCGGGGAATTCGCTGTGCTCCAGATTGGGGTACTCGCGCGCGCGGTTGAACCAGCCGGCGCCGCTGTGCACCTCCATGGCCGTCTGCGCGAACAGCTGCAGGATGGCGGGGTGCGTGTCCGAGCGCGCCAGCAGCGAGGTGGTGGAGGCCACCAGGCGCACATTGCGCGGTGGCACGTTGCGCGCCAGGTCCACCATGCCCTGCGGCATGGTCACCGGCGTGAGGTAGCCGAAGCGGCGCGAATAGGCCTCGGCCTGGGCGAAGTCCAGCAGCTTCACGCCCGGGGTCTGCAGCAGCATCTGCACCATCAGCGATTCGGGCGCCGAGGCGAACACCACGGCGTCGAGCTGGCCGTCCAGGAAGGCCACGGTGGCCGGGGTCTGCTCCAGCCGGCTCAGCGTGATCTGGCCGGGTTCGATGCGGTTGACCTCCAGCAGGCGGTTGAACAGGCGCGGCACGCCGCTGCCCGGCGTGCCGACGTTGACGCGCCAGCCCTTGAGCTCGGCCAGGTTGCGCACCGTGCCATCCCTGGGGCCGAGCTTGCGAGCCGCGGCCTCGCGGTAGAACAGCCAGAGCGGTTCCACGAACAGGCTGCCCAGGGAGACGATGCTTTCGTCGTCGTCGTAGCCCATGTCGGCGGTGCCGCCTTGCACGAAGCCCAGCTCCACCGTGCCTTCGCGCAGCCGGTCCAGGTTGTCGGCCGAGCCTTCGGTGCGCACCAGCTCCACCGTGATGCCGTGGCGCTTGAGCGCTTCGGCGTAGCGCTGGCCAAAGGTGTCGTAGGCGCTTTGCTCCGGCCCGGTGGCCAGCACCACCCGCGTGGGCGGGTTGGGCTTGAGCCACCACCAGGTGAAGGCCACCAGCGCGATGGTGATCAGCACGATGGGGCTGCCCGACAGCAGCATCTCCTTGAGCGAAATCAGCGTGTAGCGCAGGGTCTTGGGCATGATGGCCGCGAACATAGCACGCGGCCGCGCGGGCGGCGGTTGCGCTTTGTTTCCCGCCGGCGGGCTGCGGCCGGCGCGCCACCTAGAATGCCCGGCTGCCCAACCGCGTTCTCCGAACCCCCACCGCATGGACCCGATTCTGCTGATCAAGGCCGCCCTCATGGGCGTGGTCGAAGGCCTCACCGAATTTCTGCCCGTCTCTTCCACGGGCCACCTCATCCTGGCGGGCCACCTGCTCGGCCTCACGGGCGAGAAGGTCAAGGTCTTCGAGGTCGTCATCCAGACCGGCGCCATCCTGGCGATCGTCTCGGTCTACGCCCAGCGCATCCTCGACACCCTGCGCGGCCTGCCCACGGGCGACGCGGTGGCGCGCCGTTTCACGGCCAACGTGCTGATCGGCTTCCTGCCGGCGGCGGTGCTGGGTTTCCTGTTCATCGGTGTCATCAAGGGCGTGCTGTTCCACCCCTTCGTGGTGGCGGCCGGCTTCATCGTCGGCGGCTTCATCATGCTCTGGGCTGAGGCGCGCCAGGCGCGCGGCGCGCCGGTGCGCGTGGACACCGTGGACGACGTGCGCTGGAGCGACGCGCTCAAGGTCGGCCTGATTCAGTGCGCGGCCCTGGTGCCGGGCGTGAGCCGCTCGGGCGCCACCATCATCGGCGGCATGCTGGTGGGTTACAGCCGGCGCGCGGCGACCGAGTTCAGCTTCTTCCTGGCGCTGCCGGTGCTGCTGGGCGCGGCCACGCTGGACCTCTACAAGAACCGCGAGCTGCTGTCCATGGCCGACCTGCCGTTCTTCGCCACTGGCCTCATCGTGTCCTGGCTGTCGGCCTGGGTGTGCGTGCGCTGGCTGCTGCGTTTCGTCTCCTCGCACACCTTCGTGCCCTTCGCCTGGTACCGCATCGCCTTCGGCGTGCTGATCGCGCTCACCGCCTGGGGCGGCTGGATCAACTGGACGGCCTGATTCAGGCCTGCGGCTGCAGCGTGAAGTAGAAGCGCGCGCCCTGGCCCGGCGCGCTCTCGGCGCGCAGCTCGCCGCCGTGGCGCAGCACGATGCGCCGCGCCGTGGCCAGGCCGATGCCCAGGCCGGCGAATTCCTGCGGCAGGTGCAGCCGCTGGAAGGGCTGGAACAGCTTGCCCGCGCGCGCCATGTCGAAGCCCGCGCCGTTGTCGGCCACCACGAACTCGCGCCGACCGTCGCGCTCCTGCATGTGCAGATGGATGGCCGCCCGCTCGGTCTGGGCGCTGTACTTCCAGGCGTTGTGCAGCAGGTTCTGCAGCAGGGCTTCGATCAGTGGTTCGTCGGCCAGGGCCACCAGGCCCGGCTGCACCGACCACGTCACCTGGCGCTCGGGCGAGGTGGCCGCCAGCTCGCGCAGCTGCCGCGTGGCGATGGCCGACAGGTCCACCGGCGCGCGCTGCAGTTCGCCGCGCGCCATCTGCGACAGCTTGAGCAGGCCGTCGATGAGCTCGCCCATCTTCTTGCTCGCCTCGCGGATGCGCGCCAGGTGGCGGTGGCTTTCGGCCGGCAGCGCCGGGTTGTCTTCCTTCAAGGCCTGGGCGAAGCCGTTGATGATGCGCAGCGGCGAGCGCAGGTCGTGCGCGACCGCGTAGGAGTAGCTCTCCAGCTCGTCGTACGCGGCTTTCAGGGCCTGGGTGCGCTCGCGGATGCGCTCCTCCAGCGAGGCGTTGAGCTGCTGGATCTGCAGCTCCGCCCGCTTGTGCTCGGTGATGTCGAGCAACATGCCCAGGCCGTGGGTCACGCGGCCGGTGGCGTCGCGCTCGAACTCGGCCCGCACCGAGACCCAGCGCCAGTCGCCCGTGAGGTTGAGCTGGTACTGGATGTCGTAGGGCCGGCCGAGCCGGAAGGCGTCGGCCCAGGCCTGCTGCATGCGCTCGCGGTCGTCGGGGTGGGTGGCGGCCACCATGTCCAGGTCGCTGAACACCGAGCGTGGAATGCCCATGATCACGTGCGCGTTGCCCAGCGAGGTGAACTCGCGCCGCGCCGCGTCGTAGCGCCAGCCGGCCATCTGGGCCAGTTCCTGCGCCTGGGACAACAGCCGTTCGCTGGTGCGCAAGGCCTCCTCGGTGGCCTTGCGCTCGGTGATGTTCTGCACCACCGCGATCTCGTAATCGGGCGAGCCATCGGCCTTGCGGATCAGGGCGACCGACAGCAACACCCAGACGATGTGGCCGCGCTTGTGGAAGTAGCGCTTTTCCATCGTGTAGTGGTCGGTTTCGCCGCGCAGCACGCGCTGCATCTGCGCCAGGTCGGCCGCCAGGTCGTCGGGGTGGGTGTAGTCCTTCCAGTGGGTGCGCGCCAGTTCCTCGCGCGTGTAGCCCAGCAGCTCGCAGTAGCTGCGGTTGATGCGGATCCAGCGGCCGTCGGGGTGGGTGTGCACCACGCCGGTGGCGCTGTTCTCGAAGGTGTCGAGCATGCGCTGGTGGCTGGCGCGGGCCTGCTCCATGCTGGCCTGGAGCTCGCGCGTCTGGCGTTGCATCAGCGCGATGGCGCCCACCACCACGAGTTGCGTGAGCAGGTGCCAGAAATTGAGCCAGAAGGCCTCGTGGGGGTCGCTGATGGCGAAGCTGAAATAGGGCTTCACCAGGAGGAAGTTGACCGCCGCCATGCCCAGCAGCGTGCTGAGCATGCCGATGCGAAAACCCCCGTAGAGCGCGCAGACCGCGGCCGCCAGCGTGAGGGTGACGAAGCGCCCGCCGCTTTCTGCCGGCGCCAGCGCCACGCGCAGCCAGGTGGCGGCGGCGGTGAGCAGCACCGCCACGCCGATGCGCAGCCACCAGGGGTGGCGGTGCGGGTTCCAGGAGGTGAGCAGAAGGCGCAGCCGGCGCAAGGCCCGGGCGCTGGCGGTGTCGGGGGTGGCGTCGGCGGGCGGGGCGTCGTCGGTGGTCACGGCGGCGAGCATATATCGATGGGGGGCCTCCACCATCGGGGGCGATACGGGGGTGCTCCGGCGCCCTCGCTCAGGCCATCGCGGCCAGCAGCTCGTCGATGGCGGCGGCCGTTTCCTGGGGCCGCTCCATCGGGAACAGGTGCGAGCCTTCGATCAAACGCTGGCGCGCCTCGCCACCGCGGCCCAGCACGCGGCGCGTCATGGCCATGCCCACCTGCTGCATTTCTTGCGAGCGGGTGCCGCCGATGAAGCCGACCGGGCAGCGCAGCGGGTGGCGGCGCAGCAGGCGGTCCAGGTTGTGGGGCAGTGTGTTGTAGATGGCCGTCTCGACCTCGCGGTCGAAATTCAGCACGCGCTGCGGGCCCTGGGGCGTGTCGGCGTCGTGCATGCCGTGCTCGATGTAGTCGCTCAGGCACTGAGGGTCCCAGTGCGCGAAGGCGCGTTTGTGGCGCAGGTGCTCCAGCGCGGAGGCCGCGTCGGGCCAGGCCTGGCGGCGCTTGCGGCTGATGCGCCCGGGCGAGACCGAGCCCACCAGCTGCGTGCGCTTGACCAGCTCCAGCGTGCGCGCCCGCCAGCCGCCCAGCAGCGGCGAATCGATCAGCAGCACGCCGCGCACGCGCTGGCCGCCCAGTTCGGGGTGGCGCGCCGCGCACATGAGGCTGAGGAAGCCGCCGAGCGAATGGCCCACCAGCCAGGGGGGCTGGCCCGTGCGTGCCACCTCGGCGGCGGCGAAGTCGGCGAGCTGCTGCACCAGGTGCGGCCAGTTGCTGGTGACGGGGTAGCGCGGGTCGTGGCCGAACTGCTCCACCGCGCGCACGGTGTGGCCGCGCGCGCGCAGCGAGCGGAACAGCGCCTGGTAGGTGCCCGCGGGAAAGCTGTTGGCGTGGGAGAAGACGATCACGCCGGGTTCTCTCGCATCGCCTTAGATGAGGCGCTCGCGCGGGTTGGTGATCTTCTTGAGCGGGCCCAGGCGCTCGCTGTCGCAGATCAGCGGCACACTGGTCTGGCTGCCGTCCCAGGTGGGGTGCTCGATGTCGTCGAAGGCTTCGCGCAGCTTGCGGCCCCAGGTGCTGCGCACCATGCGGAAGTAGGGGTTGTTCTCTTCGATGCAGACGATCTTGTCGATGCGCAGGGTGTCGGCCTCGTACAGCGCCATGTCCAGCGGCAGGCCCACCGACAGGTTGGACTTGAGCGTGGAGTCCATGGACACGAGCGCGCATTTGGCCGCCTCGTCCAGCGGCGTCTCGGGCGTGATCACGCGGTCCAGCACGGGCTTGCCGTACTTGGACTCGCCGATCTGGAAGAAGGGCGTCTCTGCCGTGGCCTCGATGAAGTTGCCGGCCGAATAGACCTGGAACAGGCGCATACCCTCGCCGCGGATCTGGCCGCCGAAGATCAGCGAGACATTGAAGTCCACCCCCGCGCGCTGCAGCGATTCGCCGTCGCGCTGCCACACGTGGCGCACCGCCGCGCCGAGCACGCGTGCCGCGTCGAACATGCTGCGCGCGTTCCAGATGGTGATGGGCTCGCCGCCCTCGTGGTCGTCGAGTTGCTCGGTCTGCAGCATCTCGCGCACCGACTGGGAGATGCTCAGGTTGCCCGCCGACAGCAGGCACATGAAGCGGTCGTCGGCCTTCTCGTAGACCATCATCTTGCGGAACGAGCTGATCTGGTCGAGGCCCGCGTTGGTGCGCGAGTCGGACAGGAAGACCATGCCGGCCTTGAGTTTGACGGCGACGCAGTAGGTCATGACGGGCTCCCGGCCTCGGTGGCGGCGTGTTGGGCGAGCTTCTTCAGCTGGTAGAGCTGGTCCAGCGCGTCGCGCGGGCTCAGCGTGTCGGGGTCGATGGCGGCCAGGGCGGCCACCAGCGGGTGCGGTTCGGGCGCCTCGGCCGCGGGTGGCGGCGCGAACAGGTCCACCTGGGTCTGCTGTTCGGCGCTGTGCGCCTCCAGCGCGGCCAGGGCGTGCCGGGCGTGCTGCACCACCGGGGCGGGCACGCCCGCCAGCCGGGCCACCTGGATGCCGTAGCTGCGGCTGGCGGGGCCGGGCTCGATCTGGTGCAGGAACACGATGCCCTTGCTGCCACCCTCGGCCGCGCTCACGTGCACGTTCACGGCGGCGTGGTGCGTGGCGGGGAACTCGGTGAGTTCGAAGTAGTGGGTGGCGAACAGCGTGAAGCAGCGCGCCTTGTCGTGCAGGTGCGCGGCGATGCCGCCGGCCAGCGCCAGGCCGTCGAAGGTGGAGGTGCCGCGGCCGATCTCGTCCATCAGCACCAGGCTGTTGGGCGTGGCGGTGTGCAGGATCTGCGCCGCCTCGGTCATCTCCACCATGAAGGTGGACTGGGCGTTGGCCAGGTCGTCGGCCGCGCCGATGCGGGTGTGGATGGCGTCGATGGGCCCCAGGCGGCAGGACTGCGCGGGCACATGGCTGCCCATGCTGGCCAGCAGGGCGATGACCGCCACCTGGCGCATGTAGGTGCTCTTGCCACCCATGTTGGGGCCGGTGATGACCTGCATGCGCGCCTTGGGGCCCAGCACCGTGTCGTTGGCGATGAAGGCGCCCGCGCCGGTCTCGGCCAGGCGGGCTTCCACCACCGGGTGGCGACCGCCGCGGATCTCGATGCCCGGTTCGCTGCCGAAGCTGGGCGCGCACCAGTTCAGCGTGAGCGATCGTTCGGTGAGCGCGCACAGCGCGTCCAGCGCGGCGAGCGCGCGCGCCAGGGTGGTGAGCGGGTCGATGAAGGCCTGCAGGCTGTCGAGCAGGCCTTCGTACAGCCATTTCTCGCGCGCCAGCGCGCGCTCCTGCGCCGACAGCGCCTTGTCCTCGAAGGCCTTGAGCTCGGGCGTGATGAAGCGCTCGGCGTTCTTGAGCGTCTGGCGGCGCTTGTAGTCGTCGGGCACGCGGTCCAGCTGGCCCTGCGTGACCTCGATATAGAAGCCGTGCACCTTGTTGAACTGCACGCGCAGGTTGGCGATGCCGGTGCGGGCGCGTTCGCGCGCCTCCAACTCGATGAGGAAGGCGTCGCTGTTCTGCTGCAAGCCGCGCAGCTCGTCGAGTTCGGCGTCGAAGCCGTCGGCGATGACGCCGCCGTCGCGCACCAGCGCCGAGGGGTCGCTCAGCAGGGCGCGCTGCAGCAGCTCGGCGCAGCCGGCGGGCGGCTGCAGATGGGTGGCCAGGCGGGCGAGCAGGGCGTCGGTGCCCAGCGGGGCCAGGGCCGACGCGAGCTCGCCGGCGCGACCCAGGGTCTGGCCCAGGCCCACCAGCTCGCGCGGCTTGGCCTGTCGCAGCGCGATGCGCGCGGTGATGCGCTCGACGTCGCTGCAGCCCTTCAGCCGCTCGCGCAGGCGCTGCCAGGGGCCCGCGCGCAGCACGCCGATGGCGCCCAGGCGTTCGCGCGCCTCGGCGCGGTCGCGCCGGGGCTCCAGCAGCCACTGGCGCAGCGCGCGGCTGCCCATGCCGCTGGCGCAGGTGTCGAGCAGGGAGAAGAGCGTGGGGCTGCTCTCGCCGCGCAAGGTCTGCACCAGCTCGAGGTTGCGGCGCGTGCTGGGTGGCAGGTCGATGCGCTCGTCGATGCGCGACACTTGCAGGCTGCGCACATGGGCCAGCGCGCGGCCCTGGGTGTGTTCGGCGTAGGCGAGCAGGGCGCCGGCGGCGGCGTGCGCGTCGCCCAGGTCCTCGGCGCCCCAGGCGGCCAGGCTGGCGGCCTGCAGTTGCTCGAGCAGCTTGCGCTGGCCCAGCGCGGCGTCGAAGGCCCAGGCCGGGCGCAGCACCGTGACCAGCTTGCCGCCCTGCGGCGTGGGCGCCCCGGCCAGGGCCATGACGCGCTGCTCGAAGGCGGGCGTCGTCTCGGCGCTGTAGAGCAGCTCGCCGGGCGCCAGGCGGGCCACCCAGTCGGCCAGTTCGTCGCTGGCGCACTGGGCCAGGAACACGATGCCCTGCGTGAGCGACAGCCAGGCCAGGCCGCAGCCCGTGCGCGCGCCCGCGTGCACGGCCATCAGCAGGGACTCGCTCTTGTCCGACAGCAGTTCGGCGTCGGTCAGCGTGCCGGGCGTGACCACGCGCACCACCTGGCGCTCCACCGGCCCCTTGGCCGTGGCCACGTCGCCCACCTGCTCGCAGATGGCGACCGACTCGCCGAGCTTGATCAGCCGCGCGAGGTAGGTGTCCACCGAATGGAAGGGCACGCCGGCCATGACCACCGGCTTGCCGGCCGATTGGCCGCGCTGCGTCAGCGTGATGTCCAGCAGCCGCGCGGCCTTTTCGGCGTCCTCGTAGAACAGTTCGTAGAAGTCCCCCATGCGGTAGAAGAGCAGCGTGTGCGGATGCCCGGCCTTGAGGGCCAGGTACTGCTGCATCATGGGGGTGTGGGCGGCCAGGGAGTCGGTCACGGTCGGCGAGCGGGAGGCGGGCGAAAACAGCCGAACACTGTAGCCGATCGCCCCGGGGCCCCTGGCGCCGCGCGGCCCCCTCGGCGCCCGATGCGGCGCTTAGCACCCTCAGCCGAAATGTCAATCAGCCGACAGGCTGCGGCCGGCTGCGCCGGGGGCGCATTTACCGGTGGTTGCCCCGGCCCCCCGCCGGCGCGCGCACCATGGATGGCCTCACGAACAAGACGTCGCCGGGCGCGACTGGAAGGAGTGTGCAATGCCCGTGCAGAGAGAGCGGGGGAGCCTGCGTGTGCTGACGGTGAACATCCACAAGGGGTACAGCTTTTTCAAGCGGCGCTTCGTGCTGCACGAGTTGCGCGAAGCCGTGCGCGCGGTGCAGAGCGACGTGGTCTTCCTGCAGGAGGTGCGCGGCGGCGGCGAGCCGGATGAGCGGCACCCCGGCGTGTCGCAATACGAGTTCCTGGCCGACAGCATCTGGAAAGACCACGCCTACGGCCGCAACGCCGTGGCGCCGCGCGACAGCTACGGCAACGCCGTGCTCTCGCACTTCCCCATCGTCAAGAGCCGCAACCACTGTCTCTCGGGGCCGCGCACCATGCCGCAGCGCGGTGTGCTGCATTGCGTGGTGAGTCACGGCGCGCTGCCCGCCCTGCACCTGATGTGCGTGCACCTGGGCCTGCTGGAGCGCGATCGCCAGGCGCAGATCGCCGCGCTGCGCGAGGTCATCGACAGCGAGGTGCCGCCCGGCGCGCCCCTGATCCTGGCGGGCGACTTCAACGACTGGCGCCAGCGCGCGGACGCGCGGCTTGCGCGCATCGGCCTGAGCGAGGTGTTCCGCCAGACCCAGGGCCGGCACGCGTGCAGCTTCCCGGCCGCCTGGCCGTTGCTGCGGCTCGACCGCATATACGTGCGTGGCGTGGCCTCGGTGCGGCCGCTGCCCATGCCGCGCCATCCCTGGTCGCGCCTGTCCGACCACGCGCCGCTGGCGGCGGAGGTTCGCCTCGGGGAGGCCGCATGAACACGGCCACCCGTTCCATGAACTCACGCTGGCTGCCGGGCAATCGCATCGAGCTGCTGTGCTGCGGCGAGGACTACTACCCCCGCGTGTTCCAGGCCATCGACGCGGCGAAGCACGCCGTGCTGATCGAGACCTTCATCTGGTTTGACGATTCGGTGGGCCGCGAACTGCGCGCCGCGCTGATGCGCGCCGCCGAACGCGGCGTCGAGGTCCATGTGCTCGTCGATGGCTGGGGGTCGCCGGACCTGGGCGCGGAGTTCACCCAGGGCCTGCTCGACGCCGGCGTGCGGCTGCGCGCCTTCGAGCCGGTGCGCCGGCTCTTCGGCGCGCGCATCAACATGCTGGGGCGCATGCACAACAAGCTGGCCGTCGTCGACGGGCGCGTGGCCTTCGTGGGCGGCATCAACTACTCGCGCGACCACGTCATCGGCCTGGACCCGCAGGCCAAGCTCGACTACGCCGTGCGCCTGGAGGGGCCGCTGGTGGAACAGATCGAGGCCTACTGCCGCACCAAGCTGAACACGCCACAGCCCCCGCGCGAGATGTGGCTGCAGCGCTGGCGCCGCTTGCGTCAGCGCCGCCACGCGGACGACCCACCGCGACCCGACGAGGGCGCGGTGGCCGCCTTCGTCACGCGCGACAACGACCGCCACACCACCGACATCGAGCGCCATTACCGGGCCGCCATCCGCAGCGCGCGCTCGCGCATCCTCATCGCCAACGCCTACTTCTTCCCGGGCTACCGCCTGGTGCGCGACCTGCGCGGCGCGGCGCGCCGCGGCGTGCGCGTGGACCTCATCCTGCAGGGCAATCCCGACATGCCCTGGGTGCAGCGCGCCACCATGCTGCTGTACGAACACCTGCTGCGCGCGGGGGTGCGCATCCACGAGTACACCGAGCGCCCGCTGCACGCCAAGGTGGCCGTCATCGACGACTACTGGGCCACGGTGGGGTCGAGCAACCTGGACCCGACCAGCCTGAGCCTGAACCTGGAAGCGAACGTGGTCGTGCGCGACCAGGCCTTCGCCGCCGTGCTGCGCGACACGCTGGACCAGGTGCTGCGGCGCAGCTGCGAGCCCGTTCGCCTGTCGCGACCGGGCCGGCTGCGCTCCGCCTGGATCGTGCTGCGCAGCCTGGTGGTGTTCCACGCGCTGCGGCGCTTCCCGGCCTGGGCCCGCTGGGCGCACCATGCGAGGCCACGCGTGGTGCCCGTTCAACCGGAGCCCGCCCCCATGCAGGGGGGACGATGACCCCGGGCCGGGCCCTCAAGCGCCTGTGGCCGCAGGCGCGCCGCTGGCTGCCCTGGCTGTTGGCGGCGGTGGTGCTCTATCTGGTGGCGCAACAGGCGCGCGAGGTGGAATGGGCCCGGGTGTGGGCCTCGCTGCGCGAGCTGCCGCTGGGCGTGGTGTCCGTGTCCGCGGCGCTGGCCCTGTGCGCCCACACCCTGTTCTCCTGCTACGACCTGATCGGGCGCCGGCTGGCGCGCGCGCGCATCACGCGCGCGCGCACCCTCACGGTGGCCGCCATCGCCTACGCCTTCAACCTCAACTTCGGCGCGCTGATCGGCGGCGTGGGCATGCGGCTGCGCCTGTACACGCGGGCTGGCCTGTCGGCGGGCACGGTGGGACAGATGGTGACGCACAGCTTCATCGCCAACTGGCTCGGCTGGTGCTGGGTGCTGGGCACGGTGCTGGTGTGCTCGCCCCCGCCGCTGCGGATCGAAGGGGCCCCGGGCGCGGGCGCGCTGCGCGCGCTGGGCGCCGTGCTGCTGCTGGTGGCCGTGGGCTACCACGCGCTGTGCCTGTTCGGCCGGCGCACGGCGCTGCGCTGGCGCGGCCACACGCTGCCGCTGGCGGGCGCCCGCGTGGCGCTGGTGCAGGCGGCGATGGGCGCCACGGTGTGGATGCTGATGGCGCTGAGCCTATGGAATCTGCTGCAAGGCCGCGCGCCGTACCCCCTGGTGTTGGGCGCGCTGCTGCTGGCCGGCGTGGCGGGGGCGCTGACGCACGTGCCCTCGGGTCTGGGGGTGCTGGAATCGGTGGTGGCGGCGGCGCTGGCGGGCGTGGTGCCGCTGAACGAGGCGCTGGCGGCGGTGCTGGCCTACCGCGCGGCGCACTACCTGATGCCGCTGGCGATCGCCCTGCCGGCGTATGCGTGGAGCGAGTGGCGGCCGGCGGCCAGGTCCGGCGACGCGCCGCGGCCACCGCTGGACGTTCCGCCCTGAGCCCCGGTGGGTCGGCCAGCGCGCTCAGCGGGACGGCAGGAGCTCCAGTTGCATCGCCACCACCTCGGCCGTCTTCGCGCCGTAGCGGCCCTCGATGCGCGCGAGGGCATCGTTCAAGGCCTGCGCTGGGGGAGCGGCGGTGATGGCCGGCAGCAAGCGCTGCGCCGGCCAGTCCGCGCTCAGGCGATCCGGACGGATGCGCAGGCCATGGCGGCTTTCGATGGGCCCTGGCGCGGGCGCGAACGCCACCGCCCGCGAGCGGTAGGTTCTCGACCAGGCGTCCGCCACCAAGGCCAGCGACACCTCGTCCACCCCGGGCACGAGCTCGATGCCCAGCGCTTCGCGCTTCCAGAAGGCGAGGGTGTTGCCCATGACCGTGAGCGCAAACGGCCGGGTGAAGCGGAACGCCGCGCTGCGGTGGCGCGCGTCCCACTGCGCCAGGCCGAGGTCGCGCGCGGTGGCCTCGGCCTTATCGCGGCCCGCGATGGCCTCGATCAGCGTCAGCGACATCGGCATGGAGGCCGAGATTCCCGTCGTGGTCGCCACGCCCTGGTCGACCACGAAGCGCCGGTCCGCCACGTAGCGGATCGACGGCGTTCGCTCGCGCAATTGGTCCAGGTAGTACCAGTGCGTCGTCGCCCGCTTGCCGTCGAGCAGGCCGGCCGCGCCGACCACCTTGGCGCCCGCGCACACGCCGATGACGATTGCGCCCTTGGCCGCCTGGGCGCGAATCCAGGCGAGCACCCTCGGGTCGTCGTCGCGGCTCATCGCGGGCACGATGACGTAGTCGGCGCCATCGGCGTGCCGCGCATCGAACTGCGCAAGCGTCGCGTCCGCCTCCACCGTCAGCGCGGGGTAGAGCCTCACCGGACCGGCCTCGGTGGCGAGCGCCACCACATCGGCCACGCCGGACCGCCGAAGAATGCCGTAGGGCATGAGGTAGTCGGTCGTCTCGGTCGCGTCGTTGAGACCGACGATGGCCACCAGGGGGCGCGGGCGCTTGGGTGGCGCCAGCGCCGCCAGCGTGGCCTGGGTCTGCGCCGAGGGGATCGGCGGGGCGGCCGCCGGGGCGGGCGGGGCCGGCAGGGATGCGATCCAGCCCCCGAAGGCCAGCAGGCCCAAGGCACCGACAGCCAGCACGGCGCGCAGCAGTGTCCGGTGCTTCATGGCGCGCCGTCGCCACCGCGGCCTGGGGCCGGCTTGGCCACGAGCCCGCCGGCCGGCGTTGATAAGTAGAGTAGGGGTGTGAACATCTCGAGCTCCTGAATGCCATGAGCCTACGAACCTCCCACGCGACGGACAAGGACACAGAGGCCGCGATTCCTGCCAGGAACCTGGTGCTCGTCGTGTTCGATGGCGTCGAGGCGATCGACGTCGCCGGGCCGTCCAGCGTGTTCAGCAAAGCCGAGGCGCTGCGTCCCGGCAGCTACCGGCTGCAGATCGCATCGCCCTCGGGCCGCACGGTGCTGACCAATGCCGGCCTGCGCCTGGCCGACACCACGGGATTCGAGCGCTTGCGCATGCCGATCGACACGCTGATCGTCTGCGGCGGCGACGAGCCGGCGGTCCGTTCGGCCATTGCCGAACACCAGGTGGGCGCCTGGCTGGCGCGGCAGGCGCGGGGCGCGCGCCGCGTCGCCAGTGTCTGCAGCGGCGCGTTCGCGCTGGCCGCCGCCGGCCTGCTCGACGGCCGCGAGGCCACCACCCACTGGCGCGTCTGCGACCAGCTGCAGGCGCTGCGTCCCCAGGCGCGCGTGCTGCGCGAACGCATCTACGTGCGCGATGGGCCGGTGTGGACCTCGGCTGGCGTCACCACGGGCATTGAGCTGGCGCTGGCCTTGGTGGAGGACGATCTTGGCCACGCGGTGGCGATGGAGATCGCGCGCACGCTGGCGCTGCCCCTGCTGCGCGGCGCGCGCGAGCCGCAGCTCAGCCCGGCCTTGAAGGCGCAGTCGGCGGCCAGCCGGCGCCTGCGCGAGGTCGTGGCGTGGATCGGCACGCACCTGCAGGAGGACTTGTCGGTGGAGGCGCTGGCTGACCGCTCGGGCATGAGCGCCCGCCACTTCGCGCGGGCGTTCGCGGCGGAGGTCGGTTGCACGCCGGCCCGCTTCGTGGTGCGGGCCCGCGTGGCCGCGGCGGCGCAACTGCTGGTGCAGACGCAATGGACCCAGGAACGCATCGCGAGCCGCAGCGGATTCCGGTCGGTGGACGCGTTGCAGCGGGCGTTTGCCCGCCAGCACGCCCTCACGCCGCAGGCCTATCGGCATGGCGCCTGGCGCGGCGCGAAACCGGTCGCGGGCGAGGGGCGCGGCTGAGTCCGCGTACCCCTTCAGGTCTCGGCCAGCAGCCGCTCGCGCAGCCGCTCGCGCGCCGCCCCGTCCAGCCCCACCGGCCCGGCCAGGTAGGCGTCCAGGCCGCCGAACTCCTCGTCGATGCAGCGCCAGGCCGTGTGCAGGAATTCGGGCTGCACCTGCCACAGCACCTCCAGCACCTCGGGCGGCGCGGGCTCTTCCACGCGTGTGTCGCGCCGGTACAGGCGGTTGGTGAGCAGGTAGTCGGCCATCACCTCGTCGCGGTGCACGCCCAGCGCGCCCAGCAGCAGCGCGGCGGCCATGCCGGTGCGGTCCTTGCCGGCGGTGCAGTGGAACACCAGTGGTGCCTCGCGTCCTGCGATGCGCGCGAGCAATTGGCCGAAGACGGCGCCGCGCAGGCGCACAAAGTCCTGATAGGTCTCCTGCATCAGCGCCACCGCCTCGGCCCGGCCGAGCGCCTGCCCCTGCTTCTGGCGCTCGCGCACGCGGCGCAGCACCGTGGGGTCGATGCTCAGGTGCTCGATGCTGATGCCCGGCAGGCGGTTGGGCAGGGCCCGGCATTCGGCGGGGCCGCGCAGATCCACGCAGTGCGACACGCCCAGCGCGTTCAGGCGCTGCAGGTCCTCGTCGCTCAGGCGGCCCAGGTGGTCGGAGCGGTACACCAGCGCGCGCCGCACGCGCCGCCCGCCGTCGCCGGCCAGGCCGCCGAGGTCGCGGAAGTTGGAGGCGCCGTGCAGCGCGATGGCGGTGTCGGGGCGGTCGGGGGTCATGGGGGTGTCGGGGATGATGGCCATTATGCGACCGTTGGGACTGGTTATTCGTGGGGGAGCGGCACTGCATCGACGGTCGACTGCACCACTTCTCCGTGGGCAGCGACGGGCCATGGCATCACGTTCCCCCGCGGTGGACACGCCAGCGCAGCCCGTGGCCGCGGAGCAGCGGCTTCATGGGATGGAAAGGGCGGGGATGATCGAGACCGGCTTGAAGCACGGCAAAAGATGGGAGGGCCAAAAAGGACAGGCCGCCAACTGGCGGCCTGCTTGCTGAATCCGTGAACGCGTTTACTTGAGCTGGCGCCAATAGATGCGGCGCCAAGTGGCAGGGGCGCCAACGGGGTTCTTGGTCTCGCCGATGGGCAAGTTCTTGACCTCGCGGTTGGACAATTGGATCAGCGCCACCTTGTCTCCGTCTTCATTGCCCGCGGTCTGGATCACCACCACACGGCTGGCCAGTGCGTTGCCCAGGAAAATGCCGGCGTCGAAGTAGTCGGTGCCACCGGCTACCTTGGGCACGGCGCCGCCATTCTGGGCCGACAGTTGGAAGAACCAGCTTGAGCCCCCAGGATCGCATTTGGCGGAGGTAGGCACGTTCACCGTGAACGCCAGGGTGCCGCCGGTGGTCACGGCGGGCTTGCCGATGATCCGGCCATTGGCGAGCCGCGTGTCCGTGCTCGGCGGCAAATCCAGGTACCAGCCTCGGCTGGTGGCGCTCAGCGGATTGGTCGAGGCGCGGTACCGGCCGCTGGTCGTGTCGAAGCTGAGTTGCTGACAGGTCAGGGCCCCATCCCCTCCGCCTGCCGGGCAGGTCGAGGGGTTGCTGTTGCGCAGGTTGGTGAGTGTGGTCGGGCTGGCGATGGCGGTGTCGTCAATGATGCCGTACATCGATTGGCGCTGCGTGGCCACGGCAGTGGCGCCGGCGTTGCCGGGCACATCGGTATCCGACAGATATCGGCCAGTGCCAACGTAAACGTAGTACTTGGACGGCTGCCCCGACACCTGACCGACTTCGAGGGGGGCGGTGATGGGTTGAGGAGTTCCCGCAGGGTCACGCAACTCAGCTACCTTAACGGGCAAGTTGGTGAAATCGACGATGTCGAAGCGCCACACATTGCCCAGCAAGTCACCGCCATACACATAACGTACGTCGGCATCTGGCGTGATGTTGGCGGGCTTGGACAGATGCGCGAGTCCGGCCGGGTTGGCGGTTGTACCCACACCCGTGTCGAAGGTGGCAAGGATCGCTCCGTTGGACGGATCCAGAACCCACACCCGACCACGGCCATCGCCATTGCCATTCGGCCCGCCTGTCACATTGCCGTAGCCCGAACTCACCACCACGCGCCAGCCCGCCGTGGTCTTCACGATAAGTGGGGTGCCGAAGCTGTAGCCCAGGTTCTGGTTGGTGAACTCCCACTTCACCTTGCTCGCCACGGCGCTTTCGTCTGCTGCCTGAAAGCTGGTGATGTCCAGCGCATAGTAGGCACCGCCGCCTTTGCCGAGGCCGCCCACCAGCAGCCGCGTCATGGTGCCCAAGCCGGTCACTTGTGCCACCGCTGGTGTGGCATCCACGTAGTAGCGGTGCGCGTAGAGCGGGTCGGCGAGCTCGGCCAGATGGCCATGCACCGCTCGCGGCACATAGGCCCACAGTTCCTGACCGCGGGTGCTCACGCTGGCGTCGACCCGGCCATCGAATGCGTGCAGCATCCCGTCGTTGGCCGCCTGGAACACGATGGGGACGGTTTCGGTCGAGCCTCCACTGGTGATGGTGTAGTTCATCACCACGGGCTCTGCGTTGATGATGTCGCCCAATAGCCAGTCGCGCACGCGCAGCCCCGTGGGACTGGTGGCCGATTCGAGCGAGCGGTCGCCACGCACGTAGTTGATGACGTTCGCGGTGAGCGAGGTGGGGGCGGTGAACTGGCCTGCCTGAAAGGGGCGGCCCACGGTGCCATTGAAGGTGGCGATCTTGCGGCCGTTGGTTAGCGACGCATTGGGCGAGCGGCCATTGAGCAAGGCGCGTGCAGACCAGATCGCGGGCTTGATCTGGGCGCCGGTGGATGTATCGAGTTTGAACGCCTCGACGTCACCGTACCAAGTGCCTGAGTTGTAGCTCGGGGCATAGCTGATGTCGCTGATGGTGATCTGCGGGTTGGCCACAGCCACGGCGGCGGAGGCAGCATCCTGCCGGAAGGCGTCGGTCACCACTTCGCGCAGCGCGCCCTCGAGCGCGACGTCGTCGGCGGCGCCAATGAACTTGCCACCGCCCTGGTTGGCGGTCGAGATCAGCAAAGGATCGTCCTGCACCTGGCTGTCGGCGAAACCGATGACGTAGGTGCGTGCATTGTTCTTTTTGCGAGGCTGAACCGAGGCGGGACGCGGATCGGTGATGTCCGGCCGCAGGTCGATATCAAACAGTGCCTTGGCAACATCGTCGAAGTAGTCCGAGCCCGCGCCTTCGTACTCGCGGTTGATCTTGCGGTCATAGGACCCTGAAGCGCCGTTGTTCACGCAGTTGGACGCGAGCGCGCCGCTGCAGTCGCGGTCGTAGTCGCGCAGGTACTGGTTGCCCGAGAAGGCCAGGTCTTGGTTGGATCGGCCATCGGTCACCACGAATACGTAGGAACGTTGACACCATTCGGTAATGGGCGGCCGTTCCGCGGCGTTGTTCGACGTGAGCGAACCGTTGCTGCAGGCATTGCGGTTGCCGGTGCTGGGCCAATACAGACAGGAACTGCGTGAAGACGATCCGCCTTGCCTGAAGAAGGTGTCGATGTTGATGGAGGACTGGTTGGCCGTGGCAATGTTGCCGTTGTAGCCTGTGGCGAGATAACGCCCGATGTCGGCCAGGCTCTCGGCCAGTGGGGTGTTGCCTTCGGGTGTGAGGGCATCGATCGCATTCTTGAGCGGCGTGCGCCCGATGTTCGTGATGGTGTTGTCGCTGTCGTTGAATGACAGGTTCTTGAGAGGAACCAGCAGCGTGCCGCCATCGCCGTTGTTGCCACTGAAGTACGTGCTGAGGCCGACACGGGTGGCGGTGTCGGCGGAGGCGCTGGGTGGCGTCGGCAGCGTGTCGACCATCTTCTTGGACGAACTGATGGCGATCTCCATGCGGGTCTGGACCGCACCCCCGCAGGAGCCCAACGGCTTCTTGCTGTCGCTCCAGGGGAGGGTACCGCTGCAGGTGGTGCCGAAGTACCAATTCAGGTAGTTGCCGGTATACCTAGAGGGCAGGAAGTTGGGCGGCTGGGTGTTGTTGTTGTTGGAAGCCAGCAGGTGGGCGTCGTACTCAGCGTTCCTGGAGAAGCAGCGAAAGGCGTTGTTGCCGAACGTGCTGGTGCTTGTCTGCGTCGAATGTCGGTAGTTGGTGCCGTTGTACCGGATGAAAGAGCGGCGAACGCCGCTGACAGTGGCGATCTGGATGACGACACCGGCGCCCGCCCCCAATACCTGATTGCCCGAACAGTTGCTGGTGGGGGTGTAGTTGACGCTGGCGTCGTAAGGCGCCGTGGGCACGATGTTGGTCATCGAGCCCGAGTTGTCGATCAAGAACATGAAGTTCGGTGGCACGTTGTTCTTCACGGCCATCGGAACATCGTTGATGGCCTGGGCCGAAGCCCCCAGTGAGAACAACAGCGACGCGCTCCCCATCAGCATGAATGCCAGGTGATGGGTCCAGGCGACCAAAGTATGGTGCCCCGGCAAGCGACGGCGGCATAGGGTCGGGCGGTTCATGATGGCTCCCTGGGGGATCGAATCAAGTGGAGGCGGGGCCCGATATCAGGGCTTCGTACCATCCTTCGGTGCCACGCGGACCTCGTACGCGAATGATCACGCGATAGCGCAGCGCGATGGTGCCGACGGCCGCGGCACCCGCATTGGGTTCGTATTCGCAGCGAGCGCGTATGTCGGCGGCATCGGCCAGGTTGGGGTTGCTGTTGCAAAGCCGCTCGATGAAGTACTGGATTCGGAAATTGCCGGCGTCGACGCCGCAGTTGGCGACGAGCGCACCCGTCTCGTCCGCGCAGGCCACGCTCGCCCAGTTAATGGCCGTCGGCACACCGCGGGCATCGAGCGCAACGTTGCGTGTGGCTGAATAGCGGTTGGCGATGTCTGCGTTGCCGCTGCCTCCGACCACAATGCCCGCCAGGTTGTTCAAGGCATCCGTAACTGCTCGATCCGAAGCATGGGTGGAGGCTTGCTGGAAGGCGAAGTTGCCCGAAATGACGTTGCCCGTGTCGGCCGCGCGCATAGCGCCGAACCCGGCCAGCGCCAGCAAAGTCAGCACCACCAGAACGACGATCAGCGAGTTGCCGTACTGGCGTCTCTGGTCTACGCGGGGCTGTCGAGCGAGCGCGCGCATCAATTGCTCCAGAGCACGTTGCGCAGCGGGATCACGGCCCGGTGCACGCGGTAGCGGTAGTTGCGCCAGGTGAGGCTTCCGGCGACGGGGGTGGCAGACAGGTCGATGACGGGCGCGGCCGCATCCTGGAAGGAACATGGGCCAGTGTTGACCACGCCGGCGGCATTGGTGCAAGTCGCCGCGGTGACCTCCGTGCTGGCGGCCTCCTTGGAGCGAGACACCAGGACCACACGAATGGCCTTGATACGCTCGACGTCCGCCGGCCCAGGGTTGTTCCATGGCGGGGCGTTGGCTCCCACCCAGCCGGTCACCACGTCGCTGGAGCCGGTGGCACTGATGCCGTACTGCGCGTGCATGAGCACGATGTCGGACGCCAGCGCGTCGACGCCGGCGGCGAATGACAGGGGGTTGGACGTGCAAGGGCCGGGAACGCCCGTGAAGGCATTGAACGTCACCAGCGCCTGGCATTCGATCCGAAAGGCGGTTTGCCGGAACCCAGCACCGAGGCGACTCACGCTGGCGGGGCCGGCCACGCCACCCCCATTGGTGAAGCCGTAGCGCTGGGGCGTAGCAAACGCGACGGCCAGATCGGGCGGGTTGTAGCCCAGGTTGGGGTCTGTGCCGCGCGGCAGTTGCTTGCAGCTCGTGGCATTGCCTGCGCAAGCGGCGATCACCACCGGCGCGGCCGTTACCTGAAAGAGGGTGCAGGGCACGTTCTGGCCGGGGGCACCGATGAGCGCCACGTCGTTCGCGCCAATCAGGCCCGAGTCGTTCACGGTGATGGTGTCGGCGGCGCTGGCCATGTTCACTATCACAGGCATGTTGGACAGAGGGCCAGCTGCGGTGGAGCCAGTGAACACCAAGACGTCGGAGGCGGTGTCTGCGCCGCCGTCCGTGATGCGCGCCGGCATCAAGGTGGCGCCATTGAGCCGCGTAGCGCCGCTGAACCACGCATTGATGGTCGGGCAGATGAGGCTGCCGTTGCTGTACAAGCCTGCTCCCGCGGAACGTCCCGCCTCGTCGATCAGCCCCAGACCGACCTGAGTCGACACTTGAGCCGCGGCGTTGGCTCCCACGTTACGAAGATTGCTGCCGACGCCAGTGACCGTGGCGACAACGATCAACGCCACGATCAGGCCGATCGTCATCGCGACCATCAATTCAACCAGCGACGCTCCTCGCTCGCACAAGCGCGCAGCCCGGCGGAGGTGATGGGATGAAGGTATGCGGCCTGGTCTCACTGCCATTGGATCCGGTTGGAGACAACGAACTGGCGGGGCGCATCGCCACCTTGCTGCCAGCACAAGCGAACCGTGACCTGTCCACCCGCGGCGACCTCGATCTGCTGCAGATCGGCCGCGGCGCCTGGCAGGGTGTCGCTGACTTCGGCGAGCCATTCCACCGCCGAAGGGTTCGTGGCGGCCGCACCGTTGGAATTGCAAGCGGTCCCGCCTGTGCGGTGGGCGAACTGAGGGGCGTCCGCTGGCAACGAGATGAGCATGCGCGCAAACAACTGATCGGCGAGGAACGCCGCGTCGGCACGGTAGCGTGCGTCGGTACTCATCCGCAGGGAGGCGGCCTGAAGCGACACCAGCGCGAGGATGCCCAGCGAAAAAACCAGCACCGAAACCAGCACTTCCAGCAAGCTGAAGCCCCGTTGTCGAGATAGGCGGAGTCGCTTCATGTCAGCACCGACGGGGATCGTTGGCGGTGGCGACGGCTGGGTCGCACATGCGGATCAGCCCGCCACCGAAGATATTGATGCGGCGTGTCTCGGTATTCGCCACCGCGCTGGATACCGTGACTTGCTCCAGGCGTGTGGCAGGGGTGGTGTCCACCATGCCATTGGCCAGAAACGTGAGTGTGCGGCTGGCCGTGCTCGACGCGGTCGCAACACCAGGAGACTCACCGTCTGCGCGTGTCTGGATCGTTGTGGCCGGCGCGACTTGGGCGATGGTCCAGCCGCTGCCGGCCGCGCTGAGGGTGAAACTCACCGGTGAATTGCGGCGGATGGCTTCGGCGCGGGCCAGGTAGAGGCCATTCAGGATGGATTCCGAGCCAGCGCGCACACGGTAGTTGCCCAACAAGGTGCCAAAGCTGGGCGCGGCGAGGGAGGCGCCGATGCCAAAAATCACCACCACCATCAGCAATTCGATGAGGGTAAAACCCCGGTGGCGGCGCTTGGCCGACATGCGGTCCCTGCGTCTCAGCACGTGTCCCCCCGCTTGGAAATCCAGCAGGCCCTGGGCAAACCGGCCGCGCCCACGAAAGCGGTGGTAGCGCGGGCGTTGTTGTTGTCCAGCGTGAAGACGTAGCCCTCCATGGCCCCGCCGGGCCGGCCAGTGGCCTGCAGCAGAAAACTCTGGTTGCTGCCGCCGGCACCCCAATTGCAGCTGTAGATGAAGGGCTTGTTGGCCGCATTGGGCAGAGCGACGCCGCAGGCCGCGGCGGTGGAACCGTAGTTCCGGTTGTCCTGGTAGAACTGCTCCAGCCGCACGCGCGTGGCCGAGAGGTCACCGGTGGCCTCGCCGATCCGGCTGCGCAGGATGTAGTCGGTGTACGAGGGGTAAGCGATGGCGCCCAGGATGCCGACGATCGCCACGGTGATCATGAGTTCGATCAACGTGAAACCCCGCGTGTGACCGAGGCCTAGCCGGCGGGACAGCGAAGTGACGCGCACGAGGGAACTCCTACAAGTATTTACAGTTACAGATGGTCGCCTAGCTCATTGGCGGTACCGAGATTACCCGGACGAGTGGCGGACTTGGCTCCCCGGATGGCGGCAGCCTCATGCCGCCTTGTGGGCCGCTGGTCGTTCCCCGCCTGGCGGCCCCAAGGCGTCAGCGGCCACCCCGCCGCCGGGGGCGGCTGGGCACCTCCCCCGCAATAGGGGGACGCCTCGGGTTTCGGAGGCTTGCCGGGCGCCTGACGCCTGTGGATGATGCATGGATGCCCGGCACCCGCCCACCCACGAGCCCGCTGCTCTGCCCATGCTGATCGCCCAGGTGTCCGACCTGCACGTCTGCGCGCCGGGCCAACTGGCCAACGGCGTGGTCGACACCAACGCCATGGCGCGCGCCGGCCTGAGGGCCGTGGCGGCGTTGCAACCCCGGCCCGACGCGCTGCTGCTCTCCGGCGATCTGGTGGAAGCCGGCGGCGCCGCGTCCTACGCCCACCTGCTGGAGCTGCTTGCGCCCATCGACCTGCCCCTGTACCCCGTGGCCGGCAACCACGACGAGCGCGAGGCGCTGGCCGAGGCCTTCGGCGGCCGCGCCGGCCCGCACACCGCCCGCCTGCCAGGCTTCTGGCAGTACGCGGCCAGCCTGGGCCCGCTGCGCCTGCTGGTGCTCGATACCGTGGTGCCGCGCCAGGGCCACGGCGCCTTGTGCGCGCGCCGGCTCGACTGGCTCGACCAGCGCCTGGCCGAGGACGCGACACCCACCGTCGTTGCCATGCACCACCCGCCGTTCGCCACCGGCATCGGTCACATGGACGCCATGGGCCTGCTGGACGGCGCCGAGGCGCTGGAGGCCATCGTGCGGCGGCACGGCCAGGTGCAGGCCATCCTGTGCGGGCACCTGCACCGCGGCATCCAGGTGCGCTTCGGCGGCACGGTGGCCAGCGTCTGCCCCAGCACGGCGCACCAGATCGCGCTCAATTTGCTGCAGTCGTCGGCCGATGGATACGTCATGGAACCCCCCGCCTTTCAGCTCCACTTGTGGCACGGTGGCCGGCTCGTGAGCCACACCGTGCCGATCGGCGACTTCGGCGGCACGCAGCCCTTTGCCTGAGGCGCCCGCCATGGACGCCGATGCCCCGCTGCCGTACCAGGAGCTGTTCCAGCTCTCGCCCGTGGCCGCGTGTGTCACGCGCGTGAGCGACGGCCTGGTGATCGACGTCAACGCGGCCTGGGAGGCGCTGTCGGGCATCGCCCGCCGCGACGCGATCGGGCGCACCACGGTGGAGCTCGGCCACTGGAACGACGAGGCCGAGCGCACGGCCGCGCTGGCCCTGGTGCCGGGCACGCTGGCGCCGACGGTGGTGCGCTTCAAGGGCGGCGACCCGCACCTCGTGCGCATGCACGTGGTGCTGCTGCCCGTGACGGATGAACGGCCCGAGGCGCTGCTGCTGGTGCAGATCACCCAGGCCGACCGCGAGGTGCTGGCCGAGGCGGCGCGCGAGCAGACCGCCCAGGCCCTGCGCGCCACCAACCTGGAGCTGCAGCAGCGCGTGGAGCTGAACAGCGTGATGGAAAGCACCGCGCGCCTGGGCCACTGGACGAACGCCGAGGACGACGAAGAGGTTTTCTGGTCGCCGGGCCTGTTCGCCATCACCGGGCGGCCGCGCAGCCAGCGCCTGACCCGGGCCGAGGTGCGCGCCGGCATCCACCCGGACGACCGCGCCGCCTGGCTGGCCGCGCGCGAGCGCCGCGACGGCCGCGAGCTGGCCTTCCGCTGGCTGCACCCCGATGGCCAGGTGCGCTGGTTCCGCACGCGCATGGGGCAGACCCTGGTCAAGGGCAACCCGCAGACCGACTTCGGCGTGGTGCAGGACATCACCACCGAGCGCGCGGCCAGCGAACGGCTGGCCGATCAGCTGCGGTTGCTGCAGAACATCGCCGCGCGCGTGCCGGGCATCCTCTACCAGGCCCGCCTCACGCCCGACGGGCGCACCGCGCTCGGCTACATCAACGAGGCGGTGCGCGAGCTGTTCGACGAGGACGCCGCCGCGCTCATGCGCGAGCCGCGCAAGCTGTTCCAGGTGCTGCACCCCGAGGACCGGGCGCGCGTGATCGCCACGCTGGCCTACTCGGCGCAACACCTGCTGCCCTGGCGCGAAACCTACCGCGTGCTGCTGCCCACGCTGGGCCTGCGCTGGCTCAGCCTGGACAGCACGCCGCAGCGCGAGCCCGACGGCAGCGTGGTCTGGCACGGCCTGGCCACCGACGTGACCGAGGCGCGCCAGGAAGCGCTGCGCCGCGAACGCGTCAACCGCATGCTCTCGGCCATCACGCAGGCCCAGTCGGTGTTCATCGAGGCCGAGGACAAGCGCCGCGCCTTCGAGGGCCTGCTCGACGCCTTCCTTGGCGTCACCGGCAGCGGCTACGGCTTCCTGGGCGAGGTGCAGTACGACGAGCGGGAGCGGCCCTACCTGCGCACCCACGCCCTGACCGACATTTCGTGGGACGAGGCTTCGCGCCTGGCCTTCGCGGCGCATGCGGATGCCGGCATGGAGTTCCGCAACCTGCACACCCTGTTCGGCCACGCGCTGCGCACCGGCGAAACCGTGATCGCCAACGACCCGGCCCACGACCCGCGCGCGGGCGGCATGCCCGCAGGGCACCCGAGCCTGAACGCCTTCCTGGGCATTCCGCTGGCCGTGGGCGACCGCCTGGTGGCCATGGTGGGCCTGGCCAACCAGCCCGGCGGCTACGGCGCCGACGACGTCGCCTTCCTTCAGCCCCTGCTGGGCGCGCTGCGCCAGCTCGTGCTGGCCTGGCGCCACCACGGGGAGCGCCTGCGCACCAGCGCCCAGCTGCAGGCCACCGGCGCCCTGCTGGCCGAGAAGAGTGCCGCGCTGCAGGTCACGCTGGACAGCATCACCCAGGGCCTGGTGAAGATCGACACCGAGGGCCGCGTGAGCGTCTACAACCGGCGCTTCCTGGAGCTGCTGGACCTGCCCGACGAGATGATGCGCGAGCGCCCGCTGCACGACGATGTGGTGGCCTACCAGGCCCGGCGCGGCGATTTCGGGCCCGAGTTCACCTGGGTCGAGCCGCGCGCGCGCAGCTACGTGGCGCTCGACCCGCGCGCCGACCTGCCCGAGCAGTACTGGCGCCGCACGCGCGAGGGGCGCACGCTGGAGATCCACACCTTCCGCTTTCCCGAAGGCGGCCTGGTGCGCACCTACGCCGACGTCACCTCCTACATCGAGGCCCAGGAGGCGCTGCGCGGCGAGCGCCAGCGCCTGGCCTGGGTGCTGGAGGCCACGCGGCCCGGCATCTGGGAAACCAACCTGGCCGACGGCAGCATGAGCATCAACGACCGCTGGGCCGAGATGCTGGGCTACACGCGCGCCGAGCTCGAGCCCGTGAACCACGCGACCTGGTCATCGCGCGTGCACCCCGAGGACCTGCCGCGCGCCATCGAGGCGCGCGAGCGCCACACCTCGGGGGTCTTGCCGTACTACGAATGCGACCTGCGCCTGCGCCACAAGGACGGCCACTGGGTCTGGGTGAACTCGCGCGGGCGCGTGCACCAGCGCGACGCCGAGGACCGCGCGCTCTACATGTCGGGCACGCACCTGGACATCAGCGAGCGCGTGGCCGCGCAGGAGCAGATCCGCGCCCTCAACGCCGGCCTGGAGCAACGCGTGCGCGAGCGCACCGCCGAACTGGAGCGCTCCATGCGCGACATGGAGGCCATTTCGTACTCCATCGCGCACGACCTGCGCGCGCCGCTGCGTTCGGTGAACGGCTTCGCGCAGATCCTGGCCGAGGAGGAGTCGCAGCGACTGAGCGAGAGCGGGCGCGAGATGTTCCTGCGCATTTCGCGCTCGGCGCGCAACATGGGGCAGATGATCACCGACATGCTAGAGCTGCTGCGCGTGGTGCAGGTGGAGCTGGAGCCCCGGCCGGTGGACATGACCGCGCTGGCGCACGCCGTGGCCGAGTCGCTGGGGCCGCAGGTGCCGCAGCTGCGCATCGAGGTGGGCGAGCTGCCCGAGGCCCTGGGGGATGCCACGCTCCTGCGCCAGGTGCTGAGCAACCTGGTGGACAACGCCATGAAGTACTCGCGCCAGCAAGCCGAGCCGCGGGTGTGGCTGGGCCATGACCCCGCCCTGCACGCCTACTTCGTGCGCGACAACGGCATGGGCTTCGACATGGCGCGCGCGGCCAAGCTGTTCGGCCTGTTCCAGCGCCTGCACGCCAACAGCGAGGTGCCGGGCATGGGGGTCGGGCTGGCCATCGTCCAGCGCATCGTCGAGCGGCACGGCGGCCGCGTCTGGGCCGAGTCGGCGCCGGGGCAGGGCGCCACCTTCTGGTTCAGCCTGCCCAGGGCCTGAGGCTTACTCGCGCTCGGCCGGGTCCTCGGTGTCCGGCGCCACGTCCGCCTCGGCGGCGGCGGGCTTGCCCACCGTCTTGCGCGCCGCCGCACGGGCCTGGCGCACCGCGGCCTTGTCGCCCGCGCTGGCGAACTTGCTGTACTTGCCCGTCAGGGCCACCAGCTGGCCGTAGATGCGGGGGTTGGCCGCCAGGCATTCCTTCTGTTCCAGGAAGTCCGGCTCGCCGGTGAAGTTGCCGATCAGGCCGCCGGCCTCGGTCACCAGCAGCGCGCCCGCCGCCACGTCCCAGGGCGACAGGCCCATCTCGAAGAAACCGTCGGAAAAGCCGGCGGCCACGTAGGCCAGGTCCAGCGCGGCCGAACCCGGGCGGCGCACGCCGGCCGCCTTGGGCATGACCTCGCCCAGCATCTGCATGTAGGTCTGGAAGGCGTCGCCCGGGCGGAACGGGAAGCCCGTGGACAGCAGGCAGTCGCGCAGCGAGGTGCGCTTGGCCACGCGGATGCGGCGCTCGTTCAGGTAGGCGCCGCGCCCGCGCGTGGCGCAGAACAGGTCGTTTCGGGTGGGGTCGTACACCACGGCCTGCTCGATGCGGTTGCCCACCATGAGCGCGATGCTCACGCAGTAGACCGGAAAGCCGTGGATGAAGTTGGTGGTGCCGTCCAGCGGATCGATGATCCACACATGGTCCTTCTCGCGCCCCTTGCCGGGCTGCTGGCCCGACTCCTCGGCCCAGATCCCGTGGCCGGGGTAGGCGGTTTTCAGGGTCTCGATGATCGCGGCTTCGGCCGCGTGGTCGATCTCGGTGACGAAATCGTTGGTCTGCTTGGCCGTCACCCGCACGGCTTCGACGTCGAGCGCGGCGCGGTTGATGATGGCGCCGGCGGCGCGCGCGGCCTTGATGGCCACGTTGAGCATGGGGTGGTAGCTGGACGACATGGATTGTGACCTTCGCGCCTCGGCGCAACGGTGAAGAGCAGGGGGTGGGGGCGCGCCGGGCCCGGCGATGCGGGCGGCGACAATGGCGGGCGATTTTACTAGGCCGGCGCACAACGCCGTTCCCCGCATGAAAACCCGCTTCGTCTTGATCGAAACCAGCCACGCCGGCAACGTCGGCGGCGCCGCGCGCGCCCTCAAGGTCATGGGCTTCGACGAATTGGTGCTGGTGCGCCCGCGCTGGCCCAACGTGCTGCGCAAGGAGGAGACGATCCAGCGCGCCAGCGGCGCCACCGACGTGCTGGCCAAGACGCGCGTGGTGGACAGCTTGGACGAGGCCCTGGACGGCATCACCCACCTGTGCGCCACCGCCATGACGCCGCGCGACTTCGGCCCGCCCACGCGGGCCCCGCGCGAACACTTCGCCGCCCTGCTGGCCGAGACCGCGCCGCCGTCCGGCGTGGCCTTCCTGTTCGGCAGCGAGCGCTTCGGCATGGCCAACGAGGACGTCTACCGCTGCCACGCGGCCCTGTCCATTCCCACCGCGCCGGGCTATGGCTCGCTTAACCTGGCGGCCGCGGTGCAGCTCATCGCCTACGACTGGCGCCAGGCCCTGGGGGGCTTCGGGGTCGACTCGCCCGTGGCCGCGCGCCCGGGGGCCGACGCGGCGGCCGTGGCTGGCATGCTCGAGCACCTGCAGCAGGCCCTGGTGGCGGTGGACTTCCTGGACCCGGCCGCGCCCAAGAAGCTGATGCCGCGCCTGCAACAACTCTTCAACCGCGCGCAACCCACCGACGAAGAAGTCCACATTCTTCGCGGTGTTGCCCGCGCCATGCTGCAGACCGCCGAGCGCGCGAAACGCTAGACTGCACGGCCCTGTTACAGCCCGTCTCATGTTCGACCGCCTCCGCTCCGACGTCCAATGCATCCTTGAGCGCGACCCGGCCGCGCGCAGCGCCTTCGAGGTGCTGACGTGTTACCCGGGCCTGCACGCCGTGGTGCTGCACCGCCTGGCGCATGGCTGCTGGAACCATGGCTTCAAGTGGCTGGGGCGCTTCATCTCGCACCTGGGCCGCTTCTTCACCGGCATCGAAATCCACCCGGGCGCGAAGATCGGCGAGCGGGTGTTCTTCGACCACGCCATGGGCACGGTCGTGGGCGAGACGGCCGAGATCGGCGACGGCTGCACCATCTACCAGGGCGTCACCCTGGGTGGCACCTCGCTCTACAAGGGCACCAAGCGACACCCCACGCTGGGCCGCGACGTGGTCGTGAGTGCGGGCGCCAAGGTGCTGGGCGGCTTCGAGGTGGGCGACGGCGCCAAGATCGGCAGCAACGCGGTGGTGATCAAGCCCGTGCCCGCGGGTGCCACGGCCGTGGGCATTCCGGCCCGCATCATCCCCAGCAAGAAGGGCGAGAGCGCCGACGTGACCGAAGACGCCAAGCCCAAGTTCTCGGCCTACGGCATCACGCAGGAAGACGACCCGCTGTCGCAGGCCATGCGCAGCCTGATCGACAGCACCGCCAGCCAGGAACACCAGATCGCGCTGCTGTGGCAGGCCATCGAGAAACTGGCCGAGGCGCGCGAGCGCGACTGCGTGCCCCAGGACGCCCAGCGCGAAGAGCACTTCCAGGCCGACAAGCTCAACCAGCTGGTGGGCAAGTGAAATCCTGACCCAGCGGTGCCGCGGCACCGGCTTTGCCGGGGCGCAGGCGCCGTCCCCCCGCGGGGCCGCCGGCCGTCAGGCCGGCGAAGGGCGGGTCAGTGGTGGTGACCGTGCGCGCCGTGCGCGTGGCCGTGCTGGATTTCCTCCGGCGAGGCTGCGCGCACGTCCAGCACCTTCAGGGTGATGGTCAGGTCTTCGCCCGCGAGCGGGTGGTTGCCGTCGAGGTGCACGGTGTCGCCCTTGATCTTCTTCACGGTGAAGAGGTGGCGGCGACCCTGCTCGTCGGAGCCTTCCAGCTGGCCGCCGACCTTGATGCCGGGCGGGAACTGCGTCTTCGGGATGCTGGTGACCAGGGACTCGTCGCGTTCGCCGAAGGCCAGCGAAGGCTGCAGGGTGACGGTGGTGCCGAAGCCCTTCTCCTGCCCCTCCAGCGCCACCTCGATGCCGTGCAGCGTGTTGCCGTAGCCGCCGTGCAGGTAGGCGCGCGCGGTCTTGCCTTCGTCCAGCACCTTGCCCTGGGCGTTCTGGATGCGCGCGGTGACGGTGACGACGGTGTCTTTTTCGATTTTCATGGCGGGTTCCTCGGGTGGTGGCTTCAGCGGGTGGGGCGTGCCGCGTTCTTCGGGCGCCAGGCCTTGATCACTTCGTCGTGCGTTTCGATGTAGGGACCGCCGATGAGGTCGATGCAATAGGGCACGGCCGAGAAGATGCCGTTGACGCGCACCGAGCCGTCGGCGTTCTTCGCGCCTTCCAGTGTTTCGGCGATGGCCTTGGGCTGGCCGGGCAGATTGATGATCAGCGTTTCGTCGCGGATCACCGCCACCTGGCGCGAGAGGATGGCCGTGGGCACGAAGGCCAGGCTCACCTGGCGCATCTGTTCGCCGAAACCCGGCATTTCCTTGTGCGCCACGGCCAGCGTGGCCTCGGGCGTCACGTCGCGCTTGGCCGGGCCGGTGCCGCCGGTGGTGAGCACCAGCGCGCAGCCCAGGTCCACCAGCTCGATGAGCGTCTCGCTGATGCGCGCCTGTTCGTCGGGGATGAGGCGGGCCTCGAAGGTGATGGGATTCTTCAGCGCGCGCGTCAGCCAGTCCTGCAGCGCGGGCAGGCCCTGGTCCTGGTAGACGCCGCTGCTGGCGCGGTCGCTGATGGAGACGATGCCGATGCGCACCGGGTCGTGCGCGGGAGAGGGTTCGCTCATGCTGGGTCGCCGGGTTCGTCGCCTTCGCCGCGCGCCAGCGCGGCCTTGACGTGTTGGAAGATTTCTCGGTAGGCCTTGCCGTGGCGTGGCGCCTCGCCGGGCCGTTCCTTCAAGGCCTGCGCGTCCTTGCGGGCCTGACGGATGAGGGTGCGCAGCTGCTGCACGTCGGCCCCGGCGTCCTGGGCCAGCCAGTCGGAGAGGGCGCCGTCGTCGGCGATCAGGCGGTCGCGCCACTGTTCGGCCTGGTGCAGCTGCAAGGTGGCCTCGGCGGAGGGCCGCTGCTGCTCCTCGATGGCGGCCTCGATGGCGGCGATGGTCTCGTCGGGCAGCTTGCGCATGAGCTTGCCGATGTACTGCATCTGCCGGCGCCGGCCCTCGAAGTTGGTGATGCGCCGCGCCTCGGCCAGCGAATCGACCAGGCGGTCGTCCAGGCCCAGGCGATTGAACAGGTCGCCGCGCAGCGTGAGCAGCTGCTCGCCCAGGTTCTGCAGGCGATCGCTGAGCTTCTTCAGGTCGGTCTTGCTCAGCTCGCCGCCCTTGGCGTCGCGCTTGAGCTCCTGGTCGAGCTCGCTGCCCTCGGCAACGAAGTGGCCGCGAACGAAATAGCCTCGGGTGGGTTTGCGCGACATGGGGAAGGGATGGGGCTTGTGCGGGGCGGCGGACGCCTCGCAAAGGGGCCCGTATCATAGCGGCCGCCATGTCCAAGACCGCCTCGAACACCCCCTTGCCCGGATTCCAGTACAGCCGCCACCAGTTCGAGGAACTGGTCGATCTGGCCCTGGGCCACGCCAAATCCCTGGGAGCGGCCGACGCCGCGGCCGAAGTCTCCGAGGGCGCTGGCCTGAGCGTGTCGGTGCGCAAGGGCGAGCTGGAAAACGTCGAACGCAACCGCGACAAGTCCCTGGGCGTCACGGTTTACCTGGGCCGCCGCCGCGGCAACGCCAGCACCTCCGACTTCTCCGCCGCCGCCGTGCGCCAGACCGTGCAGGCCGCCTACGACATCGCCCGCTTCACCGCCGAAGACCCCGTGGCGGGCCTGCCCGACGCGCAGGACGTGGCCTCGCAGGCCGACCGCGCGCGCGACCTGGACCTCTTCCATCCCTGGGCCATCACCTCGGAGCAGGCGGCCGAGCTGGCCCTGGCCTGCGAGGCCGCGGCCTTTGCCACCAGCAAGAAAATCACCAACAGCGAAGGCGCCAGCGTCTCGGCGCAGCAGTCGCACTTCTTCGGCGCGCACCTGCGCGGCGGCGAGCGCGGCGGCGACGGCACCTTCAGCGGCGGTTACGCCAGCTCGCGCCACAGCCTGTCGGTGGCGCCCATCGCCGGCAAGGGCGCGCAGATGCAGCGCGACTACTGGTACAGCTCCATGCGCGCGCCGCAGGACCTGGCCACGCCCGAGGCCGTGGGCCGCTACGCCGCCGAGCGCGCGCTCTCCCGACTGCGCGCGCGAAAGATCGCCACCACCGAGTGCCCGGTGCTGTTCGAATCGCCCCTGGCCGCCGGCCTGCTGGGCGCCTACGTGCAGGCCACCAGCGGCGGCGCGCTGTACCGCAAGACCAGCTTCCTGGCCGACAGCCTGGGCAAGCCGGCCATGGCCGCTCACCTGGACATCGACGAGGACCCCTTCGTGCGCGGCGGCAAGGGCAGCTCGCCGTTCGACGACGAGGGCGTGCGCACCGCGCCGCGCCGCGTGGTGGAGGGCGGCGTGGTGCAGGGCTACTTCCTGTCCACCTACTCGGCTCGCAAGCTGGGCATGCGCACCACCGGCAACGCGGGCGGGTCGCACAACCTCACGCTGACCAGCCGTCGCACGAAGGCGGGCGACGACCTCGACGCCATGCTCAGGAAGCTGGGCCGTGGCCTGTTCGTCACCGAACTCATGGGCCAGGGCGTCAACCCGGTCACGGGCGACTACTCGCGCGGCGCCGCGGGCTACTGGGTCGAGGACGGCGTGATCGCCTACCCGGTGCAGGAGATCACCATCGCCGGCAACCTCAAGGACATGCTCATGGGCGTGGAGGCCGTGGGCGCGGACGCCTACAACTACGGCGCCAAGACGGTGGGATCGGTGCTGGTGAACCGCATGAAGGTCGCCGGCAGTTGACGCTTCCTGGCGGGTGTCGGCCCGCCGCCCACCCACGCCCTGTTCTCGGCGGCCATCGCCTGGCCGTTCCTGGCCGAATCCTGGCGGGCGGCGGTCAACCCGCCAGCGCCGCCTTCACCGCCGCCGAGACCTGTCCCATGTCGGCCTTGCCCGCCAGGCGCGTTTTCACCGCGCCCATGACCTTGCCCATGTCGCCCGGTCCCTTGGCGCCCAGTTCCGCCACGATGGCCTTCACCTCGGCCGCCACGGCCTCGGCCGACAGGCGCTCGGGCAGGTAGGCCTGCAGCACGGTCAGCTCGGCGGCTTCCTTGGCCGCCAGGTCGGGGCGATGGCCCTGTTCGAAGGCGGCGATGGAGTCCTTGCGCTGCTTGACCATCTTGTCGATCACGCCCACCACGGCGGCGTCGTCGAGTTCAATGCGCTCGTCCACCTCCTTCTGCTTGATCGCCGCCGTCAACAGGCGGATGGTGGCCAGGCGCTCGGTTTCCTTGGCGCGCATGGCGGCTTTCATGTCGTCGGTGATGCGGGCTTTGAGGCTCATGGTGTCGCTCCGGTGGCGCTGCGGGCAGGCGCGGCGCAGGAAAGAGGGAAGGGAAAACGAAAAAGCCCGCTCTAGCGTCCTGGAGCGGGCTTTCGGTGCCGGACGGACCGGCTTCGTTCAGTACAGCTTCTTGGGCAGCTGCATGGAACGAACGCGCTTGAAGTGGCGCTTGACCGCGGCGGCTTTCTTGCGCTTGCGCTCGGCGGTGGGCTTCTCGTAGAACTCGCGGGCGCGGAGGTCGGTCAGCAGGCCGAGTTTTTCAATGGTGCGCTTGAAGCGACGCAGAGCCACGTCGAAGGGCTCGTTGTCTTTGACACGGATGGTGGTCATGTATCGATCGATTCCTGAATGTGCGGCCAGAGGATGGCGGGGAAGATCAGGCCCGGCCTTCTTGGCTGCGAGGTGTCCCGTCTGAAACTAGTATTGGCCGACGGGAATTTGCCAGCAAAGCCCGCGATTATAGACGTTTCTGCCGCGTTGCCTACCGGCCGTCCGCCGCCGGTTCACAGCGCCTGGGCGCAGGCGTGGGCCGAGGCCCAGGCCCACTGGAAGTTGTAGCCGCCGAGCCAGCCGGTCACGTCCACCACCTCGCCGATGAAGAACAGCCCGGCCTGGCGCGATTCCAGGGTCTGCTGGGACAGCTCGCGGGTGTCGACCCCGCCGCGCATGACCTCGGCCTTGCGCCAGCCCTCGGTGCCGGTGGGCACCAGTTCCCAGCGCTGCAGGCGCTCGGCCAGGCGGGCCAGGGCGCGGTCGGCGGTTTCCATCACGGGGCGCTGCCAGTCGCCGTCCTGGGCGGCCCAGGCGTCGGCCAGGCGGGCGGGCACCCACTGGGCCAGTTCGTTGGCCAGCAGCTTGCGCGATCGGCGCTTGGCATCGCCCAGGGCCGCGCCCAGGTCGGTGTCGGGCGCCAGGTTCAGGCGGATCGGCGCGCCGGCCTGCCAGTAGCTGGAGATCTGCAGCACCGCCGGGCCCGACAGGCCGCGGTGGGTGAAGAGCAGGTCTTCGTCGAAGGCCATGCGGTCCTTCTTGCCGCCGGTCTCGATGCGCACCGGCAGCGCGAGCCCGGCCAGGCCCGCGTAGGGTGTCCAGGCGGCGCCGTCGAAGGTCAGCGGCACCAGGGCGGGGCGCGGTTCGATCACGCGCAGCCCGAACTGCGCCGCCAGGCGCAGGCCGAAGTCGCTGGCGCCGATCTGCGGGACGGGCAGGCCGCCGGTGGCCACCACCAGCTTGGGGGCGCGCACCGGGCCGCGGTCGGTGTCCAGCGCGTAGGCGCCGTCGCCGTCCTGCCGCACGGCCCGCACGGCGCAGGGCTGCCAGCGGTCGACGCCGCCGGCCTCGCACTCGCGCAGCAGCGCCTGGATCAGGTCGTCGGCCGAGCGGTCGCAGAACAGCTGGCCCTTGTGCTTTTCGTGCCAGGCGACGCCGTGGCGCTGCAGGAGGCCGATGAAGTCGGTGGGCGTGTAGCGCGAGAGCGCCGAGCGGCAGAAGTTCGGGTTCTCGCCCACGAAGTGCTTCTGCGGCGCGCGCGGGTCGAGGTCGCGGTTGGTGAAGTTGGCGCGCCCGCCGCCGGAGATGCGGATCTTCTCGGCGATCTTGGGGCTGTGGTCGATCAGCAGCACGCGCCGCCCGCGCTGGCCGGCGATGCCGGCGCAGAACAGGCCGGCGGCGCCGGCGCCGACGATGATGGCGTCGAAGGTTTGCACGCGCGGCAGTGTAGCCAGCGCGCGCGGCGCTTCCCGCGCGTCAGGCGGCGCGGCTGGCCGGCTCGGGTCGCGCCAGCGAAGCCAGGCCGCGCAGCACGTCGCCCACCACGATCACCGAGGGGCTGCCCAGGCCCTCGCGCCGCAGGCAGCCGCACAGGTCGTCCAGCGTGCCGATCGCGTGGCGCTGCTGCGGCAGGCTGGCGTGCTGCACCACCGCCAGCGGCGTGTCGCCGGGCAGGCCGGCGAGCAGGCCTTGCTCGATCTGCGCCGCGCCGCTTACGCCCATGTAGATGACCAGGGTGAGCTTGGCGTCGCGCGCGGTGGCGGCCAGGGCGGGCCAATCGGTGCCGGCGTCTCCAGGCTTGGCGTGACCGGTGATGAAGACCACGCCGTGGGCGTGATCGCGGTGCGTGAGCGGCACGCCCAGAGCGGTGACGGCCGCCAGCCCCGAGGTGATGCCATTGACCACCCGCACCGCGATGCCCTCGGCCTGCAGGTGCTCGATCTCCTCGCCGCCACGGCCGAAGACGAAGGGGTCTCCGCCCTTGAGGCGAACCACCACCTCGCCCTCGCGCGCGGCCATCAGCATGAGCTTGTCGATGAAGGCCTGCGGCGTGCTGCGGCAGCCGCCGCGCTTGCCCACGCGCACGATGCGCGCCTGCGGGCTGGCGTGCGCCAGCACCGCTTCGTTGACGAGGTCGTCCACCAGCAGCACGGTGGCCGCGCCGATGGCGCGCACGGCCTTGAGCGTGAGCAGCTCCGGGTCGCCCGGGCCGGCGCCCACGAGCGTGACGGTGCCGGGCAGGAAATCAGGCGGTGGTGTGTTCATCGGCGTGGATCTCGGCAAGGATGCAGTCGGCCTGGCGCGCGATGGGCGCGGGCAGGGGGGCCTGGCCGTCGAGCACGGCGCGGGTGTAGGCGGCGGTGGCGGCCGGCTCGATGGCCGGCAGCTCGGGCAGTTGGGCGAGCGGGCCGTCCTGGGCGGCGATGCGCTCGATGCGCTGGCCGTCGCGCAACGCCTCGATGCGCGGCTGGCGTCGGGCGTCGGCCACGGGCTCACCCTCGGTGCCGCGCAGCAGCAGCGCGTGCGCGCCGGTGAGCGCGAAGGTGGCGGCCATGCTGACGGCGTACTCGGGGTGGGTGTGGCTGCCCACGATCAGCGCGGGCCCGTCCACCGGGTTCATGAGCTTGACCAGGCTGTGGCCCGGGTTGCGCAGGCCCACGCTGCGGCGCACGTCCAGCAGGCGCTTGAGGCCGGGCAGCAGCGCCTCGGTGGGCACGAAGGCGCAGCCGCCGGGCGCGATGGCCTGGGCCGGCGCGCCCGGCGCCACGCCCAGCGCGGCGAAGACCGCTTCGGCGGTGACCCGCCGGTCTTCGGTGGCGGTGCCGTGCACCAGCACCGCCGCGCCCCGGCGCGCCAGCAGCAGGGCCAGCAGCGGTGTGAGCAGCGGCAGCTTGCGCGCGCCGTTGTAGCTGGGCAGCACCACGATGGGCCGGCCGTTCCCCGGCACGCGGCGCAGCCGCGCGTGCGTGGCGTCCAGGAAGCCGGCCATCTCCTCGGGCGTTTCACCCTTGATGCGCATGGCCAGGCAGAAGCCGCCCAGTTCGAGGTCGCTCACGGCGCCGTCGAGCACCTGGCCCATCAGGTCGGCGGCCTGCGCGCGCGTCAGCGCCCGCGCGCCGTCCTTGCCGCGGCCGATCTCCTTGATGTACTGGCTGATGCCCATGGTCGGGGGATTGTCTGGCAGGCTTGATGACTTGTCGTTATATGGAGGCCTTGCGTACCCAGAGCAGGATTCAGGCCGGCGCGGTGTCGCGCCCGCGCACCAGGCGGCGCAGCTCGGGCACGCAGGAGCCGCATTGGGTGCCGCAGCGCAGTTGGGTCTGCAGCTGGGCCAGGCGTTCCTCGTCGTTGCCCAGGGTGTCGCCCATGCGCGCCAGGCAGGCGCGGATGGCGCTGTCGCTGACGTTGAGACAGGTGCAGACCTGCCGCCCGCGCGGGGCCTCGGCCACCGGGGCCTGGCCGCCGGGCATCAGCAGGCGGCGGCCGTAGGCGTCGGCGGGCCGGTCGTCCTGCAGCAGGGGCCTGAGCCAGGCCTCGGCGCGGGTGTCGCCGGCCAGCAGCACGGCGTCCAGCCGCGCGCCGTGGCCGTCCGTGCGGCGCAGGCGCGCGGAGCGGCGCTGGCCCAGGCGGCGGTCGGCGTAGCGCAGGGCCTCGGGCGTGTCCAGGCCCAGCAGGGTTTCCAGGCGGTCCAGCAGCGCGGGCGGCGCCGGCTCGTGCGCGGCGGCGCGAAACAGCAGGCCGGTGCGCTCGCGGCCAAAGGGCACGCAGCTGGCGAACGGGAACTCGGCCATCAGGGCGCGCAGCGCGGCCTGAGTGGCCAGGGCGCGCTCCTCGGGCAGCCAGGCCAGGGCCAGCAGGGTCCAGGGCAGGTCGGCCTTGAGAACCTTCACCGCCGCGTGCTTGAGTTCGGGTTGTTGGGAGCCGGGGCAGCGGGCCGAGGTGGTGAGGGCGTTGACACCGGCCAGCGGCTCGCCACCGCTGCCGCGCCCGCCCAGGTACTCGGGGCCCCAGTGCATGGCGATGAAGGCCTGGGCCGGCGCGACCTGCCCGCTGGCCTGGGCGGGCAGCACGAGGCTGCCGCGCCGGCTGGTGACGTGCACCAGCTCGCCGTCGCGCAAGGCCAGGCGCTGCATGTCGCCGGCGTTCAGCTGCACGGCCGGCTCGGCCACGTGGCCGAACAGGCGGCCCAGGGTGCCGGTGCGGCCCATGCCGTGCCACTGGTCGCGCAGGCGGCCGGTGGTGAGCGAGAAGGGGTAACGCGGTTCGCGCGGCTCGGCCAGCGGCCGGTGGGGCAGGGCGGCGAAGCGGGCGCGGCCGTCGGGGGTGGGAAAGACGCCGTCGCCGTAGAGGCGCGCCTTTCCTTGCGTGTCGCCTTCGCGCAGCGGCCACTGCTGGGGGCCGTCGCGGTCGAGCTTGGCGTAGCTCAGTCCGGTGATGTCCAGGTCGCGCCCGCGCGTGGACTCGCGGTGCTCCCGCCACAGGGCTTCGGGCGTCTCGTGGGGAAAGAGCGCATGGCCGGGGCGCAGGCGGCGGGCGAAGTCCACCACGATGCGCCAGTCGTGCCGCGCCTCGCCGGGCGGCGGCACGGCCGCGCGCACGCGGCTGATGCGCCGCTCGCTGTTGGTGACGGTGCCGTCCTTCTCGCCCCAGGTGGTGGCGGGCAGCAGCAGGTCGGCGAAGCCGGCGGTGGCGGTGGTGGCGAAGGCCTCCTGCAGCACCACGAACTCGGCGCGCTGCAAGGCGCGGCGCACGGTGCGTTGGTCGGGCATGGACTGCGCCGGGTTGGTGCAGGCGATCCACAGGGCTTTCACGGTGCCGTCGGCGGCGGCCTCGAACAGCTCCACGGCGCTGAGCCCGGGTTTTTCCGGCACCGAGGGAATGCCCCACAGCGCGGCCACCTCGGCGCGGTGCGCGGGGTTGGCCAGGTCGCGGTGCGCCGAGAGCAGGTTGGCCAGGCCGCCCACCTCGCGCCCGCCCATGGCGTTGGGCTGGCCCGTCAGGCTGAACGGTCCGGCGCCCGGGCGGCCGATCTGGCCGGTGGCCAGGTGCAGGTTGATCAGGCCGGCGTTCTTGGCGGTGCCGCTGCTGCTCTGGTTGAGGCCCTGGCAGTACAGGCTGAGCGTGGCGCCGCGCGCCTTCGGGTCGCCGCTGGCGCCGGTGGCGAACCAGCGCGCGGCGGTGACCAGGTCGTGCACCTCCAGGCCGCAGGCCTGGGCCACGCGCGCCGGCGTGCAGTCGCGCACCAGCGCCTCCAGGGCCTCGAAGCCGCGCGTGTGGGCCGCGATGTAGGCGGTGTCGGTCCAGCCTTCCCGCAGCATGAGGTGCAGCAGGCCGTGGAACAGCAGGGTGTCGCTGCCGGGCTGCAGCGGCAGGTGCAGGTCGGCGGCCTCGGCGGTGTCGGTGCGGCGCGGGTCGGCCACGATCAGCTTCATGTCGGGGCGCGCGCGGCGTGCGTCTTCCAGGCGGCGGAACAGCACCGGGTGCGCGTAGGCGGTGTTGCTGCCGGCGATGAACACGCAGCCGGCGTGGTCCAGGTCTTCGTAGCAGGCCGGCGGCGCGTCGGCGCCCAGCGTGAGCTTGTAGCCGGCGACGGCGCTGCTCATGCACAGGCGCGAGTTGGTGTCGATGTTGTTGGTGCCGATCAGCCCCTTGGCGAGCTTGTTGAAGGCGTAGTAGTCCTCCGTGAGCAACTGGCCGCTGATGTAGAAGCCCACCGCGTCGGGGCCGTGCGTGGCGATGGCGCCGTTGAAGCGGCGCGCGGCCAGGTCCAGGGCCTCGTCCCAGGTGGTGCGCTGCGGCGCGGCGCCGCGCGCGGCCCGCACCTGGGGGTGCAGCAGGCGCGTCTGGCGCGCCACGTGGGGAGCGGCGGTGAGGTGAAGGGTCTGGCCCTTGCTGCACAGGCGTCCGGCGTTGGCCGGGTGCTCGGGGTCGCCGCGCACGCCGGTGATGCGATCGCCTTCGCTCTCGATGAGCACCCCGCAGCCCACGCCGCAGTAGGGGCAGGTGGAGCGGGTGTCGGTCATGCGCTCTCGCGGCGCCGCGTTGGCGGGCCGGCCACGGGCCGGGTGGGGTCGGTGGCGTGCGTGGCGAGTTCGCGCGCATCCAGGTGCACCAGGCCGTCGGCCACGCGCACCGCGAAGCGGGGCGTGCAGCCTTCATCGGGCGCCTGGGCGCAGCCGTCGGCCAGGCCGATGGTCCAGTTGTGCAGCGGGCAGGCCACGCGCTGGTCGAACACGATGCCCTGGCTCAGCGGCCCGCCCTTGTGGGGGCAGCGGTCGAGCAGGGCGAACACGCCGCCCGCGGCATCGCGGAACACGGCCACGTCCAGGCCCACGGGGCGGCGCACGGTGCGCGAGCCCAGCACGGGGATGTCCTCGACACGGCACACCGGTGTCCATTGGGTGTGCAGGCTCATGCGGCGCTTCCTTCCACGGTCAGGGGCTGAATGGGAATGAACTGGCGCGTGTCCAGCGCGGCCTTCTCGTGCTCGAACCAGGGGTCGGGCTCGCCGTCGAGCGCGGCCTGCAGCTCGGCCCACAGCGCTTTGCGGCCCTCGGCGTCGTCGAGGATGCGCCGCCTGACGTGGTCGATGCCCACGCGCGCCACGTAGTGCACGGTGCGCTCCAGGTACCAACCTTCCAGGCGGTAGAGCTGCATGAAGGCGCCGGTGTACTCCAGCACCTCCTCGGCGGTCTTGAGCTTGACCAGGAACTGCGCCACCTCGGTCTTGATGCCGCCGTTGCCGGCGATGACCATCTCCCAGCCCGAGTCCACGCCGATGATGCCCACGTCCTTGATGCCGGCCTCGGCGCAGTTGCGCGGGCAGCCGCTGACGGCGAACTTCACCTTGTGCGGCGCGTACATGCGCCACATGGCGCGCTCCAGGTCCTTGCCCATCTGCGTGCTGTCCTGCGTGCCCATGCGGCACCACTCGCTGCCCACGCAGGTCTTCACGGTGCGCAGCGCCTTGGCGTAGGCGTGGCCGCTGGGCATGGCCAGGTCGCGCCAGACCGATGGCAGGTCTTCCTTTTTCACGCCGAGCAGGTCGATGCGCTGGCCGCCCGTGACCTTGACGGTGGGGATCCGGTACTTGTCCACCACGTCGGCGATGCGGCGCAGCTCGGCCGCCGTGGTCTCGCCGCCCCACATGCGCGGGATCACGCTGTAGGTGCCGTCCTTCTGGATGTTGGCGTGGCTGCGCTCGTTGATGAAGCGGCTCTGCGGGTCGTCCTGGGCTTCTTTGGGCCAGGTGCTGATGAGGTAGTAGTTCACGGCCGGGCGGCAGGTGGCGCAACCGTTGGGCGTGCGCCAGCCCAGGCCGGCGAAGACCTCGGCGGTGCTGAGGTACTTGTGGTGGCGGATGGCCTCGCGCACCGCCTGGTGGCCGTGCTCGGTGCAGCCGCACAGGGCCTTGAGCTTCGGCGCGGCCGAGTAGTCGCCGCCGGCGGTGGCCATCAGGATCTGCTCCACCAGGCCGGTGCAGGAGCCGCAGCTGGCGCTGGCCTTGGTGTGCCGGCGCACCTCGTCCAGCGTGAACAGGCCCTTGTCCTTGATGGCCTTGCAGATGGCGCCCTTGCTGACGCCGTTGCAGCCGCAGACCTCGGCCGTGTCGGGCATGGCGGCGGCCTTGTGGTGGCCTTCGTGCCCGGTGTCGCCGATGTTGGATTCGCCGAACATCAGTTTGTCGCGGATGTCGGCCACGCTGCGGCCCTCGCGCAGCAGCTTGAAGTACCAGCTGCCGTCCACGGTGTCGCCGTACAGGCAGGCGCCCACCAGTTTGTCGTCCCGGATCACCAGCTTTTTGTAGACGCCGCCGCCGGGGTCGCTCATGACGATCTCCTCGGTGCCCTCGCCGCCCATGAACTGGCCGGCCGAGAACAGGTCGATGCCCGTGACCTTGAGCTTAGTGGAGGTGAGCGAGCCGGTGTAGCGGCCGATGCCGAACTCGGCCAGGTGCGTGGCCAGCACCTTGCCCTGCTCGAACAGCGGCGCCACCAGCCCGTAGGCGATGCCGCGGTGCGCGGCGCACTCGCCCACGGCGTAGATGCGCGGGTCGGTGACGGTCTGCAGGGTGTCGCCGACGACGATGCCGCGCTCGACGTGCAGCTTCATGGACTCGGCCAGCGCGGTGTTGGGGCGGATGCCCACGGCCATGACCACCAGGTCGGCGGGGACCTCGCGGCCGTCCTGGAAGCGCACGGCCTTCACGCGGCCGCCCGCGCCGCCGTCGCGGTCGCCGACGAGCGCCTGCGTCTGCGCGCCGATGAGGAAGTCCATGCCGCGCGATTGCAGCGATTGCTGCAGCAGGCGGCCGGCCTCCTCGTCGAGCTGGCGTTCCATGAGCCAGGGCGCCACATGCACCACGCTCACGGCCATGCCGCGCTTCATCAGCCCGTTGGCGGCCTCCAGGCCCAGCAGGCCGCCGCCGATGACCACCGCGTGCCGGTACTTCGCGGCGGCGTCGATCATGGCCTGGGTGTCGGCGATGTCGCGGTAGGCCAGCACGCCCTCGAGCTCCTTGCCCGGGAGGGGCAGGATGAAGGGCTTGGAGCCGGTGGCCAGGATCAGGCGGTCGTAGGGCGCGCTGAGCGTTTCGCCCGCGGCGTTGCGCGCGTGCACCCGGCGCTTGACGCGGTCCACTTCGGTCACCTGGCAGCCCGCGTGCAGGGTGACGCCGTTGTCCCGGTACCAGGCCCAATCGTTGAGCACGATCTGCTCCAGCGTCTGCTCGCCCGCGAGCACCGGCGAGAGCAGGATGCGGTTGTAGTTCGGGTGCGGCTCGGCGCCGAACACCGTGATGTCGTAGAGGTCGGGGGCGAGCTTGAGCAGCTCCTCCAGCGTGCGCACGCCGGCCATGCCGTTGCCCACCATCACCAGTTTCATCCTTTGCCGCGGCTGGGCGCGCATGTCCATGGGGTTCTCCTTGGCTGGTGGTGCGTTCAGGCGCTGAGCGCTTCGGACGCCCGGGCCTTGGCGCCGCGCGACAGCGGCTCCACCTTGCGCTGCTTCTCGTGCAGGAAGCTCAGCACCTCGTGGCGGTAGTGGTTGTAGCGGGCGTCGTCGGACAGCGCGAGGCGATCGCGCGGGCGTTCCAGCTCGATGTCCAGGATGTCGCCGATGGTGGCCGCCGGGCCGTTGGTCATCATCACGATGCGGTCGGACAGCAGCACGGCCTCGTCCACGTCGTGCGTGATCATCATCACCGTGTTGCGCAGCTCGCCCTGGATGCGCATCACCTCGTCCTGCAGGTGCGCGCGCGTGAGCGCGTCCAGCGCGCCGAAGGGCTCGTCGAGCAGCAGCACCTTGGGCTGCATGGCCAGGGCGCGCGCGATGCCCACGCGCTGCTTCATGCCGCCCGATATCTCGGCCGGCAGGCGGTGCAGGGCGTGGCCCATGCTCACCATCTCCAGGTTGTGCAGCACCCAGTCCCGGCGTTCGGCCGCGCTCTTGCTGCCGCGGAAGGTCTTGTCCACCGCCAGCGCCACGTTCTGCTGCACCGTGAGCCAGGGCAGCAGCGAGTGGTTCTGGAACACCAGCGCGCGGTCGGGGCCGGGCTCGTTCACCTCGCGGCCATCGACGATGACCCCTCCCGCGCTGGCCTTGAGCAGGCCGGCCACGATGTTGAGCACGGTGGACTTGCCGCAGCCCGAGTGCCCGATGAGGGAGATGAACTCGCCGCGCCGCACGTCCAGGTGGATGTGGCGCAGCACGGGGTTGACGGTGCGGCCCTTGGCGAAGGTCATGTCCACGCCGCTGATGCTGAGGTAGGCGTTGTCGTTCATGGGGAGGCTCCTGTGGGGTCGGGCGGGTTCAGCCGGCGCTGGTGCCGCGCGTGACGAGCTGGCCGAGGAAGGCGACGCAACGGTCGAGCAGGAAGCCGACGATGCCGACGCAGAAGAGCGCGAGGATGATGTCGCTGATGCGCGAGCTGTTCCACGCGTCCCAGATGAAGAAGCCGATGCCGACGCCGCCAATCAGCATCTCGGCCGCGACGATGGCCAGCCACGACAGACCCACGCCGATGCGCAGCCCCGAGAAGATGAAGGGCGCGGCGGCCGGCAGCATGATCTGGCCGAAGTACTCGAGGCCGTTGAGCCGGATCACGCGCGCGACGTTGCGGTAGTCGTCGGGGATGTTGCGGATGCCGATGGAGGTGTTGATGATGATCGGCCAGACCGAGGTGATGAAGATCACGAAGATGGCCGAGGGCTGGCCGTCCTGGAAGCCGGCCAGCGAGATCGGCAGCCAGGCCAGCGGCGGCACGGTGCGCAGCACCTGGAACAGCGGGTCGAGGCCGCGCAGGGCCCAGGTGGATTGGCCCACCAGCACGCCCAGCCCCACGCCCGCCAGCACCGCCAGCGAGTAGCCGTACGCCACGCGCTTGAGGCTGGCCAGCAGCTGCCAGGCGATGCCGACGTCGTTGCCACCGTTGTCGTAGAAGGGGCTGACGATCAGCTCCCAGGTCTCCTGCACCACCTTGCTCGGCGGCGGCAGCGCCGCGCCGGGGCGCGAGCCCAGCAGCTCCCAGACGAGCAGCAGCAGGCCGGTGATCACCAGCGGCGGCAACACGTGGGTCGTGAAGCCGCGCGCGGCGCGCCGCAGCCCATCGGGCAGCGGGGCCGGGGGCGCGGCGGGCGTGGCCAGCCGGATCGGCTCGACGGTGTCGGTGGTGTTCATCGCGGGGACTCCTGGTGTCGGCGAGGGGGCTGGGTTCAGGCGGCCTTGGGGGTTTTGATCGACAGGCTGTCGAGGTACTTCTTCGGGTTGGCGGGGTCGAAGACCTTGCCGTCGAAGAAGGTCTCGGCGCCGCGCGAGGTGGACGTGGGGATGTCCTTGGCGGCCACGCCCAGCTCCTTGGCCGCCTGGCGCCAGAGGTCCTCGCGGTTGACCTTGGCGATCAGGGCCTTGGTGTCCAGCGTGGTGGGCAGGTAGCCCCAGCGCATGTTTTCGGTGAGGAACCACAGGTCGTGGCTCTGGAAGGGGTAGCTGGCCTGGTCCTTCCAGAAGCGCATCTGGAACTTGCTGTTGGCCTCCACGCGGCCGGTGCCGTAGTCGAAGTCGCCCTTGACGCGGTCGATCACGTCGGCCACGGGCGCGTTGATCCAGCGCCGGCGCGAGCAGATCTCGGCCACCTCGGCGCGGTTGGCCGGTTCCTCGCACCACATCTGCGCTTCCATCACGGCCTTGAGCAGGGCCTTGGTGGCGTTGGGGTGGGCCTGCACCCAGTCGGCCCGCATGGCGAAGGCCTTTTCCGGGTGGTTCATCCACAGCTCGCTGGTGGTGAGCGCCGTGTAGCCGATCTTCTGGTTGATGAGCTGGCGGTTCCACGGCTCGCAGACGCAGAAGGTGTCCATGCTGCCCACCTTCATGTTGGCCACCATCTGCGCCGGTGGCACCACGATGGTGGTGATGTCCTTGTTCGGGTCCACGCCGCCGGCGGCCATCCAGTAGCGGATCCACAGGTCGTGCGTGCCGCCGGGAAAGGTCATGGCCGCGTTCACCGGCTTGCCGGTCTTCAGCCGCTTGTCCAGCAGGGCCTTGCCGAAGGCCTTGGTGTCCAGGCCGACCTTGAGGTCCTTGTACTCGTCGCCCACCGAGATGCACTGGCCACCCAGGTTCAGGCGCGCCAGGATGTTCATCGGCACCGGCACGTTGTTGGCGGTGACCGCGCCCGTGCTAATGAGGTAAGGCATGGGCGTGAGGATGTGCGCGCCGTCGATGCCGCCCTTGGGCGAGCCGAGCACCAGGTTGTCGCGCGTGGTGCCCCAGGACGATTGCTTGAGCACCTCGACCTCGGTCATGCCGTGCTTCTTGAAGAAGCCCTTTTCGTCGGCCACGAACAGGGGCGCGGCGTCGGTCAGCGCGATGAAGCCGAGCTTGGCGGCCTTGGTTTCCAGCCCGGTGGCGGCCTGGGCCCGGGTGCTCAACAGGCCGCCAGCGAAAGCGGCGGAGCCGAGGGCGCCGGCCTGCTGGATGAGGCGGCGGCGGGACAGCGGGATCGATGGCATGGTCGTGGACTCCTGTGGGGTGAATGGCGAACCGGAAACCCAAAGCACAACGGCGCCCATTTCCAGGCCCGCCATGCGCGGGAAGGAAATGGACGCCGTTGTCCGTGTCTGGGAAGACTGTCCAGACCGCGGCCGCCATTGGCCGCGAGCTGTGCTGCTTTCATTTAGCAGGGAACGTGCCAGTCGGCCGGGCGCGCGCAAGTGCTTGATTCGACTGATGTGCCGGGTCGGCGGAACGGGCCCGTCTGGTGCGCCCGTCCGGAATTGGTGCACTGCAGCAGTGCGTTCAGCGCGGGGGCAGCACCTCGGCCATGGACAGCAGGGCCTCGGCCACGTCCACGAGGCGCCGGTTCTGGTTCATGGCCATCTGGCGCAGGGTCTTGTGGGCCTCGGCCTCACTCAACTGGCGGTGTGCCATCAACAGGCCCTTGGCGCGTTCGATGAGGCGGCGCTCGTTCAGGCTGGCGCGCACCGCCTCCAGCTCGTCGCCCATGGCCTGCAGGCGGCGCGCCTGGTCGTGCACCAGTTCCAGTACCGAGCGGTCCAGCGGCAGGGCGAAGCCCTGGGTGGCGCCTGGCGCGGCGGGGCCGTTTGGATCGGCCGGGGCCAGGTAGAAGACCAGGGGGTCGGGCGCGGCCTGGGCGCTGAGCGCGCCGAAGCTGGCCAGTTCGGCCTGGGCCTGGGCGATCTTTTCGCCGCACAGGGCGCGCAGGTCGGCGGTGAGGCGGTCTTCCACCAGCTTCATGGCGTCCATGCGCGCGCTGCAGACGTCGAACCAGGCCTGGCTGAGTTCCGGCCGCAGCGCGGCCCCGTGCGGGGCGGTGTAGAGCACGCGGCGCAGGCGCTCCAGCTCGGCCAGGGGGGCGCTGCTGTGCGGCGCCGTCCACAGCGCGCGCGCGGTGGGTGGGGCGACGCTGTCGAACAGCTCCAGGCAACGCTCTTGCGATTCGATCAGGTGCAGCAGGCGCTGCTGCCTGGCGCTGTCGGACTGGCCGCGCGCGAACAGGGCGGCGCCGACGGCGCGCTCCTGGCCCGCGAACTCCTTGCCCTGGATGAAGTTGAACAGGGCCACCAGGCGGCGCGAGACCTCGGGGTCGGTGGCGCTGTCGGCGGCCTCGAACACCACGGCGAGCAGGGCGGCGACCAGCCGGGCATAGGCCTCGGTGGCGCGGTCGGTGTCCCAGGCCTGGGCGTCAAGCTGGCCGCGCAGCGCGTCCAGGCCGTCCAGGCCCTGCAGCACGTAGGCGATGCGGCTGAACAGGCGCGCCCCGTGGCCGGCCTGGGCGGTGCCGGTGTCCACGCGCCCGAACTGGGCGCGCCACTCGGCCTCGACCTGGCGCGAGGCGCCGATCTGCGCCGCGCGCGCCTCGGCGAAGCGCTGGCCCATCGAACCCAGGTACAGATTGGTGAGCCCGCGCTCGCGCTGCAGCTGGTGCACCAGGCGCGCGCTAACGTCCACCAGGGTGGCCGTGAAGGCCAGGCGCTGCAGGCCATCGATCTCGCAGCGCTTGGCGGCCAACAGGAAATCCAGGCCCGTTTTCATCGTTCACCCTTGCGATGGCACATCTCCCTCGTGAAGGAGCAACAAGCGTGCCGCCCAGGGCCTGTCGGCCCTTAAACTCCCGCCCCTCATGCGAATCCTCGGCATCGAATCCTCTTGCGACGAAACCGGTGTGGCCCTGGTGGACGCTGGCGTGCAGGGCGTGCCGCGCCTGCTCGGCCACGCGCTGCACAGCCAGATCGAGATGCACCAGGCCTACGGCGGCGTGGTGCCCGAGCTGGCCAGCCGCGACCACATCCGCCGCGTGCTGCCGTTGACCGACGCGGTGCTCGCCCAGGCCGGGCTGGCACTGTCCGACGTCGACGCCATCGCCTGCACGCGTGGCCCCGGCCTGGCCGGTGCGCTGCTGGTGGGCACGGGCGTGGCGCACGCGCTGGGCGTGGCGCTGGGCCGGCCGGTGCACGGCATCCACCACCTGGAAGGGCACCTGCTGTCGCCCTTCCTGAGCGCGGATCCGCCCGAATTCCCTTTCGTGGCCCTGCTGGTCTCGGGTGGGCACACGCAGCTCATGCGGGTGGACGGGGTGGGGCGCTACACGCTGTTGGGCGAAACCATCGACGACGCGGCCGGCGAGGCCTTCGACAAGTCGGCCAAGCTGCTGGGCCTGGGCTACCCGGGCGGGCCTGCGCTGGCGCGCCTGGCCGAGCGGGGCGACGCCACCGCCTACAGGTTCCCCCGTCCGCTGTTGCACAGCGGCGACCTGGACTTTTCCTTCGCCGGTCTCAAGACGGCGGTGCTGACCCAGGTGAAGCGCCTGGCGCGCGCCGCGCCCGAGGGACCGGCCACCAGCCGACTGGCCGACCCGCTGAGCGAGCAGGAGAAGGCCGACGTGGCGGCCGGCGCGCAGGCCGCCATCGTGGAGGTGCTGGTGAAGAAATCGCTGGCGGCGCTGAGCGACACCGGCCTGCGCCGCCTGGTGGTGGCCGGTGGCGTGGGCGCTAATACCCGCCTGCGCGCCGAACTGAACGCGGCCGCCGCGCGGCGCGGCCTGCGGGTGCACTACCCGGAACTGGCGCTGTGCACCGACAACGGCGCCATGATCGCCCTGGCCGCCGGGCTGCGCGCCCAGGCCGGTCTGCTGGCCACCGACGCCCCGGCCGGGCGCTTCGACGTGGCCCCGCGCTGGCCGCTGGCCGAGCTGGCGTCCGCCGCCTGAGCGGGCCAGGGCCGCCTGACCGGCGGCGGCGGGTTCAAATAATTATGAATTAGAGTACCCGTCCTGTCGCGGACGCGACAAGAGCGGGCCCCGTCGAGGGCCCGGCGTTGCCACCACGGAGTTCTGCATGACCCTGATTTCCCGCCGCCGGCTGGCCACCCTGGCCGCCGCCGTCCTTGGCCTCGGCGCCGTCCCGTCCGGCTGGGCCCAGGCCCCCGCCGCTCGCGGCGAGCCCATCCGCATCGCCATGATCGAAGGCCTCTCGGGCCCCTTCGCCAACACCGGCGAGGCCGTGTTCCGCAACCTGCTCTGGGCCACGGAGCGGGTCAATGCGCGCGGCGGCGTCAAGCTGCCCGGCGGCGCTCGGCCGCTGCTCATCGAGCGCTTCGACAGCAAGAACCAGGCGGAAGAGGCCCTGTCCTCCCTGCGCCTGGCCAATGACCGGGGGATCGCCATCGTCACCCAGGGCAACTCGTCGGCGGCGGCCAGCGCCCTGATCGAGGCCATCAACAAGCACAACGAGCGTCATCCGGCGCAGCGCCAGCTTTTCCTCAACTACTCGGCGGTGGACCCGGCGCTCACCAACGAGAAGTGCAGCTACTGGCACTTCCGCTTCGACGCCCACGCCGACATGCGACTGGCCGCGCTCATGAGCGTGCTGCGCGAGGACAGGGCGCTGCAGCGCATCTACCTGATCGGCCAGGACTACAGCTTCGGCCAGGGCGTGCTGCGCGAGGCGCGCCGCCAGCTCGGCGCCCAGCGGCCGGACGTGAAGATCGTCGGCGACGAGCTGCACCCCATGGCGCGCATCAAGGATTTCCTGCCCTACGCCACCAAGATCAAGGCCAGCGGCGCGCAGGCCGTGCTCACGGGCAACTGGGGCAACGACCTCACGCTGCTGGTGAAGGCCGCGCGCGAGGTGGGCTTCGAGGGCCGTTTCTATACCTTCTACGGCAACGCCCTGGGTGCGCCGGCGGCGCTCGGCGACGCCGGCATCGGCCAGGTGGTGGCCGTGGCCGACTGGTTCCCCAACGTGCCCACGCCCGAAAGCGAGGCCTTCTACAAGGCCTTCCGCGAGCGCTTTCCCAAGCCCGAGGACGACTACGTGCACATGCGCATGCAGCTCATGGTCGAGGCGCTGGCGCAGGCCATCGAGCGCGCGGGTCGGGTGGAGGCGGGGGCCATCGCCGCCGAACTGGAGAAGGCCGACGTCACCCTGGCCGGCCAGCGCGCGCGCATGCGCCGCGCCGACCACCAGTTCCAGCAAAGCCTGGCCGTGGCCGTGATGGACCGCCAGGGCACGCCCGGTGTGAGGTTCGACGTCGAGGGATCGGGCTACGGCTTTCGCGTGATCCGCAGCCTGAGCCCGCAGCAGGCCGAGATGCCGCACAGCTGTACGATGACCCGCTTCTGACATTGACGCGGGAGTCGGCGCATGCGTGACGTGGTGGCGGGCCTGGAGGGCTCGCGCATTCGGGAGGTGGCGAACGAAGGCATCGGCCGCGAGGGCGTGCTCAAGTTCTGGTTCGGCGAGAGCGACGAGGTCACACCCGAGCCCATCCGTCAGGCCGCGATCGCCTCGCTGCAGGCCGGCGAAACCTTCTACGCGCACAACCTGGGCCTGCCCGAGCTGCGCGAGGCCATCGCCGGTTACACCGAGCGCCTGCACCCTGGCCGCGGCGCGGTCCACTGGTTCGAGCGCATCGCCGTCACCTCGGGCGGCGTCAACGGGCTCATGCTGGCGGCGCAGACCCTGGTCGACGCGGGCGACGAGGTGGCGGTGGTCACGCCGGCCTGGCCCAACCTGGCGGCCCAGCCGGCCATCCTGGGCGCGCGGGTGAAGGCGCTGCCGCTGGTGCCGCGCGGCGGCGCCTGGACGCTGGACCTCGCGGCCCTGCGACAGGCCGTGACCCCGGCCACGCGCGTGCTCATCGTCAACGCCCCGGCCAACCCGACCGGTTTCGCGCTCACGGCCGAGCAGCAGCGCCAGATCCTGGCCCACTGCCGCGCCACCGGCACCTGGATCGTGGCCGACGAGGTCTACGAGCGGCTCTACTTCGAGAGCGACACCGCCAACGGCGCGGCGCCCAGCTTCCTGGACGTGGCCGAGCCCGACGACCGCCTCATCGTTGCCCACAGCTTCTCCAAGAGCTTCCTGATGACCGGCTGGCGCCTGGGCTGGCTGGTGCTGCCGCCCGCGCTGACCGAGGCGGTGGGCAAGCTGATCGAGTTCAACACCTCCTGCGCGCCGGTGTTCGTGCAGCGCGGGGCGGTCGCCGCCATCGCCCACGGCGACGCCGTGACGCCGGCCCTGGTGGCCCACCTGCGCCGCTGCCGCGACACGCTGGTGCCCCTGCTGCAGGCCCTGCCCGGGGTGGAGCTGGCCACGCCGCGCGCCGGCATGTACGCCTTTTTCCGCCTGCCGGGACAGGCCGACTGCCTGGAGGTGTCCAAGCGGCTGGTGCGCGAGGCCGGCCTGGGCCTGGCGCCGGGCAGCGCCTTCGGCCCGGAGGCGGCCGGCTGGCTGCGCTGGTGTTTCGCCAGCCGGGACGCGTCGCGGCTGGAGGAGGGCGTGCGGCGCCTGAACGGCTGGCTGGCGGACAGCCGGCCCCGCCGCTAGGTCGCCGGCGCGCCGATTCGGCTAGAATGCGCGGTTGCCGTTCCAGCTGGAGCGGCTTCACGCCCGTCGCGGCAGGCCATCCCTTCGGGTGGCCCGGGCTGCAGCGGGACGCAAGTCAACAGGAAAGCTTCACATGATCGATCAGCAAGTCAAGGCCGGCGTCATCGCCGACAACGCCCGTTCCGCCAACGACACCGGCAGCCCCGAAGTCCAGGTCGCCATCCTGACGGCCCGCATCAACGAACTCACCCCGCACTTCAAGACGCACGCCAAGGACCACCACGGCCGCCGCGGCCTGCTGCGCATGGTGAGCCGTCGCCGCAAGCTGCTGGACTACCTCAAGTCCAAGGACGCCGACCGTTACCTGGCCCTGATCCAGAAACTGGGCCTGCGCAAGTAAACCGAGCCGGGTGTGCCCGATCGAAAAGCCTGAGTTGGTTCGCTGGCTCGGGCTTTTTGCGTTTGGCGCCCCCGCTCCATTCCTCCGGAGTTCACACACCGAGCGAAGCTGTGTCATTCCAACGGGGCTGCGGCCAGCGCAGTCCCTCTGGAATGGCATCGTCTGGCGGGTGCGTTCTCCGGGTTCGTGCAAGGCATTGCACGCCATGCAGTCCCGATGAACGGGACGCCAACGGAGATACGCCATGAGCATGTTCAACAAAGTCACCAAGACCTTCCAGTGGGGCCAGCACACGGTCACCATGGAAACGGGCGAGATCGCCCGCCAGGCCAGCGGCGCCGTGCTGCTCGACATGGACGGCACCGTCGTGCTGGCCACCGTGGTCGCCAAGAGCGAGGCCAAGGCCGGTCAGGACTTCTTCCCCCTGACCGTCGACTACATCGAGAAAACCTACGCCGCCGGCAAGATCCCCGGCAGCTTCTTCAAGCGCGAAGGCCGCCCGAGCGAGCTGGAAACGCTGACCAGCCGCCTGATCGACCGCCCGATCCGCCCGCTGTTCCCCGAGGGCTTCTTCAACGAAGTGCAGGTGGTCATCCACACGCTGTCGCTCAACCCCGAAGTGGACGCCGACATCGCCGCGATGATCGCGACCTCGGCCGCGCTGTCGGTCTCGGGCATTCCGTTCAACGGCCCCATCGGTGCGGCGCGCGTGGGCTATGTCAACGGCGCCTACGTGCTCAACCCGGGCCAGACCGAGCGCCAGAACTCGCAGATGGACCTGGTGGTCGCCGGCACGCAGGCCGCGGTGCTGATGGTCGAGTCCGAGGCCCTGCAGCTGTCCGAAGAAATCATGCTGGGCGGCGTGGTGTTCGGCCATGAGCAGGCCAACATCGCCATCAACGCCATCAACGAACTGGTGCGCGAGGCCGGCAAGCCCGAGTGGCAGTGGCAGGCCCCGGCGCGCGACGAGGCGCTGATCGCCCAGGTGAATGAGCTCGGCGGCGACAAGCTGCGCGCGGCCTACCAAATCCGCAACAAGCAGGCGCGCACCCAGGCGTGCCGCGAGGCCTACGCCGCCGTCATGAGTGGCCTGAAGGCCGCCGGCGTCGAATTCGACAGCGTCAAGGTCGAGGGCCTGCTGTTCGATATCGAGGCCGGCATCGTGCGCGGCCAGATCCTGGCCGGCGAGCCGCGCATCGACGGCCGCGACACGCGCACCGTGCGCCCCATCGAGATCCGCAACGGCGTGCTGCCGCGCACCCACGGCTCGGCGCTGTTCACGCGCGGCGAGACGCAGGCCCTGGTGGTCGCCACCCTGGGCACCGACCGCGACGCCCAGAAGATCGACGCGCTGGCCGGCGAGTTCGAAGACCGCTTCATGCTGCACTACAACATGCCGCCCTTCGCCACCGGCGAAACCGGCCGCGTGGGCAGCCCCAAGCGCCGCGAGATCGGCCACGGCCGCCTGGCCAAGCGCGCCCTGGTGGCCTGCCTGCCCACCAAGGAAGACTTCCCCTACACCATTCGCGTGGTGTCCGAGATCACCGAGTCCAACGGCTCCTCGTCCATGGCCTCGGTCTGCGGCGGCTGCCTGGCGCTGATGGACGCCGGCGTGCCCATGAAGGCGCACGTGGCCGGCATCGCCATGGGCCTGATCAAGGACGGCAACCGCTTCGCCGTGCTGACCGACATCCTGGGCGATGAGGACCACCTCGGCGACATGGACTTCAAGGTGGCCGGCACCACCAACGGCATCACGGCCCTGCAGATGGACATCAAGATCCAGGGCATCACCAAGGAAATCATGCAGGTCGCGCTGGCCCAGGCCAAAGAGGCGCGCATGCACATCCTGGGCAAGATGCAGGCCGCCATGGGCGAGGCCAAGACCGAGATCAGCGATTTCGCGCCGCGCCTCTACACCATGAAGATCAACCCCGAGAAGATCCGCGACGTGATCGGCAAGGGCGGCGCCACCATCCGCGCGCTGACCGAAGAAACCGGCACGCAGATCGACATCGGCGAAGACGGCACCATCACCATCGCCTCCACCGACGGCGCGCGCGCCGAGGAAGCCAAGCGCCGCATCGCCGAGATCACGGCCGAGGTGGAAGTGGGCAAGGTCTACGAAGGCCCGATCACCAAGATCCTGGACTTCGGCGCCCTGGTCAACCTGCTGCCGGGCAAGGACGGCCTGCTGCACATCAGCCAGATCGCCCACGAGCGCGTGGAGAAGGTCAGCGACTACCTGCAGGAAGGCCAGATCGTCAAGGTCAAGGTGCTGGAGACCGACGAGAAGGGCCGCGTCAAGCTGTCGATGAAGGCGCTGCTGGAGCGCAGCGGCGGTGGCGATCGTGAGCCCCGCGAGCCCCGTGAACCGCGTGAGCACCGCGAACCGCGTGAACCGCGTGAGCACCGCGACCAGCGCCCCGCGGCGTCGGCCGACGAGGCCGCGCAGCAACAGCAACAGCAGCAGTAAGCCCCGCACGCGATGTCGAGCATGCAAGCGGTCGAGATCAATGGCTTTGGCGCGCCCGAGGTGCTGCGCCTGGCCGAGCGCCCGCGCCCCGTCGCGGGCGCCGGCGAGTTGCTGATCCGCGTCGCGGCCTCGGGCGTGAACCGCCCCGACGTGCTGCAGCGCACCGGCAACTACCCGGTGCCGCCCGGCGCGTCCGACATCCCCGGGCTGGAGGTGGCCGGCACCATCGAGTCGGGTGACGCCACCGCGCTGGCCGAGGCCGGCCTCCAGCTGGGTGACCGGGTCTGCGCGCTGGTGGCCGGCGGCGGCTACGCCGAGTGGTGCGTGGCGCCGGTCGGCCAGTGCCTGCCGGTGCCGCGTGGCCTGGACGATGTCGCCGCCGCTTCGCTGCCCGAAACCTTCTTCACCGTCTGGAGCAACGTCTTCGACCGCGGCCGTCTGCAGTCCGGTGAAACCCTGCTGGTGCAGGGCGGCACCAGCGGCATCGGCGTCACCGCCATCCAGATGGCCAAGGCGCGCGGCGCGACCGTGATCGCCACCGCCGGCAGCGACGAGAAGTGCGCCGCCTGCAAGGCGCTCGGCGCCGACCACGCCATCAACTACCGCACGCAGGACTTCGTTGCCGCGGTGGCCGACGTCACCGGCGGCCGCGGCGTCGACGTGATCCTCGACATGGTGGCGGGTGGCTACGTGGCGCGCGAGGTCGACTGCCTGGCCGAGGACGGCCGCCTGGTCATCATCGCGGTGCAGGGCGGCGTCAAGGCCGAGTTCAACGCCGGTCTGGTGCTGCGCCGCCGCCTCACCGTCACGGGCTCCACGCTGCGCCCGCGCCCGGTGGCCTTCAAGGCCGCCATCGCGCGCTCGCTCAGGGAGCACATCTGGCCGCTGCTCGAATCGGGCGCGGTCAAGCCTGTCATCCACCAGGTGTTCGCCCCCGCGCAGGCGGCCGAGGCGCACGCCCTCATGGAATCGAACCGCCACGTCGGCAAACTCGTGCTGAAGTGGGCCTGATGTCATGACGAAGAAAAAGCTCATCGCCGGCAACTGGAAGATGAACGGCGGCCTGGCCGCCAACGAGGCGCTGCTGCGCGCGCTGCTGGCCGGTCTCGGCCAGCCCTCGGCCGACGTGGCCGTCTGCGCGCCCGCGCCCTACCTCGCGCAGCTGCAGGGCCTGCTGGCCGGCGGCCCGATCGGCTGGGGCGCGCAGGACCTGTCCGCGCACGAGCAGGGCGCCTACACCGGCGAGGTGTCGGCCGCCATGCTCAAGGACTTCGGCTGCCGCTACGCCATCGTGGGCCATTCCGAGCGCCGTCAGTACCACGGCGAGACGGATGCCACCGTCGCTGCCAAGGCGCAGCGTGCCCTGGCCGCGGGCATCACGCCCATCGTGTGCGTGGGCGAGACCCTGGTGGAGCGCGAGGCCGAGCAGACCGAGGCCGTGGTCAAGCGCCAGCTGGCCGCTGTGATCCACGCCGTGGCGCACTGCACGAGCGAAATCGTCGTCGCCTACGAGCCCGTGTGGGCCATCGGCACCGGCCAGACGGCCACGCCCGAGCAGGCCCAGCAGGTGCACGCCGTGCTGCGCGCTCAGCTTGCCGCGGCCACCCACCAGGCGGAGCGTGTGCACATCCTCTATGGCGGCAGCATGAACGCCGCCAACGCCGCCAGCCTGCTGGCCCAACCCGACATCGACGGCGGGCTGATCGGCGGGGCCTCGCTCAAGGCGCCCGATTTCCTGCGGATCATTGCCGCCGCCCACTGAACACAGCATCGAACCGATGGCGCCGCGAAGGCGCTGATCGACCCTTACGGAGAACCTGATGAACGTCCTGTTGACCCTCCTGCTCGTGGTGCAGATCCTCGCTGCGCTCGGCATGATCGGCTTGATCCTCATGCAGCACGGCAAAGGCGCCGACGCGGGCGCCGCCTTCGGTGGCGGTGGCGCGGGCTCGGCCAGCCTGTTCGGCGCCTCGGGCGGCGCGAACTTCCTGTCGCGCACCACGGCCGTGCTGGCGGGTGTGTTCCTGGCCTGCACGCTGGGTCTGGCCTATTTCGGCAACCTGCGTGCCGCGCCGGCGAGCTCGGGCAGCGTGCTCGAGAACGTGCCCGCCGCGCCCGCGAGCCCGGTGCAGCAGATCCCGGGTGGTGCCGCCGCGCCCACCGCGCCCGCCGCCCCGGGCAATGCCCCGGCGCCCGCCAGCGCACCCGCACCCACGGGCGCGGGCCAGATTCCCGCGCAGTGATGCGAAACCCCGCCAGCGGCGGGGCCTGACGCCTCGGGGACGCCCATGAAAAAAGGATGGGCCGCTCCCCAGATTGGGGAGGCGATTCAGGGTAAACTCTATGAGTTGTCCGCAGTGCTCAGTGTCCCTCATGAGCACGGCAACGCAGACCCAAGCCGACGTGGTGAAATTGGTAGACACGCTATCTTGAGGGGGTAGTGGCGAAAGCTGTGCGAGTTCGAGTCTCGCCGTCGGCACCAGATCGTTGAAGGCAGGGCCAGCAGGCCCTGTCCACGGAACCGCCCCACCATGAGCCTTGACCAGTACCTGCCCGTGCTTCTGTTCATCGTCGTGGGTATCGCGGTCGGGATCATTCCCCAGGTCCTCGGTTTCATCCTCGGCCCGAACCTGCCGGACGCCGAGAAGAACTCCCCTTACGAATGCGGCTTCGAGGCCTTCGAAGACGCGCGGATGAAGTTCGATGTGCGCTACTACCTGGTGGCCATCCTCTTCATCCTGTTCGACCTCGAAATCGCGTTCCTCATCCCCTGGGCCGTGGCCTTCTCCGACATCGGCATGACGGGCTTCGTCGCCGGTGTGGTGTTCCTGGCCATCCTCACGGTGGGTTTCGCCTACGAATGGAAAAAGGGCGCCCTGGACTGGGAGTGAGTTCACCCCCGCTGCGCGGGCGCTTCGGAGCAGCACATGATTGAAGGTGTCTTCAAGGAAGGCTTTGTCACCACCAGCTACGACGCGGTGGTGAACTGGGCCAAGACCGGTTCGCTGTGGCCCATGACCTTTGGTCTGGCCTGCTGCGCGGTGGAGATGATGCATGCGGCCGCCGCGCGCTACGACATCGGGCGCTTCGGCTCCGAGGTCTTTCGCGCCAGCCCGCGCCAGTCCGACCTCATGATCGTGGCCGGCACGCTGTGCAACAAGATGGCGCCGGCGCTGCGCAAGGTCTACGACCAGATGGCCGAGCCGCGCTGGGTGCTGTCCATGGGTTCCTGCGCCAACGGCGGCGGCTACTACCACTACAGCTACTCGGTCGTGCGCGGCTGTGATCGCATCGTGCCGGTCGACGTCTACGTGCCCGGCTGCCCGCCCACCGCCGAGGCGCTGCTGTACGGAATCATTCAGCTGCAGCAGAAGATCCGGCGCACGCAGACCATTGCCCGCGCCTGAGTCACAGAACACCACCGAGCCCCACGACATGACCGACGCATCCAACCACCACCTGGTCGCGCCCGAGACCCTGCAGGCCAGCCTCCAGGAACTGCTCGCCGGCCGCGTGCGCGCGGTCGACCTGGAACGCGGCGAGGTCACGGTCACGGTCGACGCCGCCGCCTACCTGGATGTCATGCAGACCTTGCGCGACGCGCCCCAGGCCCGCTTCGAGCAGCTCGTCGACCTCTGCGGCATGGACTACTCCACCTACGGCGACGGCCGCTGGGAAGGCCCGCGCTTCGCGGCGGTCTCTCACCTGCTGTCGGTGAGCCTGAACCAGCGCGTGCGCGTGCGCGCGTTCTGCGCCGACGATGACTTCCCCGTGCTGCCCTCGGTCAACGGCTTGTGGAACAGCGCCAACTGGTACGAGCGCGAGGCCTTCGACCTCTACGGCATCGTCTTCGATGGCCACGACGACCTGCGCCGCATCCTCACCGACTACGGTTTCATCGGCCACCCGTTCCGCAAGGACTTTCCGCTCTCGGGCCACGTCGAGATGCGCTACGACGCCGAGCGTCAGCGCGTCATCTATGAGCCGGTGACCATCGAACCCCGCGAGATCACGCCGCGCGTGATCCGCGAGGACAACTACGGCGGCCTGCACTGAAGGCGCGGGGCGAACCGACATGGCAGAGATCAAGAACTACACCCTGAACTTCGGCCCGCAGCACCCGGCCGCGCACGGCGTGCTGCGCCTGGTGCTCGAGCTCGACGGCGAGGTCGTGCAGCGCGCCGACCCGCACATCGGCCTGCTGCACCGCGCGACCGAAAAGCTCGCCGAGCACAAGACTTTCATCCAGTCGCTGCCCTACATGGACCGTCTCGACTACGTGTCCATGATGTGCAACGAGCACGCCTACTGCCTGGCCATCGAGAAGCTGCTGGGCATCGAAGTGCCGATTCGCGCGCAATACATCCGCGTGATGTTCAGCGAGATCACCCGCCTGCTCAACCACCTGATGTGGCTGGGCTCGCACGGCAACGACTGCGGCAGCTCCACCATCCTCATCTACGCCTTCCGCGAGCGCGAGGACCTGTTCGACATGTACGAGGCGGTGTCGGGCGCGCGCATGCACGCGGCCTACTTCCGTCCCGGCGGCGTCTACCGCGACCTGCCCGACAGCATGCCGCAGTACCAGGCGAGCAAGGTGCGCAACCAGCGCGGCGTGGACGAACTGAACAAGAACCGCCAAGGCACGCTGCTCGACTTCATCGACGACTTCACCCGGCGCTTCCCGGTCTACCTCGACGAGTACCACACGCTGCTCACCGACAACCGCATCTGGAAGCAGCGCACCGTGGGCATCGGCGTGGTGCCACCCGAGCGCGCGCTCAACCTGGGCATGACCGGCCCCATGCTGCGCGGCTCCGGCATTGCCTGGGACCTGCGCAAGAAGCAGCCTTACGAGGTGTACGACCGCCTGGACTTCGACATCCCGGTCGGCAAGACCGGCGACACCTATGACCGCTACCTCGTCCGCATGGAGGAGATGAAGCAGTCCAACCGCATCATCCAGCAGTGCGTGGCCTGGCTGCGCGCCAACCCGGGCCCGGTGATCACCGACAACCACAAGGTGGCGCCGCCCGCGCGCGAGGCCATGAAGGCCAACATGGAAGAGCTGATCCACCACTTCAAGCTCTTCACCGAAGGTTTCCACGTGCCCGAGGGCGAGGCCTACGCCGCCGTCGAGCATCCCAAGGGCGAGTTCGGCATCTACCTCGTGAGCGACGGGGCCAACAAGCCCTACCGACTGAAGATCCGCGCGCCCGGTTTCGCGCACCTCGCCACGCTCGACGAGATGGCGCGCGGCCACATGCTGGCCGACGCGGTCGCCATCATCGGCACCATGGACATCGTTTTCGGGGAGATCGACCGATGAGCACCCCCGTGCAGTTTTCCGCCGCGACCATCGCGCGCTTCGACCGCGAGGTCGCCAAGTACCCGGCCGAGCAGCGCATCTCGGCCGTCATGGCCTGCCTGTCCATCATCCAGCAGGAGCAGGGCTGGGTCAGCACCGAGGCCGAGGCCGCGCTGGCCGCTTATATCGGCGTCGAGCCGATCGCGGTGCACGAGGTCACGACCTTCTACAACATGTACAACCAGCGGCCGGTGGGCAAGTTCAAGCTCAACGTCTGCACCAACCTGCCGTGCCAGCTGCGCGATGGCCAGAAGGCGCTGCACCACCTCGAGAAGAAGCTGGGCATCGAAATGGGCGAGACCACGCCCGACGGCCTGTTCACGCTGCAGCAGAGCGAGTGCCTGGGCGCCTGCGCCGACGCGCCCGTGATGCTGGTGAACGACCGCCACATGTGCAGCTTCATGAGCCACGACAAGCTCGACCAGCTCGTCGATGGCCTGCGCGCCGCGGAGGGCCAGTCCTGATGAACGCCCAACAGATCATCGGCCAGTTCGCCGCCACCGGCGTGCAGACCTGCTTCCATGGCCGCCACATCAGCCCGCAGATCTACGCGGACCTGGACGGCAAAAACTGGTCCCTCAAGGACTACGAGGCGCGCGGCGGCTACCAGGCCCTGCGCAAGATCCTGGGCAAGGACGGCGGCGAAGGCCTCACGCCCGACCAGGTGATCGCCACCGTCAAGGAATCGGCTCTGCGTGGCCGCGGGGGCGCGGGCTTCCCCAGCGGCCTCAAGTGGAGCTTCATGCCGCGCCAGTTCCCGGGGCAGAAGTACCTCGTCTGCAACTCCGACGAGGGCGAGCCGGGTACCTGCAAGGACCGCGACATCCTCATGTACAACCCGCACATCGTCATCGAAGGCATGGCGATCGCGGCGTACGCCATGGGCATCAGCGTGGGCTACAACTACATCCACGGCGAGATCTTCGAGGTGTACGAGCGCTTCGAGGCCGCGCTGGAAGAGGCGAGGGCGGCCGGCCTGCTGGGCGACAACATCCTCGGCTCGGGCTTCAGCTTCCAGCTGCACGGCCACCACGGCTTCGGCGCCTACATCTGCGGCGAGGAAACCGCGCTGCTCGAATCGCTGGAGGGCAAGAAGGGCCAGCCGCGCTTCAAACCGCCGTTCCCCGCCAGCTTCGGCCTCTACGGCAAGCCCACCACCATCAACAACACCGAGACCTTCGCGGCGGTGCCCTGGATCATCCGCAACGGCGGCCAGGCCTACCTGGAGATCGGCAAGCCCAACAACGGCGGCACCAAGATCTTCTCGGTCAGCGGCGACGTCGAGATGCCCGGCAACTTCGAGATCCCGCTGGGCACGCCCTTCAGCAAGCTGCTCGAACTCGCCGGCGGCGTGCGCAAGGGCCGCACGCTCAAGGCCGTGATCCCCGGCGGCTCCTCGGCCCCGGTGCTGCCGGCGCACATCATGATGGAGTGCACGATGGACTACGACTCCATCGCCAAGGCCGGCTCCATGCTGGGCTCGGGTGCCGTCATCGTGATGGACGACTCGCGCGACATGGTCGAGTCGCTCAAGCGCCTGTCGTACTTCTACATGCACGAGAGCTGCGGCCAGTGCACGCCGTGCCGCGAGGGCACGGGTTGGCTCTGGCGCATGGTCGACCGCATTGACCGCGGCCTGGGCCGGCCCGAGGACATGGCCCTGCTCGACAACGTGGCCGAGAACATCATGGGTCGCACCATCTGCGCGCTCGGCGACGCGGCGGCCATGCCGGTGCGCGCCATGATCAAGCACTTCCGCCACGAGTTCGAGGCCAAGATCAACGCTGCGCAGGCCGAAACGGGCAACAAGGCGGCCACGGCCTGAGAGCACGAGGAACACGGACATCCCCATGGTTGAAATCGAACTCGACGGCAAGAAGGTCGAAGTGCCTCCGGGCAGCATGGTCATGCATGCGGCCGAGAAGGCGGGCACCTACATCCCCCACTTCTGCTATCACAAGAAGCTGTCCATCGCGGCCAACTGCCGCATGTGCCTGGTCGACGTGGAGAAGGCGCCCAAGGCCATGCCGGCCTGCGCCACGCCCGTCACGCAGGGCATGATCGTGCGCACGCAGAGCGACAAGGCCGTCAAGGCCCAGAAGTCGGTGATGGAGTTCCTGCTCATCAACCACCCGCTCGACTGCCCGATCTGCGACCAGGGCGGCGAATGCCAGCTGCAGGACCTGGCCGTGGGCTACGGTGGCTCCGGCTCGCGCTACCAGGAAGAAAAGCGCGTGGTCTTCCACAAGAATGTGGGTCCGCTGATCTCCATGGAGGAGATGAGCCGCTGCATCCACTGCACGCGCTGCGTGCGCTTCGGGCAGGAGATCGCGGGCGTCATGGAGCTCGGCATGAGCCACCGCGGCGAGCACGCCGAGATCGAGACCTTCGTGGGTCAGTCGGTCGATTCCGAGCTCTCGGGCAACATGATCGACATCTGCCCCGTGGGCGCGCTCACCAGCAAGCCCTTCCGCTACAGCGCGCGCACCTGGGAACTCTCGCGCCGCAAGAGCGTGAGCCCGCACGATTCCACCGGCGCCAACCTCGTGGTGCAGGTCAAGAACCACCAGGTGATGCGCGTGGTGCCGCTCGAGAACGAGGCGGTCAACGAATGCTGGATCGCTGACCGCGACCGCTTCTCCTACGAAGCGCTCCATGGCGCGGACCGCCTCACCCAGCCCATGCTCAAGCAGGGCGGTGAGTGGAAAACCGTGGACTGGCAGACCGCGCTGGAGTACGTCGCCAATGGCCTCAGGCAGGTCAAGGGCGCGCACGGCGCGGGCGCCATCGGCCTGCTGGCCAGCCCGCACGCCACCGTGGAAGAGCTGGCCCTGGCTGGCGCCCTGGTGCGCGGCCTGGGCAGCGAGAACATCGACAGCCGCCTGCGCGCGGCCGACCCCGGCGCGGTGGCGCCCCAGGGCCAGGCGCGCTGGCTGGGCCGGCCCATCGCCGAACTCTCCACGCTGCAGCGTGTGTTGGTCGTGGGCTCGAACCTGCGCAAGGACCACCCGCTGTTCGCGCAACGCATCCGCCAGGCCGTGCGCCGCGGCGCGCAACTGAGTGCGCTGGTCGAGGCCGCGCCCCAGTGGGCCATGAACGTCAAGCACACGCTGCTCAGCGACAGCACGGCCTGGGCATCGGCCCTGGCCGGCGTGGCCGCCGCGGTGGCCGCCGAGAAGGGCGTGTCCGCGCCGGTGCCGGTCGAGCCGACCGACGCGCAGCGCGCCATCGCCGCCTCGCTGCTGGGCGGCGAGCACAAGGCGGTGCTGCTTGGCAACGCCGCCGCGCACCACGCCCAGGCCACCAGCCTGCTGGCCCTGGCCCAGTTCATCGCCCAGCACACCGGCGCCAGCGTGGGCTACCTCACCGAGGCGGCCAACACCGTGGGCGCGCAGCTCGTGGGCGCCGTCCCGGGACAGGGCGGCCTGCACGCCGGCCGCATGCTCGGCGGTGCGCTCAAGGCCGCGCTGCTGCTCAACGTGGAGGCCGAGGACACGGCCGCCGGGCTGCAGGGGCTGGCGAACACCGACATGGTCGTGACCCTGAGCCCCTTCAAGACCAACCTGGACGTGAGCGACGTGCTGCTGCCGATCGCACCGTTCACCGAGACCTCCGGCAGCTTCGTGAACGCCGAAGGCCGCCTGCAGAGCTTCCACGCCGTGGTGCGCCCCCTGGGCGACACGCGCCCGGCCTGGAAGGTGCTGCGCGTGCTGGGCAACCTGCTCGAGCTGCCGGGCTTCGATGCCGACTCCTCGCAGGCCGTGCTCGCGCGCGCGCTGCCGGGTGTCGCGTCGGGTGGCTTGGTGCCGGCCGAGCGCCTCAACAACCAGGCCGCCGGCGCGACCATCGACACCACGCCCGCGGCGGCCAAGCCCTGCGTGGCCAGCATCTACCAACTCGACGCCCTGGTGCGCCGCGCTCCGTCGCTGCAGCTCACGGCCGATGCCCGCCGCGCGCGCGCAGAAGAAGGGGTGGCAGCGTGATCGACGCGATGTACAACGGCGGCCTGGGCCTCATCAACGCCGCGTGGTGGACCTCGGCGGCCTGGCCCGTGCTCTGGGCCCTCATCAAGATCGTCGCGGTGCTCGCGCCGCTGATGGGCGCGGTGGCCTACCTCACGCTCTGGGAGCGCAAACTGCTCGGCTGGATGCAGGTGCGCCACGGCCCCAACCGCGTGGGCCCCTTCGGTCTGCTGCAGCCCATCGCCGACGCGCTCAAGCTGCTGACCAAGGAGCTGATCCGCCCGAGCGCGGCCGCCAACGGCCTGTTCCGCCTCGGCCCGGTCATGGCCATCATGCCGGCGCTGGCCGCCTGGGTGGCCATTCCCTTTGGCCCGGAGGCCGTGCTGGCCAACGTCAACGCCGGCCTGCTGGTCATCCTGGCCATCACCTCCATCGAGGTCTACGGCGTGATCATCGCGGGCTGGGCCTCGAACTCGAAGTACGCCTTCCTCGGCGCGCTGCGCGCCTCGGCCCAGATGGTGAGCTACGAGATCGCCATCGGCTTTTGCTTCCTGGTGGTGGTGATGACCGCCGGCAGCCTGAACCTGGCCGAGATCGTGAACTCGCAGTCCCGCGGCATGGGCGCGGGCATGGGCCTGAACTTCCTGTCCTGGAACTGGCTGCCGCTGCTGCCCATTTTCGTGGTCTACGTGATCTCGGGCGTGGCCGAAACCAACCGCCACCCCTTTGACGTGGTCGAGGGCGAGGCCGAGATCGTGGCCGGCCACATGGTCGAGTACTCGGGCATGGGCTTCGCGATCTTCTTTCTCGCCGAGTACGCCAGCATGTGGCTGGTGTCCATCCTGGCCGTGCTGATGTTCCTGGGTGGCTGGCTGCCCCCGATCGACAGCGCCATCTTCAACTGGGTGCCGGGCTGGATCTGGCTGGGCCTCAAGACCTTCGTGGTGGTGTCCATGTTCATCTGGATCCGCGCCACCTTCCCCCGCTTCCGCTACGACCAGATCATGCGTCTGGGCTGGAAGATCTTCATCCCCGTCACGCTGGTGTGGCTGCTGCTCGTGGGTGCGCTCATGCAGACGCGCTGGAACATCTGGCAGTGAGGAGGGCACAAGCATGAGTACCACCACCGCCGTCGCGCCCTTCAGTTTCCGCGACTTCTTCAAGAGCTTCATGCTCGTCGAGCTCGCCAAGGGCATGGCCCTGACCGGCCGCTACGCCTTCCGCCGCAAGGTCACGGTGCAGTTCCCCGAGGAGAAGACGCCGCTGTCGCCGCGCTTTCGCGGCCTGCACGCGCTGCGCCGCTACGAGAACGGCGAAGAGCGCTGCATCGCCTGCAAGCTCTGCGAGGCCGTGTGCCCCGCCGTCGCCATCACCATCGAAAGCGATGTGCGCGCCGACGGCACGCGCCGCACCACGCGCTACGACATCGACCTCACCAAGTGCATCTTCTGCGGCTTCTGCGAAGAGAGCTGCCCGGTCGACTCGATCGTCGAGACGCACATCTTCGAATACCACGGCGAAAAGCGCGGCGACCTGTACTTCACCAAGGAAATGCTGCTCGCGGTGGGTGACCGCTACGAACCCCAGATCGCCGCGGCCAAGGCCGCCGACGCCAAGTACCGCTGAGCGCGGCGCGACCGAGCCCATCCAGAGATCCCATGGACTTCACCACCGGTTTCTTCTACCTCTTCGCGGCGGTGCTGCTGTTCGCGGCCTTTCGCGTGGTCACCTCGCGCAACGCCGTGCACGCGGTGCTGTACCTGATGCTCTCCTTCTCGCAGGCGGCCGCGCTGTGGCTGCTGCTCAAGGCCGAGTTCCTGGGCATCACGCTGGTGCTGGTCTACCTCGGCGCCGTCATGGTGCTGTTCCTGTTCGTGGTGATGATGCTGGACATCAACATCGAGTCGCTGCGCCGCGGCTTCTGGCACCACTTCCCGCTGGCGGCCATTCTCGGCGCCGTGGTGGCCGGCGAGCTGATCGCCGTGCTATGGGTGGGCTTCCCCTCCATTGCCACCACCGCCGCCACCGTGCCCGCCAACGTGTCGAACACGGGCGAGCTGGGCAAGCTGCTGTATTCGGCCTACCTCTATCCCATCCAGGTCGCGGGCTTCATCCTGCTCGTGGCCATGGTCGCGGCCATCGCGCTGACGCTGCGCCGGCGCAAGGACAGCAAGGCCATCAACCCGGGTGACCAGGTCCATGTGCGCGCCCGCGACCGCCTGGTGATCGTGCCCATGGCCGCCGCCAAGCCGGCGCCCGTGGCCGCCACCCCCAACACCGAGGAGGGCAAGGCATGAGTGGCCTCACGCTGGGACATTTCCTGTCGGTCGGCGCGATCCTGTTCGCGATCTCCGTCGTCGGCATCTTCCTCAACCGCAAGAACCTGATCGTGCTGCTCATGGCCATCGAGCTGATGCTGCTCGCGGTCAACATGAACTTCGTGGCCTTCTCGCACTACCTGGGCGACCTGCACGGCCAGGTGTTCGTGTTCTTCATCCTCACCGTGGCGGCCGCCGAGTCGGCCATCGGCCTCGCCATCCTCGTGCTGCTGTTCCGCAACAAGTCGTCGATCAGCGTCGAAGAACTCAACACGCTCAAGGGCTGATCGGAACATGAGCAACACGCTATCCGCCTCCACGCTGCTCGCCGTGCCGCTGGCGCCCCTGGTGGGCTCGCTGGTGGCCGGCATCCTGGGCACCGCCTTCGGCGGCAACGTCATCGGCCGGCGCGCCTCGCACGGCGCCACCATCCTGGGCGTGCTGGTCGCCTTCATCCTGTCGGCCATGACGCTGGCCGACGTGATCGACGGTGCCCGCTTCAACCAGACCATCTACGAATGGATGGTCATCGGCGGGCTGAGGATGGAGATCGGCTTCCTGGTCGACGGCCTGACCGCGATGATGATGGTGGTGGTCACCTTCGTCTCGCTCATGGTGCACCTCTACACCATCGGCTACATGGCAGACGACGACGGCTACAACCGCTTCTTCGCCTACATCTCGCTGTTCACCTTCTCCATGCTCATGCTGGTCATGAGCAACAACCTGCTGCAGCTGTTCTTCGGCTGGGAAGCGGTGGGCCTGGTGTCCTACCTGCTGATCGGCTTC
>QFCS01002374.1_pt1 | contig 73977 bp, 82 predicted proteins | sample 3576561 | NCBI WGS metagenome assembly QFCS01 | reverse complement strand
GGCGGCGACGCCGCCCGCGAGGTTGACGACATCGACAAACCCGGCCGTCTCCAGATAGCGCGCCGCGTGATAACTGCGTACGCCATGATGGCAGATGACTATTGTTTCGGCATCCTTGTTCAGTTCCGACAGGCGTGCGGGCAGTTCGCGCATCGGAATCAGGATCGCGCCGGGCAGGCGGCAGAGGTTCCATTCCCACGGCTCGCGCACATCGAGCAACACCGGCGTATGACCGGACTGGATGTAGGCGGCGAGTTCGGGGGGGCGAAACTGGCGCATCAGAATACGAAGGCGGCAGGATGCGGCGCGTTCAGCAGCGGTGCCACGCAGGTCTCGAACAGCGTCACGCTGCGTGCGGCACCGGGGGCGGTGCAGGTGATGAGTTGCGCCTGCATCACCGGCGCCTCGCCGACGATGGCGAACAGGCGGCCGCCCACATGGAGGCGGCGGCGGAAGGCGTCCGACAGCAGCGGGGTCGAGCCGGTGAGTACGATGACGTCGAAGCCGGCTTCGTCGGACCAGTCGCGGGCGCCGTCGCCGGTATGCAGCGCGATGTTCTCGAAGCCGTGCGCCCGCAGTTTCTGCGTGGCGGCCGCGGTGAATTCGGGCACGATATCGACCGACACCACCTCGGCGGCCTGGGCGGCCAGGAGCGCCGTGAGGTAGCCGCTGCCGGTACCGATTTCCAGCACGCGGTCGGTGGGGCGGATGACGAGTTCCTGGAGCGCGCGCGCCTCCAGCCGGGGCGTCCACATCGACTGGCCATGGCCGAGCGGGATTTCCATGTCGACGAAGGCCAGCGCACGGTGCGCTTCGGGCACGAAATCCTCGCGGCGCACCTTGAACAGCAGGTCGAGCACATCCTGATTCAGTACATCCCAGGGGCGGATCTGCTGTTCCACCATGTTGTAGCGCGCCTGTTCCATGTCCATGCGGTACCCTTGAATATCAATAAGTTAGATGGGGGATTGCCTTGCAATTATTCCACAATTCCGCTACCTTGAGCCGCTCGCCAGGGGTCTCCGGACGGCCGTCACGCCGAATGGAGTGAGACATACCCTTCGAACCTGATGCGGTTGAGACCGCCGTAGGGAGGCTGACAGGCCTCCCGTGGACTAAATAGCGAGGCTGACTCAGCGGCCTCCATCCTAATTCTGCTGGAGCGCCCGCCATGAACGCCAACCCTAAATTCCTAGCCGCCACCGCGCACGTCGACGAAGCGGCGGTGCATCCGCTGCCGAACTCGCGCAAGATCTACGTTCAGGGCAGCCAGCCCGACATCCGCGTGCCGATGCGCGAAATCAGCCAGGCTGACACGCCGCTGATGTTCAGCGGCGAGAACGGCGCAGGCGGCGCGCGCTCAGAACCGAATCCGCCGATTTTCGTTTACGACTGCTCCGGCCCGTATACCGATCCGGCGGCGAAGATCGACATCCGCACCGGCCTGCCGGCGCTGCGCACGCGCTGGATCGAGGCGCGCGGCGACACCGAGGTGCTGGCCGACCTGAGTTCCGAATACGGCCGCCAGCAGGCGGCCAATCCCGAACTCGCGACCATGCGCTTTCCGGATCTGCATCGCCATCCGCGCCGCGCCAAGGCGGGCATGAACGTCAGCCAGATGCACTATGCGCGCCAGGGCATCATCACGCCTGAGATGGAGTTCATCGCGATCCGCGAGAACAACAACCGCGCCGCCTATCTCGAATCGCTGAAGGCGTCCGGCCCGCAAGGCGCGAAGCTCGCTGCGCTCATGAACCGCCAGCATCCCGGACAGAACTTCGGTGCCAGCCTGCAGAACGAGATCACGCCCGAGTTCGTGCGCAGCGAAATCGCGCGCGGCCGCGCCATCATCCCCAACAACATCAATCACCCGGAATCCGAACCGATGATCATCGGCCGCAATTTCCTGGTGAAGATCAACGCCAACATCGGCAACTCCGCGTTGGGTTCCAGCATCCAGGAAGAAGTCGAAAAGATGACCTGGGCGATCCGCTGGGGCGGCGACACCGTGATGGACCTGTCGACCGGCAAGAACATCCACGAGACGCGCGAGTGGATCATCCGCAATTCGCCCGTACCGATTGGAACGGTGCCGATCTACCAGGCGCTGGAAAAGGTCGACGGCAAGGCGGAAGAACTCACCTGGGAGATGTTCCGCGACACGTTGATCGAGCAGGCCGAGCAGGGCGTCGACTACTTCACCATCCACGCCGGCGTGTTGCTGCGCTATGTGCCGATGACGGCCAACCGCCTGACCGGGATTGTGTCGCGCGGCGGCTCGATCATGGCCAAGTGGTGCCTGGCGCACCACAAGGAAAGCTTCCTCTACACGCACTTCGAGGATATCTGCGAGATCATGAAGGCCTACGACGTGGCCTTCTCACTGGGCGACGGCCTGCGACCCGGTTCGATCTACGACGCCAACGACGAGGCGCAACTCTCCGAACTGCGTACGCTGGGCGAACTGACCCAGGTCGCGTGGAAGCACGACGTGCAGGTGATGATCGAAGGCCCCGGCCACGTGCCGATGCAGCTGATCAAGGAGAACATGGACATTCAGCTCGAGTCCTGCTCCGAAGCGCCGTTCTACACGCTCGGCCCGCTGACGACCGACATTGCCCCTGGCTACGACCACATCACCTCCGGCATCGGCGCCGCCATGATTGGCTGGTACGGCACCGCGATGCTCTGCTACGTCACGCCGAAAGAGCACCTCGGCCTGCCGGACAAGGATGATGTGAAGGAAGGCATCATCACCTACAAGCTCGCTGCCCATGCCGCCGACCTCGCCAAGGGCCATCCCGGTGCGCAGATCCGCGACAACGCGCTGTCCAAGGCGCGGTTTGAATTCCGCTGGGACGACCAGTTCAACCTCGGCCTCGACCCCGACAAGGCGAAGTCCTTCCACGACGAGACGCTGCCCAAGGAATCGGCCAAGGTCGCGCACTTCTGCTCGATGTGCGGCCCGCATTTCTGCTCGATGAAGATCACCCAGGACGTGCGCGAGTACGCGGCGAAGGAAGGTTTGAACGAAGCCGACGCGCTGGCGAAGGGCATGGAGGTGAAGGCGGTGGAGTTCGTAAAGCAGGGCGCCGAGATCTACCGCAAGATCTGATATCGAAGTACACGACCGGCAGCCGAACTTGTGCAGCAGATTGTTCAGATGGGTCTTTCGGCTCGCCGCCATGCTGGCATGGCTGGGCAGCGCACCGGTGGTTGCGGCACCGCTGTCGGCCGTCCTCGATCATGAACTGGCCATTGGCCTGTCGACGGAGTTCCTGAAAGAGCAGGACGGGCGTTTCACCCTGCCGGCCGCGATTGCGGCCTACCAGGCGGGGCAATTTTCCCCGGGGAACAGCCCGGTCCTGAATTTCGGCATCGGTTCGAAGCCTGCGTGGATCCATTTTTCGGTGGACAACCCGACCGCCACACCGCTGCAAAAAAGACTGTCTATCGAAATCGCCTGGCTCGACCAGGTCGAGGTCTATGTCCAGTATCGCGGCAGGACGGTCGAACGGTACCGGGCAGGCGATACGCTGCCCTTCGCGCAACGCCCGGTCGACAGCCGTTACTTCGTGTTCGACCATACGTTCGAGCCGGGGACCAGCGATGTGTTCATCCGCCTGGAGACGCCCGACCCCATGGTCGCGCCGATCTATCTGCTGAGCCGGGAAACGTCGCGGCTCAGGCAAATGCAGCAGGAGTTCAGCTATGGCATCGTCTATGGCTTTCTGCTCGCCCTGATGGCGTATAACGCCATTCTTTTCGTCAGCCTCCGCAGTTCACGCTACCTGTACTATGCGCTCTACCTGGCGATGTTCGTTGCCATGAACGTCGCTTATACCGGCCATGGTTTCGCCTGGTTCTGGCCCGATTCGACCACCTGGCAGCAATGGTCCAACCCGGTCCTGATGTTCCTGTATGGCGTGTCCGGCCTGCTGTTCGCCATCCGCTTTCTCGATCTGCAGGTGTATTTCCCGCGGGTGCGCAAGGCGGTCATCAGGTTTTGCGTCATCTTCGGCATTCTGCTGGCGGCGGCCATTCTGCTGGACAGCCAGAAATACGCACTACTGGACGCATTCAGCTTCGCGTTCCTGTTCAGCAGCATCATGCTGTTGCTGGGCATCATCTCGGCCCGCACCGGGCAGAAGCCGGCGCAGTATTTTCTCCTCGCCGCCCTCTCGGCCATGGTGGGCGCCCTGCTGACGACCTTGTCGGTCTGGGGTTTCATCCCGCACAACAGCTGGACGTTCCGTGCCGTGGAAATCGGCATGCAGCTCGACGCCACACTGCTTGCCTTGGCACTGGCCTACCAGTTGCGCGTCGGCCAGGAAGAACGGTTGCGTGCCGAACGGCTGGCGCAAATGGATCCGCTGACCGGATTGAACAACCGGCGCGCCTTTTACGACAAGACCCGCGCATTGTGGAGCCACGCCATTCGCCACGGGCATCCCACGTCGGTCATGCTGCTCGACATCGATCTGTTCAAGCAGGTCAACGATGCCTATGGCCACGCGCACGGCGACGACGTGCTGAAGGCGACGGCGGACATCCTCAGGCAGTCCATCCGGCTGGGCGATATCCTGGCCCGCTGGGGCGGCGAGGAATTCATCGTGTTCCTGCCCGAAACCGACCGGGACGAGGCGACGATGCTGGCGGAGCGGCTGCGTACCACGATCGCAGGCATGCGCATCCCGTACGAGGCGGGCGTGAGCGCCGTGACGGCAAGTTTTGGCATCGCCCAGCGCACGCCGTCGCAGCTGACCCTGGATGCACTGATCGCCTGCGCCGATGATTGTCTTTACCAGTCCAAGCAGCAGGGCAGGAACCGGGTGACCACTTGTCCGTCCGAGCCGGCTCCCGTTTCCTGACGGCCTGCGGGGTCACAAAGACGCCGTGGCCTCCGCGTATAATCCGCAGGCGCGCCAGACCGGCGCGCCTTTTTTCATGCCCAGCCCCTTGCCATGACCGATCCCACCATCCTTCTGCACGCGTTCATCCTCGGCATCGTCGAGGGCCTGACCGAGTTCCTGCCGGTGTCCAGCACCGGGCATCTGATCCTGGTCGGACAGCTGCTCAACTTCAACGACGACAAGGGCAAGGTATTCGAAATCGCGATCCAGTTCGCGGCGATCCTGGCGGTGGTGTGGGAATACCGGGCGCGCCTCGGGCACGCACTGGTCAACGTCACGACCGAGCCGGCCTCGCAGCGGCTGGCGATCAACCTGATCGTGGCCTTCCTGCCTGCGGCGGTGCTGGGCTTCCTGTTCATCAAGCAGATCAAGTACTACCTGTTCAACCCCATCGTCGTCGCTTCCGCGCTGATCATCGGTGGCGTGCTTATTTTGTGGGCGGAACGGCGCAAGCACGTCATCCGTGCGGAAACGGTCGACGACATGACGTGGCGCGATGCATTGAAGGTCGGATTTGCGCAGGCGCTGGCGATGATTCCCGGCACCTCGCGTTCGGGGGCGACCATCATCGGCGGCCTGTTTTTCGGCCTGTCGCGCAAGACGGCGACGGAATTCTCGTTCTTCCTGGCGATCCCGACCATGTTCGCCGCGACCTTCTACGACGTCTTCAAGAACCGGCATCTTTTCAGCGCGGACGACATCGGCCTGTTTGCGGTGGGCGGTGCCGCTTCGTTCATCAGCGCGCTGTTGGCCGTGCGCGGCCTGATCCGTTTCGTCAGTCGCCACGATTTCACGGTGTTCGCCTGGTACCGCATCGTGTTCGGCGTGCTGGTGCTGCTGACGGCCTACATGGGCTGGGTGGACTGGGGGACAGCGACCTAGCCTGCCTTCGGCGGGCGCTTGTCGAGCTTTCTTTGCAGCGTGCGGCGGTGCATTTTCAATGCGCGCGCAGTGGCCGAGATGTTGCCGTCATGCTCGTTCAATACCTTCTGGATGTGCTCCCATTCCAACCGTGCCACGGATAGCGGTTCGGGACTGACTTCCAGCGCGGCATCGGGCTGGTCGCGCATGAGCGCGGCGAGGATCTCGTCGGCATCCGCCGGTTTCGCCAGGTAGTGCCGTGCGCCCAGGCGCACCGCCTCGACGGCGGTGGCGATGCTGGCGTAGCCGGTGAGCACCACGATGGCAGGGGAGGGCGTGCGCGCAGCGAGCGCGGCCACGACAGCCAGCCCCGATTCGCCGGGCAGCTTCAGATCGACGACGGCATGGCTGGGCGAAAAGGCCGCGGCTACGGACCGGGCTTCCACTGCATTGTGCGCCACGGCAGTCTCGAAGCCGCGCTTGCCCATGGCGCGCGACAGGACCGCCGCAAAGTCGGCGTCGTCCTCGACGATCAGCAATTTCATGTTCATACAGGATGTGTCCAGGGCAAGGTGATGCGCACGCGGGTGCCGCCACCGTTGCGTTCGGCCAGGGTCAGCGTGCCGCCGATCCGTTCCAGCGTGGCGTGGGTGAGCGCGAGGCCCATGCCCCAGCCGCGTCCCGGCTTGCCGCTGAATAGCACACGCCCCGCCTGCGCCTTCTGTTCGGGCGTAAAGCCGGGGCCGCGGTCCGCGATATCGATCGCCAGCGCGTCGCCGCTGGCCGTGGCGGCGAACTCGACGGCATGGGGCGATACGTCGGCCGCATTGTTCAGTACATTCAGGATTGCCTGCTCCAGGCCCTCAGGCGGGATGAAGTCGCGGCTGTCGTCCAGCAGCGTGAGGCTGACATGGGCGTCGGGGCGCAACACCTGCCAGCGCTCGACCAGAGTAGTGAGCCAGGCATCGAGCGGATGAGCGGTCGCCGCGCTGTCCTGGGCGCGTGCGGCAAGCTGGGTGAGGATCTGCTTGCAGGCCTGGGCCTGTTTTTCAAGCAGATGGCAATCGGCGCCGATGTCGGGATCGTTGGCGAACTCGCGCGCAAGTTCATGTGCCGTGGTCTGGATGGTGGCAAGGGGTGTGGCGAGCTCGTGCGCGGCCAGCGCGGCCTGCGTGCCGAGCGCGACGATGCGTTCGTCGCGCAGCTGCTTTTCGCGCAGCGCGGACAGCTCCTGGTCGCGCGTGCGCAGGGCGGCATGCATGCGGGTGACGAAAAAGGCAATCAGTCCGGCGCTGATGAGGAAGTTGAACCACATGCCGCCCAGATGCATGCCATAGGCGGCGGTCGGGTCGGTCACGGCGAGCGGCTGGAAATAGAACAGCAGCAGTCCGTAGAAGCCCCCCGCCACTACTGCCAGCAGCCACACCCAGCGTGGACGCAGGCTGATCGCCGCGATGACGACGGGCACCAGCATGAGCGAGACGAAGGGATTGGTCACCCCACCGCTGAAAAACACCAGCACCGCAAACGCGGTAAGGTCGGCGAGCAGATGGGCCAGAAATTCCATCTGGGTGGCAGGCAAGTCCAGCCGCAGCCGCCATGCCGTGGTGAGCGAGAACACGCCCATGAGCAGCAAGACCGCACCCATCGGCAACAGCGGCATCGGGATGCGCAGGCCCCAGTGCAGCCAGACGATGCCGGCCGCCCAGCCAGCGATCAACGAGAGGCGTACCGCCAGCAGACGCCCCAGCAGGGCACGCGCGGGCAGAGTGGACAACAGGGTGGAATCGGTCGCTGACGACATGGCGGCATTGTAATACCCGTGTCGCCGGGTGCCGCGGGCTGCGGCAATTTGTCCAATTGTGCGCACCGCGCGCCGTCTTTAAAGTGTGCAGGCGTTTTACCCGCGCTCTGCTCCAAACCTGTCCCGCCTCTCCGGCGGGATTTTTTTGCCGTGCCGCCGGCCGTCGAATAGGCTGCGTTGAAATGAAACGAGCCGCGCGCACACAGTGCGCGGGGCTCGGATTCGCGGCGGGGATAAAGCCCGCTGCGATGTTCCTAGAACTGGTAGTTCACGCCGGCATAGATCGAGCGGCCCGGTCCGGGCACGGCGATGCCCCAGGGGATGCCATTGATGGACATCGTCATGCCCTGCCCGACATAGGCACCGCCCAAGGGCAACGCGTAGCCTCTGTCGAACAGGTTGTCGATGCCCACGTCGAGGCGGACCTGCTTCCATGCGTAGCTGCTGCGCAGATTGAACAGGCTGTAACCGCTGGTTTCCACTTCGTTCCGGATATCCGAGACGGTGTGTTTGGCCGCGACAAACTGCGCTTCGACCGTGTTGGTCAGGCGTCCCCGTTTTTGCGTCAGGGCCAGCTTCGCGTTCAGCGGCATGATGTTGTACAGGTTGTCGCCCGTATCCCGGTTTTCACCGCGGGTGACATTCACGATGCCACTCACCGTGAAATCACCATACGCCGGCGTACTGGCGGCGAGGAGGTGGCCCGAGAGGTCGACGCCAACCAACCGGGCCGACTGGTTGACGTACCTGAGCACGTTGAATTGTCCGTCGGGGCAGCTGGCGCCGTTGCACCGTGCGTCGACGTAGTCCCGGACATGCGTGTAGTACGGCGCGATGCGCACGCCCCATACCTTTTGCCGGGCGTCGTGCCAGTCGGCAGCAAGACTCAGGGTATGCGCCACCTCCGGCTTGAGATTGATATCGCCGACATAGCCGTTTCCGTCGCCGACGAAATTGTTCATGATCGCCGCCATGGGCCAGGTGGACCAGGTGTAGCGTTCGTACAGATTGGGCGAACGGGTCTTTTGCGCAAAGCCCGCCTCGTAGGTCTGCGTGGCATCCGGGGTATAACGCGCCAGCGCGGTCAGGTCCCAGTTGTGATCGGTCTTGTTGTGAGCCTGGTTGTTGAAGCTGGCGCTATCGGCAAGCTGGTTGCCCATGCACATGCCGCTGGTGCAGTAGCCCGCCGCATCGCCCGCATCCGTCCTGACCGTCTCGTGGCGCAGCCCCAGCAGGCTGGTCCATTGCGGCGTGAGGCGCGCCTCCCATTCGCCGAACAGGGCGTAGCGGCCTCGCCTGCCGTCGTTGATGTTCCAGAAGGTTCCAGGAGACATCATGCCGGTGCCGGATGGTGGCCACCAGTCGTCCAGGCGATAGGCTTGATATTCGCTGCCGACCCGCACGGTGTCGCGTTCGGAAAGCCGGATATCCGCGTTGACCGACACGCCGGTGGTTTTCCCTTCGGAGTTCATCGGCATGCCCGGTGCGGTGCCGTACACGAACTGCTTGTCGTCGCCGAAGTTCATTTCGTGCCGGGTCTTCTCGTGGTAGACGCGCGCCTTCAGAACGCCCCACTGGTATTGCCCGGTGTAGCCCAGATTGACCTGATCGCTCGTGTTGTCGGTCATGTCCATGCGCTGGTTCGGGAAATTCTCGTACGGGATGTGCTGGCGGCCCAGCTTCAGATCGAACAGGTGATTCTCGTTGCGCAGCGCGATAGCGAGCGCCTGGTTGATCGACCGGTAGGCGGACGAGCCGACTTCGTCGAGCGGCAGCGTATGTCCGGGTTGTCCCGTGAGCGTGTTCGTCTTGAAGTTGTCGCCCGCCTGGTAGTTGCCCGATTGCGCGGTCGAGCCGGTATAGGTCACGCTGAGGTTTTCGCTTGCCACCGTGGCGGCGGCGTTGGCGCCCATGGCGTTGCCGTTGCTGCGGTAGAAGGTGCCGACCGAGCCGCGGGTCAGGAGGCCTTCGCCGGCGCGGGCGAATTGCGGTTTGGCCGACTCCACGATGAGGGTGCCGCCGATGCTGTCGCCACCGACGCTGACAGGCGTGATGCCGGCGAATACCTTGACGGCATCGACCCGGGTGGGATCGATGTAGGACAGGGCCGGGTTCATGTGGTTGGGGCAGGACGCGATCAGGTCCATGCCATCGACCTTGATGCGCAGGCGGTCGTCGCCCAGGCCGCGGATCGACGGCAGGCTCGACACCCCGCCGGCGCCCTGGAGATTGAGGCCCGGAACGTCCCGCAGCAGGCTGGCCGTGTCGCTGGTGGCAGCATGCATGGGTTGCAGGCTTGCCGCATCCAGCGTCACGCTGTTGAGATCGGCATCGGTGGAATCCGGTGCGCCCACGACAACGACGGTCATGAGCGGCGTCTCCGGGAGGACGGGCGAGGCGTCGTTCTGGGCGGCCGCAGGGTTCCAGATCGCCGACATGGCAAGGGAGAGGGCGAAGGGGAGGGGTTTTCTGGGAAACAGCATGTTCTTCTCGGTGTTGTTGAAATTTTGTCCGAGTCTAAAAAAGCTGCGTGCCGCCGAGAATGTGGCAAATCGCCGCAACCCATGCGGTTGGCGCCCCGATTGCTTGCCGTTCCGGGTGCCAACCCGTCGTGCACTCTTTCGCGCATGTCGCACGGCGTCTGGCCTGGGCGGTTCGTGACATGCCAAGGAAATGTGGATGGACGGATGCGCACAGCATGCGACGATATGTCGCACTGCCAGGGGTGGACAATTTGTTATCGTGCACAGACTGGAACCCTTGCATGGCATGACGAATGAACTCCACCTGGCAGGCCGGCCTTGCGCTACCGCTGTTGCTTCTCCCGATGGCCGCAGCCGCCAGTTGCGGTTCGGCGTTCTGCACGATCAACACCGACTGGGATACCCAGACGCCCTGGCAGGACAACGCCACGCGCCTGGATCTGCGCATGGAAATGATCCATCAGAACCAGTTGCGTTCCGGTACGGACAAAACGACGGCCACAGGCATGACAGGCGAGCACGACGAGATCAAGACGCTCAACCGGAACATGGTCGCCAGCGTGAGCCATGCCTTCAGTTCTTCCCTGGGCGTGACGTTGCAGGCCCCATTGGTGTCGCGCGACCATTCCCACGTCTTCAACGGCGTCGGTGGCCCCGAACCGGAAAGCTGGAACTTCACCCGGCTCGGCGACGTGCGCATGCTGGCGCATCTGCGGCTGGATGATGCACAGTCTGTGCACGGCCAGGCCTATGGTCTGGTCGGCGGCGTCAAGCTGCCGACCGGCTCGACCAAGGTGCGCAATGCCGACGGCGAACTGGCGGAACGATCATTGCAGCCGGGGTCGGGTTCCACCGACGTGATCGCGGGCGGGTTCGTCTCCGGTCATCTTGCGCAAACGGGCTGGCATACGCAGATGAACTGGCAGCATGCGGTCAGCGAGCGGCAGGATTACCAGCCGGGCGACCAGGTCAGTCTCGATGCGGGGGTGACCTACCCGCTCGGGGCGGTGCATGCGCTCGCGCAAATCAATCTGCTCTGGCGTGGACACGATTCCGGGCGCAATGCCGAACCGGCCGACAGCGGCGGAAAATATATTTATTTTTCCCCGGGCCTGGCGGTGCCGGTCGGCCACAATGCCCAGATCTACGGGCTGGTTCAGCTCCCGCTGTATCAGAATGTGAACGGCACGCAACTGACGGCAGACTGGGCGGGGACCCTGGGTTTGACGATGCATTTTTGAGAGAAGAGGAAACCGGAATGAAGCATGGATGGATGATGGCAGCAGTCTTCAGCCTGGCAGCGCAGACGGCCTGGGCGGCCAATATCAGCGTGACCGACGCATGGGTACGCGCCACCATGCCGGGCCAGCCCGTCGGCGGCGCCTACATGCAGATCCAGTCGGATGCCGATGCGCGCCTGGTCGGCGTTTCCAGTAGCGTCGTGCCGCGGGTGGAAGTGCACGAAATGAAAATGGACGGCGACGTGATGCGGATGCGCGAAGTGAAGACAGTCGATCTGCCGAAGGGCAAGACCGTCTCGCTGGAGCCGGGCGGTTTCCACATCATGCTGATGAATCTGAAAAAACCGATCGCGGCGGGTGACGTCATCCCGCTCACGCTGGTGATCGAATCAGGCGGCAAACAGCAGACCGTCGAGATCAAGGCCGAAGCGCGTGCCATGGGTGGCGCCATGCCGATGCAGCACGCTCACTGAGCAGTTCCGTCGATCGCATCCGTTCTTCAGCGGGTGTGAGCGGGTGAAACCGCCGTGCCGAGTATCGCGCCGCGTACCCGCATATCCTCCAGCAGCGCGCCGCCGGCCTGCAGGATCAGCGCGGGGTCGGGATGACGGCTTTCGGCGGCGATGTGTTGCAAGGCAGCGCGGCCGCTCAGCGTGCCGGATTCCAGCAAGGTCAGCAGGCGTGCGGTGAAGGCATTGATCTCGCTGAACTGCACTTGATCGGCCGCATCGCGGAATACCAGCAGGCAGGTGTCCGCTGGCCGTATCTTGCGGCGCGGGCCGATTCGATGGACCGGCCAGTCGTAATGCAGATTGGCCAGTACCGGGTTCAGGATGGGAAAGCCATCGACCAGGTCGCCCGCGTTGTCGATGTCGCGATCGGCGACGCGGTCGGACACGGACAGTGCCAGCTCGATCCATTCGTAGTGCGCCAGCGCGAGCGTCCAGGGCGGGTAGGTTTCCGGCGCATCCCATTCGTTCTGCAGGAACTGGATGAACTCGTCGGGGATCTGCCGGAAGTAGGGCGTGCGGCAGCGATGCGTGCTGAAGAACGCGCGCACCAGCCGTGTCCACCTGCGCGTGCCGAGCACCTGCCGCAATACCGGAAAGCACGCCAGCAGGAATCCCTCGATATTGTCATAGAGCAGCGTGCTGTAGATTTTCATGCGCCGCGCGTCCACGCCCTGCGGACGCGGGTTCGCCTTGGGGTCGCGGATATGCGCCGCGAAGGCGAACTGGTAGCGCTGGAATTCAGGACGTGCGGGCGACGGAGGCATGTGGACGGTGGGCGGCCTGAATGTGCGCGATATGTTCGACCTCGCGTACCAGCTCGGCCAGCGGTGGAATGTTGAAGTCGCGTTCCAGCAGCGTGGGGGCGACGCCGTGGACGCGGTAGGTTTCGTCGAGCAGCGACCATACCGGGTCGATCACGTCGGCGCCGTGGGTGTCGATGAGCAGATCCTGCGCTTCGTTGTGATGCCCCGCCATGTGCAGATACACGATGCGTTCGGTCGGCATGGCGCGGATGAAGCCGAGCGGGTCGTAGCGATGGTTCACGCTGTTGACATAGACATTGTTGACGTCGAGATGCAGGTCGCAGTCGGCTTCCTGCAGCACGGCGCGAATAAAGCCCGCTTCGTCCATGTCGGCGACCGGTGCGGCCGCGTAGAACGACGCATTTTCGATGGCGATGCGGCGTTCCAGGATGTCCTGTGTGCGCCGGATACGTGCCGCGACGTAGCGGACAGCCTCCTCCGTGAAAGGGATCGGCAGCAGGTCGTACAGATGGCCGTCGTCCGAGCAATACGATAGATGCTCGGTAAACAGCACGATTTGATGCGTGTCCATGAACTGCCGGGTTTTGTGCAGCAGCATGTCGTCGAGCGGGGACGGTCCGCCGAGCGACAGCGACAGGCCGTGGCAGACGAACGGGTAGCGCTCGGTAAAGGCGCGCAGGTCGCGGCCGCGCGCGCCGCCCATGTCGATCCAGTTCTCCGGAGCAAGCTCGAAAAAGTCGATGGCGTCAGGGACGCGGGCTTTCAGCGAAGGGATGAGTTCGCGCCGAAAGCCCAGCCCCGCACCGGACAGGCGCAGGGGCTTCACGGTTACTTCATGTCGCCTTTGTTCATCCCGTCAGCCTTGGGGGCTTTCTTGGGGGCGCCGCACTTGCCCTCGCCGCACTTGCCTTCCGGCATCTTCTTGTCGGTGGCCTGCATCTCGACTTCTTCGGCTTTTTTCTTGGTGGCGCCGCATTTGCCGTCTGCAGGCTTGGCGGCCTGGTTGTCGGCCACCAGGTAGCCGCTCGAGAGCGCGGACAGGGTGAAGGGGTTGCTTGCGGCGGAAGCAAGGGGGGCGGCCGCCATGCTGGCAACGAACGCGGAACCCGCCGCAGCGACGAACAGGGATTTTTTCGACACGATTTTTCTCCTAACACTATTTAAAAAAGTTACGACAACACCGGAGGATTCCGGCTTCTTGCAACACGCTCAGTGACCGAGCTTGTCCTGCAATTCGGTTGCGATGCGCTGGCGGGCCGCGTCGGTGAGTCCCCTTGCGTCATCGCCGGCATCCGCATCTGCGCGGAACAGGCGGCGCATTTCCTGCAGCTGCCGGGCGAAGCGGGCGCAGTTCTCGCAAATGGCCAAGTGCAGATGCATGGCCATCCGGTCTGCAAACGGCAGCCCCACGTCCATCGCACGTGAGGCGAGCACGGTGGTTTCCTTGCATGTCGGTATCCACTTCATGCTGCACCTGCCTTCGAAAAGCCATTCAATTCCAGGCATTGCCGCATGAACAATCGCGCGCGATGCAGCAGTACCCAGCAGTTGGTCGGCGAGATGCCGAGTTCCTTACAAATTTCTTCGGTTTCCATGCCGGCGATCTCGCGCAGGCTGAACACCTGGGCCATGGCAGGCTTCAAACGATCGGCACATTCGTCCAGCACGCGCCGCAACTGGCTGAGTTCGGCCTCGGCCTGCGGATTGCCCCAGGGCCGCAGCGGTTCGGCCCAGTGGCCATCCTGCCTGAACAGGAGGTCGACGGCTTCCTCGCCCTCTTCGTCGCAGGGAAGCGCGACTTCGCGCATCTGTTTCCGGATCAGGTCGACGATCTTGTGCTTGAGGATGCCGGTGAGCCAGGTGCGCGGGCTGGCATCGCCCGCGTAGCGGGCCTGGGCAGCGATCGCGGCGAGCAGGGTTTCCTGCACGGCGTCCTCGGCCAGTTCGTCGGAGTGCAACTGGCATCGTGCCACCCGGAACAGATAGTCCCCATGGTCGGTCAACCAGGTCTGCGCGTCGAGTGTGCTCATCAAATGATCCTTGTTCCCGCATCGCGGGGGCGTAGGCACTTTAGAGGCTGCTGCCCAAAGGGACAAGCCAGCCTCTTGAAAAACCGGATGGGCTGCCCCAGATCATGCGTATCCGCAACGTTTGTCAACCAGAAGGAGGACACGATGTCTAACATGACCCGCTACGATCCGTTCGAAACCGATTCCCTGGACAACCTGTTCCGCGGCTTTTTCCGCCCCGTGAAGCTGGACAGGGACATGCTGCAGATTCGCATGGATGTGAAAGAGGATGAAACAGGCTACGCCGTGCACGCCGATATTCCGGGCGTGAACAAGGACGATATCCATATCACCATCGACGGCAATACCGTATCGATCAGCGCCGAGACGAAAAAACTCACCGAACAGAAGGACGGCGAGAAAGTGCTGCGCCGCGAGCGTTATGTCGGCCGCGTCGGTCGCAGCTTCGCGCTCGAGCACGAGATCGACGAGGCAAGCGCAAGCGCCCGTTATCAGGATGGCGTGCTGGAGCTGGTGCTGCCGAAAAAAGCAGTGGCCGCGGCCAAACGCCTGACCGTGCAGTAAGCCGGCGGTTTCGGGCCTGAAAGGCGGCCGCGCGCCGCCTTTTTTATTGGCGTAAAATCCGCGCAATCTTATACGGAGCCATCATGACCCCCCTCCACACCGCCGCCGAGAAGGCCAATATCCTGTCCGAGGCGCTGCCCTACATCCAGCGCTTCTACGACAAGACCATCGTCATCAAGTACGGCGGCAACGCCATGACCGAGCGGCATCTGATGGAGGCCTTCGCCAAGGACGTGGTGCTGCTGAAGCTGGTGGGGATGAACCCGGTGGTTGTGCACGGCGGCGGCCCGCAGATCGCCGGCCTGCTGCAACGCATCGGCAAGCAGAGCGAGTTCATCCAGGGCATGCGGGTGACCGACGAGGAAACACTGGATGTGGTGGAAATGGTGCTCGGCGGCCTGGTCAACCAGGACATCGTCACGCTGATCAACAAGCATGGCGGTCGCGCAGTGGGGTTGACCGGCAAGGACGGCAACTTCATCCACGCCAAGAAGATGCTGGTGCGCAGCAAGGAAAAGGCCGACGAGATGCTCGACATCGGTCAGGTTGGCGAGATCACCAGCATCGACCCGGAAATCATCCAGGTTCTCGACGCACGCGACTTCATTCCCGTGGTGGCACCGCTCGGTACCGACTCCGAAGGCAATGCGTACAACATCAACGCCGATGTCGCAGCCGGCAAGATCGCCGGCGTGCTGCAGGCCGAGAAGGTCATTTTCATGACCAACACGCCGGGCGTGCTCGACAAGCAGATGCAACTGCTGACAGGACTCACCCCGCGCGAGGTCGACGAACTGATCGAGGACGGCACCATTTCGGGCGGCATGATTCCCAAGGTCGGCTACGCGGTGGATGCCGTGAACAGCGGCGTCAAGACTGCGCACATCATCGACGGCCGCGTCGAGCACGCCCTCCTGCTGGAAGTGCTGACACCCGAAGGCGTCGGTACCCTGATCAAACGCGTCTGAGTCCCACCGATATGATTTCGTTGCCCGCAAGGGGCAAGCCGCACAGATGATAGGCTCGCGCCTTCGAGACAGGAAAGACTGTGAAAGTTGAGCCAATGGAACAGCAAAATCAAAGGGTGGAACGTTCTCAATGCGATGTACTGGTGATCGGCGGGAGGGCCGCCGGGTCGACGGTGGCGCCGTTGCTGGCGGAAAAGGGCTACCGGGTGGTGCTGCTGGAGAAGGCGCGGCATCCGCGCTTCCACATCGGCGAGTCGCTGCTGGCAGCCAGCCTGCCCCTGTTCGAGCGGCTCGGCGGGGCCGACGAAGTGACGGCGGTCGGCATGGAAAAATGGGCAGCCGAATTCGTGTCGCCCTACCACGACCGCCCCCAAGTCTTCCATTTCGCCGAGGTGTGAGACAAGTCTATGCCCTACGCCTACCAGGTCAAGCGCGCCGAATTCGATGACATCCTGGTCCGCAACGCCGGCCGTTTCCAGATCAAGCACCGCAACCCTCGGCACAACAGTTCGGCGGTCTATGGCCACTTTGCCCATGCCCGTCGTCACGCCGGCCAGGACGAAGGCAACATCGCGATTTTCTGGTTCGACCATGGCTGGTTCTGGTTCATCCCTATGACGAACGACACCACCAGCGATGAACAGCGGCGTGATCGGGGCCGAAGCCGCCGCCTGCCTGGCGAACCCGGGGGTCGCACCGGCTGCGCTGAAGCATTTCGATGCGCGGATGCGGCGCGGCCCGAAGCAGTTCTCCTGGTTCATCTACCGGATCACCAATCCGATCATGCGCGACTTTTTCATGGACCCGAAAAACGTCTTCCGGGTGAAGGAGGCGCTGCTGTCGGTACTGGTCGGCGACATCTTCGGCAGGACGCCGATCTGGCGCTCCATCTGGATCTTCAAGGCGCGCTACTACTTCGCCAACGTGTTCCAGCCCAGGCGTGCCTTCATGGCCTGGAAAGAGCGGCGCTCCAACATCCGCAAGGTCGATGACCCGGCCGTGTACAACGCATAGTGACGCTGCAATTTCATTCCTCGTCGCCCCCCACTTCACGTCATACCGGAAGCGAACTCGGCGGCAGCCTGGTGGGTCAGGCGGTGTCCGTGGCCGCGTCCGGATGGCCGATCCAGGCGATCTGCGCGCCCCTGCTCGGCGCGGAGACGGCCGCCGTTCAGGAAACCTGGCGGCTGGCCAGCCCGTGCGTGCACGGCGCGAGCGAGGGCATCACCTGGCGGCGGGCCGGCGACATCCTGTTCGGCGTCATCGATCTGGACGAGGCCCAATTTGCCGCGATGGCTGACCGCCCGCCGCTGCAGGCCGCGAGCGAGGAAGCCTACCACCGCATCTTCCGCCTGCTCGACACGCAGAAGCTGCCGCATCTGTGGCGAATCTGGAACTACATGAGCGACATCAATGCCGAGACGCATGAACTGGAACGCTACCGCCAGTTCAATATCGGCCGCCAGAATGCGTTCATCGCCCATCACCGCAGCGCTACCGGCAACATGCCGGCGGCCTGCGCCCTCGGCCTGGCCAGCGGTCCGCTGTCGATCGCCTTCCTGGCCGGTGCGATGCCGGCCGTGCCGATCGAGAATCCCCGTCAGGTCAGCGCCTGCGACTATCCGGCCGAATACGGACCGCGTGCGCCGATCTTCTCGCGCGCGGCGCTGGTTCACCCGCCCGGGCAGGAAATCCTGTTCATTTCCGGCACGGCCAGCATCGTCGGCTACCGTACGATTCACCCCGACGACGTCGCCGGGCAATGCCGCGAGGCGCTGGGCAATATCGCCGCAGTCGTCGCCGAGGCCAATCGCGCGGCGCGTTCGCGGCCTTTCGCGCTCGACGAACTGGTGTACCGCGTCTATGTGCGCCGGGCGGCCGATTTCCCCGTGATCCGCGACACGCTCGCATCATCGGTCGGCGGGGCGGACATGCTCTACGTGCAGGCCGACATCTGCCGTGCCGACCTGTTGCTCGAAATCGAGGCGATGGCTTTGCACACGCTGGGGCAGGACTGATGTTCACGGTAAGCAGTGCCGCTGTCGTGCTGGTGCTGGCGCTGGCTGTGCCGGCCGCGCAGGCTGCCGAGGAGCAGCCGCTGTGGGAAGTCGGGGCCGGCATTGCTGCGCTGAGTTTCCCGGCTTATCGCGGCTCGGACCAGACGACGAATTTCCTGATGCCGATTCCCTATTTCACCTACCACGGAAAGATATTGAAGGCGGACCGCCACGGCCTGCGCGGGCAGCTGTTCGGGTCCGACCGGCTCGAACTGACGGTGTCGGCGGCGCTGTCGCCGCCGGCCACGAGCGACGAGATCGTCGCCCGCGCCGGCATGCCGGATCTGGCGGCGACCTTCGAAATCGGCCCCGAGCTAGACGTCACGCTGTGGCGCTCGGAAAACCGGGCACGCTCCGTGAAGCTGCTGCTGCCGCTGCGTGCCGCCTACACGCTGGAACGCACGCCTCGCCATATCGGCTGGGTGGCTCACCCCAAGCTGAATCTCGATGTCACCAACGTCCGTGGGCTGCCGGGCTGGAAATTCGGCCTGCTCGCCGGACCGCTGTTCGGCGACCAGCGCCAGCATGACTATTACTACGGCGTCGCCCCGCAGTATGCGACCGCCATTCGTCCGGCCTACGCGGCCCAGTCGGGCTATGCCGGCATGCAGTTGCTGGCGTCGGCGTCGAAGCGTTTCAGGCAAACCTGGATCGGCGCCTTCGTGCGCTATGACAACCTCGCCGGCGTGAGCTTCGAGGACAGCCCGCTCGTGCGCAGTCAGAATTATTTCGCCGGCGGTGTCGCCGTGTCGTGGATATTCGGCGAGTCGTCGACCCGTGTGTGCGTCGATGAGTGAACGCCGGCCTACGCGCAACCCGCTGTGGGTCGCCTACGAATATCTCGGCATGGTCATCGGCCTGGGCGCGCTGGCGGCGATCTGCCTCCTCTGGCTGCCGTTCGCGATGCTGCTCCATCCGTTGCTGCCGCGCCGCATCGGCCAGCCACTGGGGCGGGCGTTCATTTCCGGCGGCTCGCGCGGCTACCTCGGCTTGCTGACGCTGCTGTGTACCTCGCGCTTCGACCTGTCCGAACTCGACCGCCTGCGTGGTCAGGGACCGCTGATCGTTGCGGCCAACCACCCTTCCCTGCTTGACGCAGTGATGATCGTCTCGCGCCTGCCGAATGCCGTCTGCGTGATGAAGGCGAGCCTGCTGAACAACATCCTGTTCGGCGCGGCCGCTCGCCTCGCCCGTTACATCAGCAACAGTGCCCCCCTGGAGATGATCCTGAATGCGCGCGAGGAATTGTGGCACGGCGCGCACGTCGTGGTGTTTCCGGAAGGTACGCGGACGACGCGTTTCCCGGTCGATGCCTGCCAGCCGATCGTCGGCCTGATTTCCAAGCGTGCCGGCGTGCCGGTGCAGACGCTGCTGATCGAGTTTTCCACGCCTTATCTTGGCAAGTCCTGGCCGCTGTTGCGGCGCCCGGAACTGCCGCTCTCCTTCCGCATCCGGCTCGGCCGGCGCTTTCCGCCGCCGGCCGACGTTGCCGCCTTCACCGCCGAACTGGAGGCCTATTTCCGCACGGAACTGGGCACAGCTCCGCTGCCGACCGCCGCCTGAAGCCATGCCACATGCCTTGCCGACCCATCTGGTCCTGATCCCCAGCTACAACCCCGGCCCCAAGGTGCTGGAAACGGTACGCGCGGCGCGCGCGCAGTGGGCGCCGGTGTGGGTCGTCGTCGACGGCAGCACCGACGGCACGGCGCAGTCCTTGCAGGCGCTGGCCGCCACCGATGCGGGCCTGCGCGTCATCGTGCTGCCGCAGAACCGCGGCAAGGGCGCGGCGGTACTGGCAGGCATCACTGAGGCCGCCGCCGCCGGCTACACGCATGTGTTGACCATGGATTCAGACGGCCAGCATCCGGCCGAGCTGATCCCGGCTTTCATGCTGGCGTCGCAAGCCGAACCGGGCGCGATGGTGCTCGGCAAGCCGGTGTTCGGACCGGAGGCGCCGGCCTTGCGCGTCAAGGGCCGCAAGGTATCGAACGGCTGGGCCAACCTGGAGACGCTGTGGATGGGCATCGGCGATTCGCTGTACGGCTTTCGCGTCTATCCCATTGCGCCGCTGATGCGCATCATGCGGCGCAACCGTTTCATGCGGCGCTTCGATTTCGATCCGGAGGCGGTCGTCCGACTGTGCTGGGCCGGGGTGCGGCCGCTCAACCTCGACGCGCCGGTGCGCTACCTGTCCGCCGCCGAGGGCGGCGTTTCACATTTCAAGTACCTGCGCGACAATGCGCTGCTGACCTGGATGCACACGCGCCTGTTCATCGGTTTCGTGCTGCGCCTGCCGTTGCTGGTCTGGCGACGACTTTCGAAACCCAACTCGTGACTTCTCCGATGACCGAAAACACCCCCCGCCAGGCGGCACTGAAGGCCGACGCACGCCTGGCTGCCTATTTTTCGAATGAAGACGAGCGACGTGTCGTCACCCGCGAGATGTTCGACCAGGCGGCACCCGGCTACGACCGTGCGGAGGGACTCACCGCACTAGGCAGTGGTGCCCGGTACCGGCGCGAAGTCCTGCGCCGCAACGGTCTGCATGCGGGCATGGCGCTGCTGGACGTGGCGGCCGGCACTGGACTGGTGACCGTTGCCGGCCATGAGCTGGTGGGTCCGGCCGGGCGCGTCATCGCCCTCGACCCTTCGCCCGGCATGCTTGCCGAACTGCGCAAGAAGGTGGCCGTCGAAACCCTCGAGGCCTATGCGGAATCCATTCCGCTGCCCGATGATCACGTCGACTTTGTCTCGATGGGGTACGCCTTGCGCCACGTCGGCGATCTGGACCGGGCGTTTTCCGAGTACCTGCGCGTGCTGCATCCGGGCGGCCGCGTCTGCATCATGGAAATCAGCCGACCGGCGAACCGCTTGGCACGGGCGCTATTGCGTTTTCACATTCGCATCATCGTTCCGCTGCTCGCCCGGCTGACGCGCAGTCAGGCCGACGTCAAGCGGCTGTGGGAATACTACGGCGACACCATCGACGCCGCGATCGAGCCGGCGCACATTCTTGACGCGCTACGCCGTGTGGGCTTTGCCGACGTGAACTGTTCCGTCAGCTTGGGCATTTTCCGCGAATACACCGGCTGCAAGGTGTGAGCACTCCCGAGACCTTTCTGATCGCGATGACGATCATATTCATCGTGCCGTGGTTGCTCTGGCGCTTCGGCAACATGGACTACTATGCGCCGCTGGTGGTCGTGCAGATCATCGCCGGCATCCTGCTGGGCCCGGGCATCCTCGGCCGCGCCTTACCCGACTATTACCCCTCGTCTTCAATCCGGCCGTCGTACAGTCGCTCAACGGCATCGCTTGGTGGGCGGTGATGCAGTTCGTGATGATCGTCGGCATCGAGCTGGATCTGAAGAAGGCCTGGACGCACCGGCGCGATCATGGAGGCCGGCTGGTTTGACCAGGCCAGGATGGACCTGCTGCGCCATCATGTCCTCCTGGCGGTGTTCTTCCTGTCCACGGGGCTACGCACCAACTGGGCCATCGGCGGCGATGGTGTCGATCATCGGCTGGCTGCTGCAGACCAAGGCGCTGATCATGATCATCTTCATCAACATGTTGCTCGACAAGGCGATCATCAGCAGCGAGACCTTCACCGCCCTGCTGCTGATGGTGGTGGGAGCACCATGCTGACGGTGTCGATGGTGGCGCCGAAACTGGCGCGCCTGCAGGAATTGATTCGGTGCGCCGCCTGAACGACCGCGGAGTCAGATCAGCGCGCCGTTGATCGAGATGACCTGCCCGGAAATATAGGCCGCCTTGTCGGAGGCGAGGAAGGCGACCAGTTCGGCGACTTCCTCCGGCTGGCCGGCGCGCTGCATCGGCACCAGCCGCTTCACCGCATCGGCGTCGAATGCGCCTTCGCTCATTCCGGTTTCGATGATGCCGGGCGCCACCACGTTGACCGAGATGCCGCGGCTGGCGAGCTCCAGCGCGAGCGACTTGCTGGCTGCGTGCAGCGCGCCCTTGGCGGCCGAATAGTTGACCTGGCCGCGGTTGCCGGCGACCGCGGCGACCGACGACACGTTGACGATGCGGCCCCAGCGCGTGCGGATCATCGGCAGCGTCAGCGGCTGGGTGACGTTGAAGAAGCCGTTCAGCGAGACATCGATCACGCGATCCCACTGCTCGCCCGACATGCCGGGGAACACCGCGTCGTCGTGGATGCCGGCGTTGTTGACCAGGATCTGGATGGCGCCGCCTTCGAGCAGGGTGTCGAGCGCCGCGGCGGTTGCAGCGCGGTCGGTGACATCGAAGGCAACGGCCTCGGCGCTGTTCCCGGCGGCCCGGATGGCGGCGACGACGGCGGCGGCGCGGTCGAGTCCGCGATTGGCGTGGACGAACACATGGTGGCCGTCGGCGGCGAGGCGCCTGCAGATCGCGGCGCCGATGCCGCCGCTGCCGCCGGTGACGAGGGCGCGTTTCATTGGGATGTTTCCTTCACAGGGCTGTGGCGTCGAGTACCACGGCGGCGCGGCCTTCGAGTAGGCAGCGGCCGGCGTGGGCGAGCGAGAATTGATAGAGGATGTGGTTGCCGTCGCCGGACAGGCGTTCGGCGCGCACCTCCAGCGCGCCGGGCAGGCCGTCGAGGCGGGCGACATGCAGCGCGACGCTGCGCACGCTGGTGAGATAGCCCTGGCGCGGCGGCGCATCGTCGCCGGCAATCAGGGCGCCGTGCACCGCCATCGCCTGCGCGGCGTATTCGATGCCGGCGGCGGCGCCCAAGCGGCCTTCGGCGCGCAGCGGATTGGCTGGGTCGGCGTGGCTCACGGCACGGCAGACGATCATGGCGTCCGACCAGTCCAGCACCGCATCGAGCAGGCACATGGCGCCCTGATGCGGGATGTGGGCGGCGATCCAGCGCCGGTCTAGCACGGCTCGACGTCCGCCACGAGCTGCATCGGCGCCAGGTAGTCGAGACAGACACGGCCCCGCTCGCCGTTCGCCAGCCGTTTGAGCAGCGGCAGCGCGCGCAGCGCCGGGATGGACGTGCGCAGGGCTTCCAGTTCAGGGTCCGCCAGTTGCGCGGCGACGTCGGCGGTCGGGCTGACGCGGATCGCCGCCAGCGCACGTTCGCTGCGCGCGGCGCTCAGCAGCAGGGCGACGCCGCCGCAATCGGGGGTGTCGCGCTTGGCGTGCAGCGGCTCGGGGTATTCGCTGTCGTAGGCGATCAGCAGCACCGGCGTGCGTGCGAGCGCCACCTGCGCGAGGGCGTCGAGCAGCCCCGCGCCGAAGCTGGCGTCGCAGGCGCAGAGGACCTGGCACGGCGCCATCGATCCGGTGGCGATGCCCCAGTAGCCGGCGGCCGCGTTGTGCACCGAGTTGTGGAAGCGCGTCGGCGAGATCTGGCGGTCGTCGCTTGCCAGCTGTTCGCACAGCGCGTGGCAGTTGTGGCCGTCGGCGCCGGAGGCAGCGAACACCGTTGCCAGCGTCGCCGCATCGGCGCCGGCGTGGGCGACCGCCTCCAGCCCGATGGCGAGGGCCGTCTTGACGACGCGGCTGGCGCGGCGGCGCTCGGCCGGCGGCAGCAGGGTGGGGGCCGGCAACACCGAGGGCGCGGCGGCATACGCCTGCTCGCCGCGCAGCACCGCGCGCGCGGCCGGCCAGTCAGGCAGGCCGGGGGCGAGGAAGCCAATGCCTTCGATCCAGGCGTTGAGCGGTGACGCGTTCATGCGGCGACCCCGAAGACGAGACTGCAGTTGCTGCCGCCGAAGCCGAAGGAATTGGACAGCACGCGGCGCACGCGGCTGCTGCGGCTCTCGAGCAGGTACTGCACGGGGATCGCCGGGTCCGGCGTGGCGGTGCCGGGGCTGCCGGGCAGCAGGCCGTCGGTCAGCGCCAGCGCGCAGATCACCGCTTCGATCGCGCCGGCCGCCCCCAGCGTGTGCCCGGTGGCACCCTTGGTCGACGAGCAGGACACGCGGCCGCCGAACAGTGCGGCGACCGCCGTGCCTTCGGCCGCGTCGTTCGCGGGCGTGGCGGTGCCGTGCAGGTTGATGTAGTCGATGTCGTCAGGCGCAAGGCCGGCAGACTTCAGCGCGGCCTCCATCGCCAGTTTCGCGCCGAGGCCTTGCGGGTGCGGCGACGACATGTGGTAGGCGTCGCTCGATTCGCCGGCACCGAGCAGCAGCGCCGCGCCGGGCGCCGCGCCGGCCGCGCGCTCGAGCAGGGCGAAGCCGGCGCCCTCGCCGATCGAGATGCCGTCGCGCGCCGCGTCGTACGGCCGGCAAGGCTGCGGCGAGGTCAGCTGCAGCGAGGCGAAGCCATAGAGCGTGGTCAAACACAGCGTGTCGACACCGCCCACAATGGCCGCGTCGATCATGCCCAGCTCGATCTGGCGCGCGGCGGCGGCGAACACCTTGGCGCTCGACGAGCAGGCGGTCGAGATGGTCATCGCCATGCCTTCCAGCCCGAAATAGGCGCGCGTGAACTCGGTCAGCGAAAAGGAATTGTGCGTCGTGCGGTAGTTGAAGTCGTCGGGCAGGGCGCCGGTTGCGGGGTCGTGGCGGCGGTAGGCGAGTTCGGTCTGCAGGATGCCGGCCGTGCTGGTGCCGAGAAAGACGCCGACGCGCGTCTTGCCGTGGCGGGCGATCGCCTCGCGCACGCGGTCGCCGAAGCCGTCGGTCTCCAGCCCCATCCGGGTCAGGCGGTTGTTGCGGCAGTCGTAATCGGCGAGGGCCGCGGGCAGCTTCTCGTCATCGACGCCGGCCACCTCGCCGACCCAGGTGTCGAGTTTCACCGTCTCGAAGGCGCACGGCGCCAGGCCGCTACGGCTGCTGCGCAAGGCGTGCCGCGTGGCGTCGAGGCCGCGGCCGAGACAGCTGGTGGCGGTGAAGGCGGAAAGCAGCAGCGGGGTCAAGTCGGGGGATCGGATTCAAGGAATCGAAAATTCTAGCAGAGCGTCGTTTGCGAGGCCGGGTCATGCCGCGGCAGCGAGCGTCACCGGGCTCAATTTCCGTTCAGCCAGAGCGCGCAGCAAGTTCGGCAGGACGGCGAGGATCACCGGCTGGTCATCGGGCGTGCGGGCAGCGTGACCGTCGTGCAGCAGCAGGATGTCGCCGCCGGCAAGGTTGTGTGTCAGGCGGCCGAGCACGACGTCGGACCGACCCTCGCGGGTGTCGTAGCCGCGCCGGGTCCAAGTGGCGAGCTTGAGGTCGAGCGTCGCCAGAACCGGATCGAGAAAGGGGTTGCGCAGGCCGGCGGTGGGACGGAAGAAACGCGGCGCGTGGCCGGTGATGTCAGACAGGGTGGCCTGCGCGGCGGCAATGTCGGCCTTCATGCGGCCGGGGCCGAACGCGGAAAAGGCCCAGGAATGGGAATCGCCGTGGTTCTCGACGCGATGGCCGCGCGCGACGATCTCGCGGCACAGGGCGGGGTTCTCCCGGGCGCGCCAGCCGATGCAGAAGAAGCTGGCACGGACGCCGGCGGTGTCGAGCAGGTCGAGCACGCGCGGGGTGACGTCCGGATCGGGGCCGTCGTCGAGGGTCAGCGCGATTTCGCGGCGGGCGGCGGCGGCATCCGGCAGGCGGGTCAGGTTGGGGCCGAGCAGGGTCGAGCGCGGCAGCAGGCCGGCCAGGGTCAGCACGGCATGGTTGGCGGCCACCGCGCCGAGCGCCCACGGCCAGGCGGCGGGCAGGGCCAGGGTGCCGAGCGCAGCGGCGCCGTGCAGGGCGAAGCTCGCCTTCAGCGCCGGGGCGGGTTTCCAGGGCTGCGGCATGGCTCAGGCGGGAACTTCGCGGGAAGCGAACACCGCCGACAGCAGCAGTGCGAGCAGGGCGCCCGGTCCGACGGTGACGCCGACGGCGTGCAGCACCGGGACGGAGGACAGCGCCAGCGTACCGAAGCCGATCACGGTGGTCGTGGCGGCGACGGCCATTGACATCAGCGTGGCGGTATCGAGACTCGCGCCGCCGGCGATGCGATCGAAGAACAGCGCGTAGTTGGAGCCGACGGCGACGATCAGCAGCATGCCGACCAGATGCAGCAGCTGCAGGCGCTCGCCGGCGAGATGCAGGCCGGCGATGACGAGGGCCACCGCCATCACCAGCGGCAGCAGCACGCCGGCCAGCCGGCGCGGCGAGCGCAACGAGACGAGGAGCAGAACGACGATGGCGACGAAGCCGGCGGTGGACAGCCAGACGGCCTGATGGAGGTAATCGCCGTAGAGCGCGTCGAACTGCCCCTTGGTGTCGATGAAGAGGGCGCCGCTGCCGGCCAGCGCGGCGCGCACCGCTGCGACCGGGATGTCCACCCCCTGTTCGCCGCCGGCCGGGCGCAGCGGCAGTAGTGCGCTCCAGCCATTGGCGCCCTGCAGCAGCAGCGAATCGACGGCGAGCGCCAGTCCGCTGCCGGCGAGATCGTGCCGGCCGAGCAGGGGCTGGCGGCGGGCGGCCTCGACGTCGGCGATAAACGGCGCGAGCTTGTTGGCCGACAGCGGCGAATCGACCAGCGCCGCCTGCAGACGGCGCTGCAGTTCGTCGGGCGACGGCAGGCCGGCGCGGCGGGCCGCCTGCGTCGTGGCGCTGGGGAGAAAATGCGCCGGGCTGTCGTAACCGCCGATCACGCCGTCGGCGACCAGTGGGTCGAGCCGCTGACCAGCCCGTTCGGCTGCCTGCAGCGCGGCTTCGCGGGCAGGGGAAGTGACCACGACCAGATAGCGCGCGTCGGGGGTGCTGAGGTCGGCGCGCAGGCGGGCATCGAGCGCCGCATCCGCGGCGCTGACGGTGGACAGGGCGGACAGGTTGGGAAGCCACAGTTGGTCACGCTGGGCGCCAAGATACGCGAAGGCGGCCAGCGCCAGACCGATGACCGGCCAGCGCAGTATCCGCAGCTGGCGCAGGCCGGCGTGCAGGGCCAGGCCGAGGCGTGCCGGCACCGGAACCTGGATATTCGACCCGGCGAGCGGCGGCAGCACGAAGCGGGTGACGAGGGCGGCGGTCAGCACGCCGGTCAGCGAATAGAGGCCGAGCTGCGCGAGGCCGGGGAAGCCGGAAAAGAGCAGCGCGCCGAAACCGCACACGGATGTCAGCATGCCGAGCCGGATGGTCGGCCAGAAGCGTTGTCGCCAGCTGTCGAGGCCGAGCCGGCCGGACTGCACGAAGTAATAGATCGCGTAGTCCACCGCCTCGCCGATCAGCGCCGAGCCGAAGCCGACGGTGATGCCGTAGACCGTGCCGTAGGCCAGGCTGACGGCGACGATGCCGGCCAGCGCGCCGCTGGCGACCGGCAGCAGACTGAGGAGCAGGATGCGCGGCGAACGGTAGACGAAGAACAGCACGGCGACGATGGCGCTGAGGCTGATCAGCGACAGGCGCGTGACTTCGCGCTTGATCGTCGCACGCGACTTGACGGCGAAGAGGCCGGGGCCGGAAAGCTGCAGCGTGAGGCCTTGCATCCCGGCGCTGCGGAACGCGGCGGCGGATTGCTCACGGATCAGCGCGATGGCCTTTTCCTGGCCGTCGGTGTCGGAACCGAGCGCGCGGGTCTGCACCAGCAGCAGGGCGCGCTGGCTGTCGTGCGAGGCCCAGACGCCGTCGACGCTTGCCGGCTGCGCACCGGCGTTGAGGCCGCCGAGCAGTTCGACCAGCTCGCCGGTCGGGTCGCGGGTCAGGTAAGGCTTGAGCAGCATGCCGGCCGGCGAGGCGAGCAGGTCGATGCTGTTCGAAATGGCGGCTTTCAAGCCGTCGACCGTGAAGCGTTCCGGCGTCACCGCCGGGCTCAGCAGATAGCGATGCCTGAGCAGGAAATCGCGCGCGGCGTCCTCGCTGCGCGCATCGCCGTTCTGCACCGAGACGAATTCGGGCAGGGCGGCCAGCCGCGTGTGCAATTCGCGCGACAGTCCGGCGCGCTGCGCGGCATCGCCGCCTTCGACGGCGAGCATCAGCAGGCGGGAGACGGCGCCTTCCTTGAGCTGGTCGACGAGGACCTGCTGCTCCACAGTCGGGTGGGCCGGCAGGAAAAAGGAGATGTCCGTCGAAAATCGGCTGCTCCAGACCACGGCCGCCCCGGCCAGCATGGCGAGCAACCACAGCAGCAAGGTACGCCAGGCACGGGGGGTCATCGCGGCTCGAGGGGTTCGATCGAGAGTTCCGAGCGGTCGCCGTCGGCCAGAAGGTAGTCGATGGTGTGGATCTGGTCCTCGCTGCCGCTGATCGTGATGCGCTGCAGCAGTGCCGCGATCTTCTGTTCGGTGGGTGTCAGGGTGAGTACCCAGTTGTCGTTGTTGCCGCCCAGTTGCAGCATGTAGTTCTTCTCCAGCGCCGCCCGGTTGCCGGCCAGCGTGCTGCGGATGCTGTCGACGAAGGCCAGCGCTTCCGGTCGGCTGGTCAGGCTGATCGAGTACTTGCGCTTGTCGCGCTCGATGCTGACCTGGTTCTTGTCGAGTACCATGGTTTCTGGCTTGGGCGTCAGCGTGCGCTTTTCCAGGCGGTCAGGTGGGGTGTAGGTCATCTCGCCAGTGGCGACCAGCGGTCGGTCGAGCACGGCCAGGGTACGTTTTTCGACGAACTTCGCGCGGCCGCCCTTGTGCTGGGCGAGGCCGCTCATCAGCTGGTCCACGTTGAAGGCGGCGTGTGCCGTCACTGCAAGGCTCGCGAGCACGAGGCCCGTGAACAGTTGTCGGATCATTTTTTTTCCTGCCAGAAATCGAAAAAGTTGAACCAGTTGTAGGGCGCCAGCCGGCAGAAATGCGTCAGGCAGTCGGCGTAGCGCTGCATCGCGGCCGCGATGGCGGCATCGCGTTCGCTCCGCGGCGTCGCGGAAAAATCGGCCAGTGGCACGAAATGCAGCTGGTAGCGGTTGCCGCCGAGATACAGCCCGGTCATGAAAAACACCGGCCGCTGCAGCATCGCCGCGAGTCGCCACGGGCCGAGCGGGAAAGGCGCCACTGTGCCGAGGAACGGGAAGTCCGCGGTGGCATCGTCGCCGAGCGAGCGGTCGGCCAGCATTCCCACAAGATACCCTGCTTCGAGCTTGTCGCGGGCTTCGAGCATCGATTCCATGCGACCGAGCGGGATGATGTCCTGCGTGGCCTTCGGGTTGATGGCTTCGAGCGTGGCGTTGATCTTGCGAGCGTTTTCCTCGTACATCAGCATCGCCACCTTGCGCCCCGCCTTGCCCCGGCCGGCTGCACGCAGGACCTCGAAGCTGCCGAGGTGCGCACCCATCAGCAGCGCGCCGGGTTGTTTTGCGAGCGCTTCATGCAAGGCCTCGACCCCGACGACTTCGATGTCGAACAGGCCGAAGCGTTCGTTGAGCAGATAGATGCGGTCGTGGATGGTGGTGGCGAAGCTGAACAGGTGGCGATAGCTGTCCGCCCAGTTCGCCCAGCGTCCGAGCGCCCGCTTCAGGCAGATGCGGCTGGCGCGGCGCGCCCTGGGGGCGAACAGGGTGAAATAGAACGCGATGCCGGCGAGCACGACGCGGCCGGCGGCGCGGCCGAAGGTCAGTGAAATCCACACCATCAGCCTGAGGATGGCCAGATTGCTGCGCTCTTGCTGGCGCATCCAGTCCGGTGTCGCCTGTCTGGTCACGGTACGGACGGGATCAGGCTGCCGGAGGCGACGTCGCGCGCGCCGGATTTCACGGTGAAGGCGATGGACCCGCGCGGCGTGGTCTGCAGGGAAAAAACAAGGGTTTCGGCCGGACCGACGGCGCCGAGGAACTTGGCATTGCCGATCTGCCAGTGGTTGACCTGCTTTCCGAGCAGGCTTTCCGTGAACAGGATGGCCTGGTCGAGCAGCACGACGCCCGGCACGATGGGACGGGCGGGAAAATGGCCGGGGAAGGCCGGGTGTGCGGCCGGGACGAGCCAGGTGTATTCAGCCGATTGCATGGTGAATTTTTTCTTCGTAAAGCGCCTGCAGCGCGTTGCGCGGCAGCTTGCCGGTGCTGTCGCGCGGCAGGGCGTCAACGAAGATCGCCGGGCGCGGCAGGAAGGCGGCGTCGATGCGCGGGCGCAGCGCGGCGAGCAGTTGCCGGCTGTCCAGCGTCGGGGCGACGACGAAGGCGGTCAGGCGGGTGACGCCGCCGGCAGTCTCGTCGTCGGGCAGGAAGAAGGCGGCGTCGAGCACGCCCGGCACGGCGGCGATCTGGTGGTTCAGGTAGGCGAGCGAGGTGCGTTTGCCGGCGATGTTGATCAGGTCGGCGTGGCGGCCGTGCAGCAGGAAACGCCGGTCCGGCAGCAGCTCGATGACGTCTGATAGCGCGACACGGCCTTCGACGTGGCCGTCGCAGGCATAAGTGGTGTCCGCGTCCTGCTCCAGGCGGACGCCGGGCAGCAGCGTCCATGCCGGTTCCTCGGTGGTACGGCGACTGGCCAGCTGACCGCTCTCGGTCGAGCCGTAGATTTCGTTCAGCGGTGCGCCGGTGCGCGCTTCCGCCGTGGCGGCGAGCGCAGCCGGCAAAGGGGCCGTGGCGGACAGCAGGTGGTCGATGGCCGGTAGGTCGATGCCGGATGCCAGCAGCGTCGACAGATGAAACGGCGTGGTCACCAGCAGACGCGGGCGTGGCACCGCCTCGAGCGCAGCGGCGATGTCCTGTGGGTAGAAGGGCTTGCCCGACCAGAAGGCGCAGCCGCCGTGCAGCGCAAGCAGGAAGGTCGATTCGAAGCCGTAGCTGTGCTGCACCGGCACGGTGCCGACGAGGGTGTGCGGCGTCCGCTCGAGGCCGAGCGCCGCCGCCTCGGCACGGCCGTTGGCGACGAGCCTGCCCCAGGTCTTGCAGTGCGGCTGCGGCAGGCCGGTCGAGCCGGAGGTGAACAGGATGGCGGCCACCTGGTCGGCAGGAATGCGTGGGATGTCGGTGACCTCTTGCGGGTCGGCCGCGGAGAGATCTGGAAAATCCCAGCGCGGCAGGTCGAGGGGATCGAAGTCGTCGTCACACAGACAGACGACATCCGGGAAATCAGAGCGAATGCGTACGAGCGTTTCGGCCGACTGCGAGGCGGGCTGCAGGCTGATCTTGCCGCTGATCAGCCCGGCGGCGAAGCCGACTGCGAAATGGTAGCGGTCGTGGCACATGTTGAGCAGCGCGCGGCCGGCCGGCAACCGGGCAGCCAAGGCCTCGGCGTCGGCGAGGAAGTCGCGCACCCGGCGCGGCCCGCGCGGCAGCCAGGCGATCATGCCGTCGAGGCCGAGGCCGGTGATCAGCGGCAGCGTGTTCATGAACCCTTGGCGGAGGTGCGCTGGCGCCAGGCGCGCGCGACGTCGACGATGCGGGGACGTTCTTCGGGCGGCAACGCGTGCATGCGCCACAGGTGTTCGGCAGCGAACATCAGGCCGATCAGCGGTGCGGTCAGCAGGCTGGCATAGAACGACCAGACGGCGTGGGGGGCCCGCGTATAGAGCAATGCCGACAGCGTGGCGTTGGCGATGAAGAAGCCGGTCCATGCCTGCGTGGCCTGCCGGGTGTAGCGGAGCTGGCGCGCGGACAGCATGCCATTGTTGACGATCCGGGCGAACTGGGTAATCAGTGGCTCGCCGGAGCCGATGAGGGTCTTGCCGAACAGCGCAGCAAACGCCAGGTTGGTGCCGAGGTGCTCGATGAAAAAAAGCAGCGTGACGTTATTCCGGAGCGACGGCCACAGCCAGACCAGCGCGCCGGCCAGAAGCAGGCCGCCGGCGGCTATCCCGACCGGATGCCGCGCCCGCCAGAGCAGCATGGTGAGGACGGCGACGAAGGGGGCTGCGCCGACGGCCGTGTTGAAGTCGGGTCTGCCCCGCCCGGTGCTGCCGAAATAGGCGGCGATCGCCCAGGCGGCCATCAGGGCGGCCAGGGCCAGGCTGCGCAGCACCTGGGTCGCGCTCACGGTCATTTGGTCCGCTGGCTGGCGATGTAGGCCGTCAACGCGCGCAGGGAGGCAAAAATCCGCACGTTGTCCGCGTTGTCCGAACGCAGCTGAAAGCCGTAGTGCTTGGAAATGACCAGCGCGATTTCCAGCACGTCGATCGAATCCAGTCCGAGACCCTCGCCGAACAGCGGCGCATCCGGGTCGATCTCTTCGGGGGCCATTTCAAGATTGAGGGCTTCGACGATCAGGGCGGCGACTTCCGGCAGCAGGGTGTCGACGGTTTGCGCGGGGAGGGCTTCGGACATGGCGGACTTTCCGTGGATTTATCGGGGAACGGCGCGGAACGCGAGTACCGCGTTGCTGCCGCCGAAAGCGAAGGAATTGGACAGTGCAGTGCGCAAGCTTACGCCGCGCCGGCCAGTGAAGACGTGGTCGACGCCGCTGCAGGCCGGATCGAGCGTATCCGGGGTCAGGTTGGTGGTCGGCGGGATGGCCTGCTCACGCAGCGCCAGCACGGTGGCGATGGCCTCGATGGCGCCGGCCGCGCCGAGCAGGTGGCCGTGCATGGACTTGGTGGCGCTGACCGGCAGCGCTTCGGCGCGTTCCCCGAAAACGGTCCTGATGGCGGCGATCTCGACCGGGTCGCCCTCGGCGGTCGCGGTGCCGTGGGCGCTGATGTAATCGATGTCGGCAGCACTCAGCCCGGCGTCGGTCAGCGTCGCGTTCAGTGCGCGGATCTGGCCGGCGACTTCCGGGCGGACCAGATGGCTGTGGTCGCAGCTGGTGCCGTAACCGACGATTTCACCGTGGATGGGGGCGCCGCGGGCAACGGCATGGTCCCAGTCCTCGAGCACCAGCGCCGCGCCACCCTCGCCCAGTACCAGGCCGCGCCGGTCGGCGGCGAAGGGGCGGCAGGCAGACGCTGCGGTGTCGGCGTCCGCGCACGCCATCACCCGCAGGGCTTCCCACGCGCGCGCGACGCCATAGGCCTGCGGCACGTCGGAGCCACCGGTCAGCATCACCGGCGCCTCGCCGCCGCGGATCCGACGGAAAGCTTCTCCGATGGCAATGGCCGACGAGGCGCAGGCTACCGTGTGGCTCATGCTGACGCCGCCGAGTCCGAGCTGGATCGAGATATGGGCGTTGGCCGCGTTGTTCATGCCGAGCACGACGGTGAGCGGGGAAAGACGATCGCGGCCCTTCTGCCACAGATCCCGGTAGACCTTTTCGTGGGTCAGTGTGCTGCCCAGCGCAGTGCCCCAGGAAACGCCCCAGCAATCGCGCGACTCGCCGTCGGCTGAGCGCGTCAGGCCGGCGTCATCCCAGGCCGCGAAGGCAGCAGCCATGCCAAGCTGGGCGAAGCGATCCATCATGGCGAGGAGTGGATTGCCAAGCGCGGCATCCGGGTCGAAGGCCGGACAGCTGACGAAGGGGATGGAAAGCGCGCGTGGCTGGTCGTCGATGTGCTGGTGGCGGATGGCGGACTCCCCCGCAGTCAGGCGGGCAAAGAAGTCGGTAAGATCCCCGCCATACGGGCTGACCAGGCCGAGGCCGGTAATCGCCACACGCCGCTGGCTCATGTTCAGCCCTTCTGACTGGTGATCAGCCCGTCCATCAGGGCCACCATTTCGCCGACAGTCTTAGGGCTCTTCAGGTCATGGGGAAGCTTGATGTCGAGTTGGTCTTCGAATTCGAAGACCAACTCGAGCATCATCAGGGAATCAACGCCGAGATCAGTCAACACCGCTTCAGGAACAACTTTTGCCATCTCGATGTCCTGTCGGGCAGCGAGAAAATTGCGTATCAGTTCAATGGATTTCATACTGCGCAAATTTTACCCGATCGCCCCCCCGGCCCCAAGATTTCCCGACGCCTCCGGGCCATCCAAATTAGCATTTCGTTTGTTCGAGGTAATCGCAATCACCGATGGCGTCTTCACTCGCACCTTCCTGGCAGGGCCAGATCGCTGACCGCGTGGTCACCCTGTGGCCGCTCAAGGCGTTCGGAACCATGAGCTTCATGGTTTTGTTTTTTTGGGGCTATTTCACGGTTCTCCACAACCCGCTCACGCCGCCCCGCGTCATGCCCGTGACCTGGCTCGACACCTGGATCGGGTTTTCGCCGTCGGCATTTCCGGCCTACGTCTCGCTCTGGGTCTATGTTTCGCTGGCGCCGGCCTTGCTGGGCAGTCTGCGTTCCCTGCTTGGTTTCGGTCTCTGGATGGGCTGGATGTGCCTGTTCTGCCTGGCGATTTTCTGGCTTTTTCCAACGAGCACCCCGCCATTTTCCATCGACTGGAAAGCCTATCCCGAATTCGCCCTGATCAAAGGCCTGGATGCGGCAGGCAACGCCTTCCCCTCCCTGCATGTCGCCTCGGCCGTGTTTTCGGCCTTCTGGCTCAATCGGGTGTTTAACCAGCTCGACGCGCCGAAAACCCTGCAGTGGCTGAGCGCGCTGCAATGTTCAGTTATCATCTGGTCGACCATTGCCACCCGGCAGCATGTCGTCCTCGATGCCTTGGGTGGGGCGATGGTCGGGGTCGTGTTTGCCGCCCTGTCTTTTCGCAACACGCGGGGCGCGGTCTGATCGCCTGCGGGCCTTGCCGGCCCGGTTGCACAGGCGCGCTGTGTTTCAGGAACAAGAGAAATCCCATGCGCTACTGGCTGATGAAATCCGAACCGAGCGACGTCAGCATCGATGACCTCGCTGCCATGCCCAAGCAGAGCGTCGCCTGGTACGGCGTGCGCAACTACCAGGCGCGCAACTTCATGCGCGACCAGATGAAGCCCGGCGACAAGGTGCTGTTCTATCATTCCTCGTGTGCCGAACCCGGCATCGCCGGGCTGGCAGAAGTCAGCGTGCAGGCCTATCCCGACGCCACCCAGTTCGATCCCAAGAACAAGTATTTCGACCCCAAGGCCACGCCGGAAACGCCACGCTGGTTCAACGTCGACGTGAAACTGGTGAAGAAGACGCGACTGATGTCCTTGTCCGAAATCCGCGGCTATCCCGAACTCGCCAACATGCGCATCCTGCAGAAGGGCAATCGCCTGTCCATCACCCCGGTCGATCCGGCCGAGTACGCCTTCATCGTCAAGCACCTGTGAGTGTCGACCCGGCATTGTTCGCCGCCTACGGCGCGTTGGGGCTGGCGGTCGGCTTCGTCGCCGGCCTGCTCGGCGTCGGCGGCGGCCTCATCATCGTGCCGGTGCTGATCATGCTGCTGCACGCGCACGGCCTGGCTGCGGGGATGGAGCCGCAGCTGGCGCTCGGCACCTCGCTCGCCTCCATCCTGTTCACCTCGCTCTCCAGTGTGCGCGCGCACCATCGCCACGGTGCCGTCGAATGGCCGCTGGTCTGGCGCATCGCCCCCGGCATCGTGCTCGGCACGCTGGCCGGCGCGGTGCTGGCTGCGCAAATGTCGGCCCATGTGCTGAAGGTGTTTTTCGTCGTCTTCCTGTTCTACGCCGCCACCCAGATGTGGCTGGACTTCAAGCCGGCGCCGCATCGCGGACTGCCGGGACGCATCGCAACGACGCTGACGGGCGGCGTGATCGGCGCCGTGTCGAGCTGGGTCGGCATCGGCGGCGGCACCCTCTCGGTGCCGTTCATGCTGTGGCACAACGTCCCGCTGCACCGGGCGATCGCCACCTCTGCCGCGATCGGCTTCCCGATCGCGCTGGCCGGAGCGGCGGGCTATGTGCTGGGCGGCTGGCATGCGAGTGGCCTGCCGGTGGGCAGCCTGGGCTTCGTCTACCTGCCGGCGCTTGCCGGCATCGTGCTGGGCAGCGTGCTGACCGCCCCCCTGGGTGCGCGCACAGCCCACCGGCTGCCGGTGCGTCCCTTGAAGCGGGTTTTTGCACTGTTGCTATTTATGCTCGCGCTGCGCATGGTATGGACATTCTAGGGATGCCCTCCCACAGCCTTGATCTAGCGTTCTGAGGCATGAATTCCCACTAGATATGGGGTGATGCCGCGAGGTTCAATTTCGTGCTTGAGCGGGCGCAAGCCGCGCGTTAGTCTTTGGACACATGCCGAAAATTCGTCGCATGACCGATCAATGTCCTCGTGGAGAAAGCATCATGGCGCACCTGCAAGCTATACGGACCACTCTGCAACCACAGCAGAACGATTACAGTCAACTTACGACGTATTACGACGAGCACAACCAGGTTGCCTGGGGCTACATGAACGCCGCGCCGCGCCCCTGTTTCACGGGGACCTTGCTGCGGGAGATCGTCGATTGGTTCGGTGATGTGGCCCGACGCGTGGACGATCCGGAATGCGCCGACGTGAATTATGTGGTGGTGGCCTCCGGCCATCCCGGGATCTACAACCTGGGAGGCGACCTCAATCTGTTTCGCCAGCTGATCGAGGCGCGTGACCGCGAAAACCTGTGCAAATATGCGCAGGCCTGCATCCGCCCCTTGTTTCTGAATGCCCTGCATTTGAATCGCCCCAATCTGAAAACCATCACCCTGGTACAGGGAGACGCATTGGGGGGCGGCTTCGAATGCGCGCTTTCGGGAAACATCCTGATCGCGGAACGCGGGACGAAAATGGGCTTTCCGGAAATACTGTTCAACCTGTTCCCCGGCATGGGCGCCATGACCCTGCTCGGCAGGAAGATCGGTTACACCAAGGCCGAGAAAGTCATTCTCAGCGGCAAGCTATATACGGCCGAGGAAATGTACGAACTGGGAGCCGTGGATGTGCTGGTCGACCCGGGAAGCGGCGAGCAGGCGGTCTACGATTTCATCCGCAAGGAGGCGCGTCAGCGCAATGGCGCCCTGGCATTGCGGGCGGCGCGCGAACTGTCCCAGCCGATCGCACATGACGAGCTGATGCGGATCGCCGAAATCTGGGTGGATGCGGCACTGCGGCTGGAGAGCAAGGATCTGCGCATGATGGAACGCCTGGTGATGCGGCAGACCGGCAAGGTCGAAACTGCAAATACCGGTGATTCAGTTGTGCTCAGCGCGTAACTTGCTGGTTTGATAGGCAACGAGCGTGGCCTGAGCGGCCGCCAGGGCGTCCCGCACTGAATCGAGCTTGGCGCGGGCCAAGGGTGTCGCGAGTTCGAATGGCTTGATGCGTTCGGCTTCCGAGCAGAACTGGGCCAGCTGGTTGGCACCGACATCGCGGGCGCCGCCCTTGAGCATGTGCAACTGGTCGTGCCACTGGCCATAATCCTGGACGGCCAGCGCGCGCTCGATGTTGCGCAATGCGCGGGCGCTGTCTTCTTCGAAGCTGACTAGCAGGTCCTCCACGAAGCCCGGCCCGCCAAGCTGGGTGAGATTGTCGAGAATCGATTCGTCCAGTTCGTCCACTGCCTGTTGCGCGCGTGCAGGAGCCGTCGCTGTGGTCTGTGCCGACTGCCCTGCCAGCCGGGCGATCACTTCGATCAGTTCGCGGCTGTTGACCGGCTTGGTGAGGAAGGTGTCTGCGCCTGCTTCTTCGCAAGCCACTTGTGCTTCGCCCCGCGCATCTGCGGTCAGCATGATGATGGGCAAATGGCCGGTTTCCATGAAACGCCAGCGTTGCACCACCTCGGGTCCGGACAGTTGCGGCATGTGCATGTCGATGATGGCGAGGTCGAATGGCTGGTCGCCGGATTCGAGCATGGTCAGCGCTTCTTCGCCGTCATGCGCCAGATAGGTTGTGTGCCCGGCATGTTCCAGCAGGCCGCGGATCACTCGCTGGTTGACCGGATTGTCTTCCGCCACCAGGATGTTCAGCCCCGGCATGTGTCCCGCCTGTGCTTGCAGGTGGTTGGCCAGCGAGACCACGTTGGACGACGTGTCGTGGCTGGTGACGGCGTGGATGGCGTTGAACAGCAAGGTCGTGTTGACCGGTGTGCGCAGCACCGAGGCGTAGCCTTCGCGGAGCAGATGCGTATCGCGCGACAGGGTGACGCGGGCGTCGGATTCGATCAGGATGACCGGCAGGGCCGCCAGACTGGGGTCGTCGCGCAGCAGATGCAGGAAGGCGACTGGATCGCCCGGCAAGGTGCTGCGTTCCACCACCACTGCGCCCAGAGGTGTGCCACCCGTCAGGTAGGCCGACAACTCGGCGGCTAGCCGTGTGGTGTTGTCGACCGCCACGGTATCGGCCCCCCAGTTGCGGATCACGGTCTGGATGCGGGTCGTGAGTTCGCCGCTCGCCAGGATCGCCACCCGCATCGGCGCGTCGAACTGTTCGGGCACGGGGCCGGCCTGGCTTGCCTGCAGCGCGAACGGCAATTCGAACCAGAAGGTCGTGCCTTCACCTTCGCGGCTATGCAAGCCGATCTGGCCGCCGAGCGCTTCCACCAGCTGTTTTGCGATGGTGGTACCCAGTCCGCTGCCGCCAAAGCGGCGCGTGATGCTCGGGTCCGCCTGGGTGAAGCTGTCGAAAACGCGGGGCAGGGCGGCTTCCGAAATGCCGATGCCGGTATCGACGACCTCGAAGCGCAGGCGTTGCGGATTGGCCTGTCCGATCGGACGGACGTAGATATCCACGCGTCCGTGCTCGGTAAACTTGATGGCGTTGCCGATCAGGTTGATGAGGACGTGGCGCAGGTGGCGTACATCGCCGTGCAACTGGAACGGTGTCTGCGGCGCGATGTGCGACGCCAGCACCAGTCCCTTGCTCTGGGCCTGGGTGGACATCATTGCGATCGTGCCATTCACCAGGCGATGCAGGTCGAAATCTTCTTCGTTCTTGGCAATGCGGCCAGCTTCGATGCGTGAAATATCGAGTACGTTTTCGATCAGGTCCAGCAGCGTATTGGCCGATGCGCGGATGATGTGGGCGAATTCCTTCTGCTCCTTGTCGAGCCGCGTTTCCGCCAGCAGGTCGGCTACGCCGATGACGCCGTTCAGCGGCGTGCGCAGCTCATGGCTCATGTTGGCGAGGAAGCTGGATTTTGCCTGGTTGGCCTTGCGTTCGCGCTGGATGGCGGAATGGACCTGCTTCAGCAGGGACGCCGAATACAGCGGCACGGCAATCATGGACAGCAGGAAAGCCACCCCGATGGACATATGCTGGCTCCAGTAGGGCGAAAGGGCGAGGACCAGCACAAACCCAGCGATCGCCATGGCGGTGGCGGCATACAGGTAGTTGGCGCCGTAGCGAAAGCCGTTGCCCAGGGTGACCCACAGATACACCACCAGCAGGGGGCTGCCGGCCTCCCCGGTGTAGGTCAGTAGGAATGAACATGTCGCATAATCCAGCGCCATCGCGACGAGGCGGCGTACAGGTGAAATCTTCAGGCTGATTAGCGAAAGCGCGACGATCAGGATGGCGATCCCGGTGAACAGGACGCTGATGAATTGGGCCGGTCCGCGGATGGCGTCATCCAGAACGGCGTAATCGCTGGAGAAATAGGCCAGAAAGACGAATCCGATCACGACGCGGATCAGGGCCTGCTGGCATTCGGTGTCCGGCCGGCTACGAATCCGTTTGATCAGATAGTGCAGAAATCGGGGCGTCGAAGTGGAAAACATGGCCTTCATGCATTACTCGTGCTTGTCGCCAAGCACGCGCATGATGGCGACCACGGAGTCGATGCGCCGTTCGAACGCACGGACGCAGTCGGGATCGAAATGGTGTCCGCTCTCCGTCTGGACATACTTGAGGGCGTCCTGGAACGACCAGGCGCGCTTGTAGGGCCGATCGGAGGTGAGCGCGTCAAACACGTCGGCCACGGCCACGATGCGTGCCGCGAGCGGAATGGCGTCGCCCGCCAGGCCTTGCGGATAGCCGCTGCCATCGAATTTCTCGTGGTGGCCGAGCGCGATGACCGCGCCCATCTGCAGGTAGCGCGACGGGCTGTCGGCGAGGATCTCATGGCCGATCAACGGGTGGCGGCGCATGATTTCCTGTTCTTCCGGGGTGTGGCGTCCGGGCTTGAGCAGGATCACGTCGGGGATGCCGATCTTGCCGATGTCGTGCATGGGCGCCGCGGCCTCGATCTCGTCGCATTCCATTGCGGTGAGCTTGAGTTCCTCGGCGATCAGGCGCGCATACTTCGACATGCGGATGATGTGGTTGCCGGTTTCCTGGTCGCGGTATTCGCCTGCCTTGGCGAGTTTCATCAGGGTTTCGCGTTCGCGCGTACGTACCTCGCGGGTAGCCTGCAGAACCTGGTCTTCCAGCCATTGCGCGCGATCCGACACCAACTTCTGGCTGCGCCGCAGCGCCAGCAGGTTGAGGCAGCGGGCGCGGCATTCCTGGGGATCGATAGGGCGGGTGAGGAAATCCGTGGCGCCGTTCTCCAGTGCCTGATAGCGGATCTGGCGGTCCTCGACCACGGTGACAATGATGATGGGGACATCGGCCAGACGGCGTTCCGCTCGGATACGACGGGTAAATTCGATGCCGTCCATGCCGGGCATGCGGTAATCGGTGATGATGAGATCGGGCGTGCCCTTGTTCAGCATGTGCGTCAGGGCGTCGAGCGGATCCGCGTAGCTCTCCACGATCACGCCCGGTTCCAGCGTACGGGCCAGGCCTTCCAGCAGGCTGCGCGCTGTGCTCCGGTCGTCGACGATGACGACGCGCGCGGCGCCGCGGGACCGCAAGTCGCGCTGTGGGGTGGAGGGTGCAGAAGAGGGCACAATGCGCAACGGCTTGGCGGTCACTTTATATTTACCTGGATGGTTGATAAAACCACGAATTCGTAGAATTATCGGGCAAATGAAAGGTTAACTTTAACTCTGCGGGGAATCGAGATGAAGCAAAACATTTGGATGGGGCTGGTGGGCGGTCTGGTTGCCTTGTTCTCCGTCGTCGCGTTTGCCGAACCAGCGGCCGATTATGCGCGTGAGAAAAAATGGGCGGAGGAGGTGGTGCCCGGACTGGTGGTGGGCGATCCGGTCTATTTGCAGACGCCGCGCGGCCATCACAAGTTTCTTGCTTTGTTCACGCCCGTCGAAGGCGACAAGGCGGTCATCGTCGTCCATGGCATGGGGATCCATCCCGACTGGGGCATGGTCGGCACGCTGCGCACCGAACTGGCTGATCGCGGTTTTGCCACCCTGTCGATCCAGATGCCGGTGCTTGCCGCGGATGCCGAGGGCGCGGCCTATCTCCCGACCTTCCCGGAGGCCGCCGAGCGCATCGCCCAGGCCGTCGATTTCCTCAAGGCGAAAGGCTACACGCAATTGGCTGTCGTTTCCCACAGCATGGGCTCGCGAATGAGCCGCGCCTATTTCAGCGGCCAGCCCGATGCCGTGGTGAAAGCGTGGGCGAGTCTGGGGCTGCAGCAGGATGACTATGCCGGGTTGAAACTGTCGGTTCTCGATATGTATGGCGACAACGACCTGCCGCCGGTGCTGACGGACGCGGCGAAGCGCAAAGGCAGCCTGACATCTGATCATTCAAAGCAGGTAGTGATTCCGCACGCCGACCATTTTTACACCGGCCACGAGGGCGAAATGGTCGAGACGGTGGCGTCGTTTCTGAACGATACCCTGAAGTAGCAGGCGTCAAGCCAGCAGCCGCGTCATTACCTCGCGGTATTTCTCACTGGTCTTGGCCACGATCTCGGCGGGCAGCACCGGCCCCGGCGCCTGCTTGTTCCAGCCGCTGCCTTCCAGCCAGTCGCGCACGAACTGCTTGTCGAAACTGGGCGGGCTGCTTCCCGGCTGGTATTGATCGGCTGGCCAGAAGCGCGACGAATCAGGCGTCAGGGCCTCGTCGATCCACACCAGTTTGCCGGCTTCGTCCAGTCCGAATTCGAATTTGGTGTCGGCGATGATGATCCCGTGTGTGAGCGCATACTCTGCGGCAGATTTATACAGGGCAAGGCTGACGTCGCGTACCTGGGTGGCCAGATCCTGGCCGATCAGGGTGGCCATCTGCTCAAACGCGATGTTCTCGTCGTGCGCGCCGAGCGCCGCCTTGGTCGATGGCGTGAAGATGGGTTCCGGCAGGCGGCTGGCCTGCACAAGCCCGGCGGGGAGAGGAATGCCGCAGACCGACTGGCCGGCCTGGTATTCCTTCCAGCCGGAACCGGCCAGATAGCCGCGCACGATCGCTTCGACCGGCAAGGCCTTCAGCTTTTTCACCACGATGGCGCGCCCGGCGACCTGATCGCGTTCGGAATCCGCCACGACCGATTCCGGTGCGATATCGAGCGCCTGGCTCGGCACGATGGTCTTCAGCTTGTCGAACCAGAAGGCGGACACCCTGGTCAGCACCTCACCCTTGCCGGGAATGGGGATCGGCATCACCACGTCGAAGGCCGACAGGCGATCGGTGGTGACGATCAGCAGCTTGTCGTCGCCGACGGCGTAGATGTCGCGCACCTTGCCGCGGTGGACCAGCGGCAGCGACGCGATGTGCGATTCGAATAGGGGTGCGGACATAGTGGACGAAGCGGAATCGAAAGAGCCGGCATTATAGCTGCCGGCATAGAAGTCGCTGGCTTCGTATACGCCGCGCAATTCGCGCAGCGCCACCAACAGGATTGCCGCCAGCGGTACTGCCAGCAGCACGCCGACGAAGCCGAACAACTGGCCGAATGCCGCTAAGGCGAAGATGACTGCCACCGGATGCAGGCCGACGCGCTTGCCGACCAGGCGCGGGGTGATGACATAGCTTTCCAGTACCTGCCCCGCGAGGTAGATACCTGCCACCCAGGCTACGCCGGTCCAGTCGGTGAATTGCAGCAGGGCCACCAGCAGCGCCAGGATCACGCCAAGGCCGAAGCCGAGGAACGGCACGAAGGACAGCACGCCGGTAAGGATGCCGATCGGCAATGCGTAATCGAGCCCCGCCGCCCACAGCGCAAGGGCGTAATAAAGCGACAGGGTCGCCATCACCGCCAGCTGGCCGCGCAGGAATTCGCCGACTACCGTGTCCATGTCGCAGGCAACGCGGGTGACGGTCCCCAGCCAGCGACGCGGTGCCAGGGTCGCGATCCGCGCCACCATGACGTCCCAGTCCCGCAGGAGATAAAACATCACGACGGGGATCAGCAGCAGATTAACCAGCACGCCGACGATGGCAAGGGCGCCGGTTTGCAGGGAGGGAAGCCACGAAGTCCCGCTCTGGGTGGCTTTTTCGGTGAGCCAGGTCTTCAGCGCGGCCAGGTTGAAATCGATGCCGATGCCTAAGGTCTGCTGCAGCCACGGCAGGAAGCGGGTCCGCAGCATGTCGAGCGCAGCAGGCACGCGCTGGCTCAGTTCGGCGAATTGTCCCTCGAACAGCGGCAGCGCCACCAGCAATAGGGCTGACACCCCTAGCCCTGCCAGAACGATGACGATCGCCGTGCCGGTCGTGCGCGACAGTCCATGTGTTTCCAGCCGGTCGACCAGCGGGTCGAAGATATAAGCCAGCAAGGCGCCTGCGAGGAACGGCGTCAGGATGGGTCCCAACAAGTAGATCAGTCCGCCCGAGACGAGCAGGACCGCAAAGGCAAGCCAGGGAGTGTTACCGGGGAAGCCCGGGCGTCGGATCGTGTGCATAGGCGGTAAAATAGCGCACTTTTTGATTCTGGAGCCGGGCGTGTCTTCCATTTCCTATAAAGATGCCGGCGTCGATATCGACGCCGGCGATGCACTGGTCGAGCGCATCAAGCCACTGGCCAGGCGCACCATGCGCCCCGAAGTCCTGGCCGGCATCGGCGGTTTCGGCGCGTTGGTCGAGATTTCCAAGAAATACCAGGAACCAGTGCTGGTCTCCGGCACCGACGGCGTCGGCACCAAACTGAAACTGGCGTTTGAACTCAACCGCCACGATACCGTCGGCATCGACCTTGTCGCGATGAGCGTCAACGACATCCTGGTGCAGGGCGCCGAACCGCTGTTCTTCCTCGACTACTTCGCCTGTGGCAAGCTCACGCTCGATACCGCCGAGGCGGTGATCGCCGGCATTGCGACCGGCTGCGAGCAGGCCGGCTGCGCGCTGATCGGTGGCGAGACCGCGGAGATGCCCGGCATGTATGCGGAAGGCGAATACGACCTTGCCGGTTTCGCCGTCGGCGTGGTCGAAAAGTCGAAGGTCATCGGCGGCCGGTCCATCGTGCCGGGCGACGTGGTGCTGGGGCTCGCGTCCAGCGGCGCGCATTCCAATGGCTACTCGCTGATCCGCAAGCTGATCGACCTCAGCCACATCGGCTTGAAATCGGACTTCCATGGCCGCCCGTTTGCCGACGCCGTGATGGCGCCGACGCGCATCTACGTCAAGCCGCTGCTGGCGCTGATGGCGAAGCTCGACGTCAAGGGTATGGCCCACATCACCGGCGGCGGCATCACCGGCAACCTGCCGCGCTGCCTGCCGGATGGGGTGGCGGCAAAGCTGGATCAGGCAAGTTGGACGCGGCCCCCGCTGTTCGACTGGCTGCAGCAGGCCGGCAACGTCGAGCCAGCCGAAATGCTGCGCACCTTCAACTGCGGTATCGGCATGTGTGTGGTCGTTTCCGCATCTGACGCCGCTGCCGCGATGGCGCATTTGCAGGCTAGCGGCGAAACTGTGTGGCAGATCGGCGAAATCGTCGCGCGCCCGGACGGCGCGGAGCAGGTGATCTATTCGTGAATGAGGGCGGGCTAACACCAATTTCACGCCTGCGTTGCCGCGGAAAAGCGATGGATGCAAGGCGTGGCGCGCAAGCAAGAGCCATTCCCTTGCCAAGCGCCACAACGCCGCAGACGCGCTTTCCCGCGGCAACCCGGAGGGACAGGGCCGCTTCGGGCGCATCTCTTTGTCGCGAGCCGCTTGCAGTGGCTGCACTGCGACGCGTCTCGCTTCGCGGGCTGCATCCCGAATCGGCCTCGTCGCAGGTGCGAAATTGGTGTTAGCCCGCCCTATCCGCGTCGTCGTGCTGCTGTCCGGGCGTGGCAGCAACTTTCAGGCAATGATCGAGGCGCAGCTACCGATCGACATCGCGGCCGTCATCAGCAACCGGCCACAGGCGGCAGGGCTGGCATATGCCCGCTCGCAAGGCATCCCCACCGTCGCGCTCGATCATACGCAGTACCCGGACCGTGCGGCCTTCGATGCCTTGCTGGCCGATGAAATCGAGTGCCACCGCCCCGACCTGGTGGTGCTGGCCGGCTACATGCGCATCCTCAGCCCGGCTTTCATCGCGCGTTTCGAGGGCCGACTGCTGAATATCCATCCGTCGCTGCTGCCCATGTTTCCGGGGCTGAAGACGCACGAGCGCGCGCTCGCCGAAGGCGTGAAAATCCACGGCTGCACGGTACATTTCGTCACCGCCGACCTGGATCACGGCCCGATTGTCGCCCAGGCGGCAGTGCCGGTGCGCGCGGACGACACGCCGGACACGCTCGCGGCGCGGGTGCTGGCACAGGAGCATCGCATCTATCCCCAGGCCATCCGCTGGTTTGCCGAGGGCCGGCTGATCAATGTTCATGGCCACGTAAACTTGAAGGACGATTTGGCGTCACAGTCTGTGTTATCACCCGGAACGTGACCATGCTCAAGACCATCCTGCTCGCTGCCGCGCTGGTTGCGGGATCTGCCCAGGCGGCAGGCCCGTCCCAGATGAACGTGGTGTACGACCTCTACCGCAACGGCATCAAGCTCGGCCAGGTGACCGACACCTTCACCCGCAACGGCACCCGCTATGTACTGACCAGCGAAACCCGCGCCAGCGGCCCGCTCCAAATGCTGTGGCCGGGCAATATCCACCTGGAAAGCACGGGGGTGGTGACGCCGAAAGGCCTGCGGCCCATGCAGTTTCAGCACGCTCGCAGCGACGCCCCCAACAAGCTGGCGACGGCCCGGCTCGATTGGAAGCAGCGCAATATCACGTACCAGTACAAAGGTGAGTCGCGGCGGGTGGATGGCTTGCAGGACGGGGCGCAGGACCAGTTGTCCCAGCTCTATCAGTTCATGTTCGCGCCCGGCCTGCCAACCGATTACATCCTGCAGGTCGTGAGCGGTCGCGATCTCAACGACTACCATTACATGCGCAGCGATGGCGGGTCCATCCAGACGCCACTGGGCGCGGTGGCGACCCAGCAGTATCAACGCATCACGCAGAAACCCGACGAAAAGGCCGTCACGGTGTGGGTGGCGCCGGCACGCAACAATCTGCCGGTGCAAATCCGCGTCAGCGAGGACGGCGTCACGATCGAACAGCGCCTGGTACGCGCCAGCGTCAAAGGCTGAGCGGGTGGGGCGCCGCGTTCGCCTGTGGTGGTGGGCGCTGGCCATCTCGCTGCTCTTGCATGGCGGCCTGCTGGGCGGGCTGGAATGGCGACTTCCGTACGAGTCTGCGCCTCCCGAGCCGGCGGCGATCGATGTGAAGCTGGTTCCGGCCCCTGCGCCGGTCGCTGCAGCCGTTTCGCCTTCCCCTCGCCCCCGGCCTGCGCAAAAACCGGCAGTCCTCCGGCCGGCTGTACCGCCTCCGTCGCCGCTTCCTAGAGCGCCCCCAGCCGAACCGCCTGTCGAGGCGGCCGCACCTGAAGCGCCCGCCGCTTCCGTCGTTGCCGATTCCGCGCCAGCTTTCACGGCGCCGCCCACTGTTCCGGCTCCTCCACCTGTCGAACCCGCTGTTGCTCCGCCTGTCCCTCTGAACCTCTTGCCGCCGCGCATCGACCTGCGGTTCGAGGTGCGCTACGGGCTGGCATCGGGCGAACAGACCCTGGTGTGGGTGAACGACGGGGAGCACTACACGCTGACCAGCGTGGTGGGGGCGACCGGCCTGACCGGTCTGTTCTACCGGGGGCGCTTCGTGCAGACCAGCCGCGGCCGTATCACGCCGCGCGGTTTGCAGCCCAGGGAGTTCTGGGATCAACGCGGTGACAAATACAGCAGCGCGCGTTTTGATTCCACGCAGGGCCAGCTCACGCTGATGCCGGAGAAGGGGGCGCCGCGCCACTTTGCCTATCGGGGCGAAGTACAGGATGTATTGAGTCTGTTCTTCCAGTTTGCGCTGACGGCGCCGCCGCCCGACGGACAACGGCTGACTTACCAGGTGTTCAACGGAAAGAAACTGCGTGACTACACCTACGAAGTACGCGGCGAGGACATGCTGGATACTGCGCTGGGTACGTTGCGTACCCTGCATATTGCGCGGGTGGCCGATGACGACGGCCGTTTCGAGGCCTGGCTGGCAATCGATCGCCACTACCTGCCGGTGCGCGTGCTGCGTAGCGACGACGCGGGCCGCGAGATGGAGCTCCGGGTGCGGTCGATCGCACCCTAGCACGCCCTATTTCGGCAAGCCGTCCACCCGCATGTGCGGCGTGATCCCGCGCTTCTGGAATTCGCCCTGCCACACTTCCAGCGCATAGCGCACGTCGACGCTCGGGCAGTGCCGTGTCTCGGTGCGTGGCTGCATGTCGGCGAGGCTGGCGATGCGGCCCGTCGCGTCGATGAAGGCGATCGACAGTGGCAGCGGCGTGTCGCGCATCCAGAAGCAATAGCGTCCCGGCCGGTCGAATACGAACAGCATGCCGTTATCGGCGGGCAGGTAGGAGCGCCCGGTCAGGCCCTGCGCACGCTCGCGCGGCGTGTCCGCGATTTCGATCTGGAAGGCGTGCGGGCCGATGTGCAGGGTCGGCTGCGCCGCTTCCACGGCGGCTGCACCGCCGGCGAGCAGCAGCGCAAACGCCCGACGAAAGTGGCGACAGGTGAGCGCGCTACAGCGCATCGCGCATCTGTTCGGCCAGTTGCAACGCGGCGCCCGCATCGGCATCCAGTACGTTGAAATGGCCCATTTTGCGGCCCGGTCGGGCAGTCTGCTTGCCGTACAGATGCAGCTTGATGTTGGGATGCGACAGCAGCGTGTTCCAGTGCGGCCCGCCGTCCTGCCAGCGGTCGCCGAGGATGTTGACCATCGCCACCGGCGACAGCAGTCGGGTGTCGCCCAGCGGCAGGCCGCACAGGGCGCGTACCTGCTGCTCGAACTGGTCGGTGACGCAGGCGTCGAGCGTGTAGTGGCCGGAGTTGTGCGGGCGCGGCGCGATTTCGTTGACCATCAGGCGGCCGTCGGCGACGAAGAACTCGACCGCCATCACGCCGACGTAGCCGAGCTTGTTGGCCACGTCGCGCGCCATCTCGCATGCCTGGTGCGCCAGACTCTCCGGCACGCGGGCGGGGACGATGGAGACGTCGAGAATGCCGTTCTCGTGGCGGTTTTCGGCCACCGGGAACAGTGCGCATTTGCCGGCATCGCTGCGGGCGAGTACCACCGACACCTCGCGTTCCAGCTTGACGAAGCCTTCCAGAACGCAGGGCTGGCCGTCGAATTCGCGGAACGCGGCGCGCGCTTCCTCGCGTGTGTTGACGCGGGCCTGGCCCTTGCCGTCGTAGCCGAAGCGCGCGACCTTGAGCAGTGCGGGCGCCCCCACGTCGGCCATGCCGGCATCGAGGTCCCCCTCGCTGTAGACCAGCGCGAACGGCGCGGTGGCGAAGCCGTTCTGGGCGAGCCAGGATTTCTCGTGGCTGCGGTCCTGCACGATGGCGACGGCGTCGGCGCCGGGCGATACCCGGCAATGATTCGCCAGTTCGATCAGGCTCGCGGCGGGGACATTCTCGAATTCAGTGGTGACGGCGGCGCAGGCTTCGCCAAGCCGCTTCAACGCCTCATGGTCGGCATAGTCTGCCCGTAGGTGCACATCAGCCATCTGACCAGCGGGGCTGGCAGCATCGGGGTCGAGCACCATGACCTTGTAGCCCATGGTGCGCGCGGCGATGGTGAACATGCGGCCGAGCTGGCCGCCGCCGAGGATCCCCAGCGTCGCGCCGGGCAGGATGGGCAGCGGTTTACTCGACATCGGGCAGGTCCATCGCCATCACCGTGTCCGACTGGCTACGGCGGAATTCGTTGAGCCGGGTCGCCAGAGCGTCGTCGTAACGGGCGATCAGTGAGGCGGCAAACAGCGCCGCGTTGGCCGCGCCCGCCTCGCCGATGGCGAAGGTGGCGACCGGAATGCCTTTCGGCATTTGTACGATGGACAGCAGCGAATCCATGCCCTTGAGGTATTTCGACGGCACCGGCACGCCCAGCACCGGGACGATGGTCTTGGATGCGATCATGCCAGGCAGATGGGCCGCACCGCCCGCCCCGGCGATGATGGCCTTGAGCCCGCGCGCCTCGGCGCTGGCGGCATACTCGAACAGCAGGTCGGGCGTGCGGTGCGCGGACACCACCTTGGCTTCGAAGTGGATGCCCAATTGCTTCAGCAGCATCGCCGCATGTTTCATGACTTCCCAATCGCTGGAAGACCCCATCACCACACCCACCTGAGGCGCGTTCATCATGCTGACCCTTGCAATGCGAAAGGCCGCATTTTAACAGCCTGACGGCGTGCGGATTCCCTACAATGGCGCCGTGCGATTCCGGACGTCGATCATGCCCGCCTCCCTGCAAACCCTGATCCTGCTCACCTTTTCCAATGTCTTCATGACCTTCGCCTGGTATGCGCACCTGAAGGACATGAACAACAAGCCCTGGATGATCGCCGCTTTTGCCAGTTGGGGCATCGCCCTGTTCGAATATCTGCTGCAAGTGCCGGCCAACCGTATCGGCTACACCGTGATGAGTCTGCCGCAGCTGAAGATCATGCAGGAGGTGATTGCGCTGGCGGTATTCATGCCGTTCGCTGTGCTGTACATGAAAGTGGAAGTGAAGTGGGATTTCCTGTGGGCGGCACTGTGCATGGTGGGGGCGGTGTACTTCATGTTCCGCAGCCATCCCTGAACAGCCGAAAAAAAGCCCCGCAGAGCGGGGCTTTTGACGAGCTGACTAGAACTTAAACGCAGCCGGTCGGCTTCGGGGTGCCGGCGTAGCGGCCAGCCTGTTTGGCGGGGCCGAACGGGAACAGGTCGAACAGGAATTTCTTCTCGCCCCATTCCGGGCCGAATTCTTCTTTCAGGCCCTTCTGCAGGAAGCGCAAGTTGGGAGCGGTACCGTTCTGGGCGAAGAAGTCACGCATGTAGTGGATGATCTTCCAGTGGTTTTCACCCAACTCCAGCTTGTCTTCCTTGGCCAACTCGACTGCCAGTTCCTCGGACCAGTCTTCCAGGTTGACCAGATAGCCTTCGGGGTCGGTCTCGACCATTTTGCCGTTGATTTCGCGTTCCATGATGCAGTCCTTGCAGTAAATAATTAATTGCGATGACGCACAATAGAATAACCGAGCAAATTAGTCAACTACTCGCTCCGGGCAGGGGCTTACTTGTGGGCGATTTTCCCGCCGGCCGCCTTGTATGCCTCGAGGCCTCCCTCGATGAAGCGCGCCTTGACGCCCGCAGCCTGCAGCCGATCGACCACGTTATTGGACACTGCGCCGCCGCGCACGCAATAGATCACCACGTCCTGCGTGAGCGGTAGGGCGCCGATCCAGGCGTCGATCTTGTCCGGATTTTTCCACAGCGCACCCGGGATGATCTCGTTTGACGCGGCGTAATCGGCCTCGCGCCGCACGTCGAACACCAGCGTGTTGTCGGGATTAACCTTGGCAGGCTGGATGGTGCGCGGCAGGTCCGGGCATTTGTCGGTCGGACTGCCGCATCCACAGCGTTTCAGGGGTTGAGCAACGGGTTCCATACGATCCTCACATGAAAAACGAATAAGCCAGCCCGAGCAGGGCGCATACGCCGATCACCGGCATGATGCCAGCCTTGTATCGCGACAGCGCGATGAACGCGGCCACGGCGACGATGATGGGGAGTTCGTCGAAACCGCCGGCGAACGGCGCGTCTGCCGTGGCGTGCGGCCAGAAGGCATGCCAGGCGAAGAATACCGCGAGGTTGAGGATGACGCCCACTACGGCCGCGGTGATGCCGGTGAGCGGCGCGGTGAAGGCCAGTTCGTCGCGGGTGGCTTCGACCAGTGGGCCGCCCACCAGGATGAACAGGAAGGACGGCAGGAAAGTGAAGAAAGTTGCGACCGCTGCTCCTGCCAGTCCGGCCGCGACCGGGTTGCTGAACACGTGGCCGGAGACGCCGCCGAGATAACCGATCCAGGTGACGATCATGATCAGCGGGCCGGGCGTGGTCTCGCCCAGTGCCAGGCCATCCATCATTTGTGGGCCGGTGAGCCAGTGGAAATGCTCGACCCCGCCCTGGTAGACGTAGGGCAGCACCGCATAGGCGCCGCCGATGGTGAGGAAGGCCGCCTTGGTGAAGAACGCGCCCATGGCCTGGAGAGCGGGCATGCCCAGGAGTGTGCCCATCGCACCCAGCCAGATCAGTACGAAGGCAGCGAGTGTGAGCGCGAACCTGCGCCAGCTGAAGCGCGCGTGTGCCGGCGGCGGGGTATCGTCGTCGATGATCGCCGGCCCGGCCTGTGCGTGGCGGGTGCCGTGGCCCCCGCCTGTCCTGAACTTGTGTGGCGCGAGTTTGCCGCCCAGGGCGCCGAGCAGGCCGGCGGCCAGCACGATCCACGGAAATGCGACGTTGAAAACGAAAATGCCGGCGAACGCCAGCGCCGCCATGCCCCACAGTAGGTCGTTTCTCAGGGCGCGGCTGCCGATGCGCCACGCGGCGAAGAGTACGATCGCCACCACCGCGGGCCGGATGCCGTAGAACACCCCTTGCACCAGCGGTAGCGTGCCGTAGGCGAGATACAGGCCGGCGAGCCCTGACAGCAGCAGAAAGGACGGCAGAAAGAACAGTACGCCCGCGATCACGCCGCCTCGGATGCCGTGCATCAGCCAGCTGATGTAGATCGCCAATTGGGTTGCCTCGGGTCCGGGCAGCAGCATGCAGTAGTTGAGGGCGTGCAGATAGCGTTGCTCGGAAATCCAGCGGCGCTTGTCCACCAGTTCGTGGTGCATGATCGCAATCTGGCCGGCGGGACCGCCGAAGCTGATGAAGCCGAGCTTGAGCCAGTATTTGAAGGATGTGCCCAGGGTGACGGGCGCGGGTCGGCTAGCGTGTGCGGTGTCCAAGCAATAGGCTCCAGGTCAAAGGATAAGAACCAGTCTTGGACGGGACACCGTCTTGCGGATGCGAGCATCCTGACGCCGGGGGCTGGTACCCCGACTGAGGTAATTCTAGCCGAGTGTCGTTTAGACAGGTGAATTCGCCGGTCCCAGCACGAAGGTCTTGAATGCCTGCGCCACGGGCGACAGCCGCTTGTCGGTGCGATGCACGACGTACCAGTGGCGCATGATGGGAAAGCCCTCGACCGCGAGCACCGCCAGCCGTTTGAGCGCCAGTTCCATCTCCAGCGTCTGCAGCGACAGGATGCCCAGGCCGAGGCCGGCCTGCACCGCCTGCTTGATCGCTTCGTTGCTGCTCATTTCCATGCTGCTTTGGATTTCCAGCCCGCGGGCGGCAAAGAAGCGCTCCATCGCGCCGCGCGTGCCGGAACCCGCTTCGCGCACCAGGAAGGATTCGGACGCCAGGTCGCGCACGGAAATTTTCTTCTTGCCGACCAACGGGTGGTCAGGCGGGGCGATGACGACCAGCGGGTTATCCAGGAAACGGGTGGCTTCCAGACCGAGCCCGTCCGGCACCTGGCCCATGATGGCGAGATCGATGCGGTTGCCGACGAGCTGGTCCAGCACGGCCGCCCGGTTGGAGACGTCCAGATGGATCGCCACCCCGGGATGGTGGCCGCGGAAGCGGGCGAGGATATCGGTGGCGACGGCGTTCACCGTCGAGGTCGCGGCCATGTTGAGACGACCCGTGTCGACGCTCCGCAACTGCGCAAGGTTGTACTGCAGGTCGTCGAGGCGGGCGGTGATCGCTTGGCTGGCATGCAGCACCTCGAGGCCGGCGTCGGTGAGGAAAATCTTTTTTCCCAGCTGTTCGGTGAGCGGGACACCCAGGATGGCCTCGATGCCCTTCACCTGCATGGAGACGGCGGGCTGGGACAGATGCAGCTCCTCGGCCGCCCGCGAAAACGACAGATGACGGGCGACTGCTTCAAACACCCTGAATTGGCGAAGTGTCAGGCGGCGCATATATGTATAAGTTTAAAGATATGGTTTTTATCAGAACTATTGAATTTTAATTATATAAGCCTCTGCGTATAGTCCGCCCCTGTCGGTTTCAGGGGCATAAGCCTTGAAGCCTTGTTCATCTACCGCAGGAGCCAAGCAATGGATCAATCCGCACGTTACGCCGACCTCTCCCTGAAAGAGGAAGACCTGATCAAGGGTGGCAAGCACATCCTCGTCGCCTACAAGATGAAGCCCAAGGCTGGCCATGGCTACCTCGAAGCTGCCGCGCACTTCGCCGCCGAGTCTTCGACCGGCACCAACGTCGAAGTGTCCACCACCGACGAGTTCACCAAGGGCGTCGACGCGCTGGTTTACCTGATCGACGAAGCCACCGAAGACATGCGGATCGCCTATCCGCTGGACCTGTTCGACCGCAACGTGACCGACGGCCGCATGATGATCGTCTCGTTCCTGACGCTTGCCATCGGCAACAACCAGGGCATGGGCGACATCGAGCACGCCAAGATGATCGACATCTATTTCCCCGAGCGTGCCATCCAGCTGTTCGACGGTCCCTCCAAAGACATCTCCGACCTGTGGCGCATCCTGGGTCGTCCGATCCAGAACGGCGGCTACATCGCGGGCACCATCATCAAGCCGAAGCTGGGCCTGCGTCCCGAACCCTTCGCCAATGCGGCCTACCAATTCTGGCTGGGCGGCGACTTCATCAAGAACGACGAACCCCAGGGCAACCAGGTGTTCTCGCCGCTGAAGAAGACCATCCCCCTCGTCTATGACGCGATGAAGCGCGCCCAGGACGAAACCGGCCAGGCCAAGCTGTTCTCGATGAACATCACTGCCGACGACCACTACGAAATGTGCGCCCGCGCCGACTTCGCGCTGGAAACCTTCGGCCCCGACGCCGACAAGCTGGCCTTCCTGGTCGACGGTTTCGTCGGCGGCCCCGGCATGATCACCACCGCCCGCCGTCAGTACCCCAACCAGTACCTGCATTACCACCGCGCCGGCCACGGCATGATCACTTCGCCGTCCGCCAAGCGTGGCTACACCGCCTTCGTGCTGGCCAAGATCTCGCGCCTGCAGGGCGCGTCCGGCATCCACGTCGGTACCATGGGCTACGGCAAGATGGAAGGCGACGCCACCGACAAGGGCATCGCCTACATGATTGAGCGCGACGAGTGCCAGGGCCCGGTCTACTTCCAGAAGTGGTACGGCATGAAGCCCACCACCCCGATCATCTCCGGCGGCATGAACGCGCTGCGTCTGCCCGGCTTCTTCGAAAACCTGGGCCACGGCAACGTCATCAACACCTCCGGCGGCGGCTCCTACGGCCACATCGACAGCCCGGCGGCCGGTGCGATCTCCCTGCGCCAGTCGTACGAGTGCTGGAAGTCGGGCGCCGATCCGATCGAGTTCGCCAAGGAGCACAAGGAATTCGCCCGTGCGTTCGAGTCCTTCCCGGGCGACGCCGACAAGCTGTTCCCGGGCTGGCGCGAAAAGCTCGGCGTGCACAAATAAGCAAGCGGGGGTGGAATCTCGTCCCCACGCGGGACCGGTTTGAAGCGATCTCCTAGCCGCCGAAAACCATCCTGCGCTACACGCCCCCGGCTTGCTGGGGGCGTTTTTTTCTTCCGTAGCGAGGAACAACGATGACGAACAAAGACCAGTACAAGGTTGAGCAGGAACCCTTCTACCAGCAGCAGAAAAACGAAGTCGCGCTGTACGAGGCCGCCTACCGCAACCGGCTGCCGGTGATGGTGAAAGGGCCGACCGGCTGCGGGAAATCGCGCTTCGTCGAATACATGGCGTGGAAACTCGGCAAGCCGCTGATCACCGTGGCCTGCAACGAGGACATGACCGCCAGCGATCTGGTTGGGCGGTATTTATTGGAAGCCAACGGCACCCGCTGGCTCGACGGCCCGCTCACCACCGCCGCGCGCATCGGCGCCATCTGCTACCTCGATGAGATTGTCGAAGCGCGCCAGGACACCACCGTGGTGATCCATCCGCTGACCGACCACCGCCGCACCCTGCCGCTCGACAAGAAGGGCGAGCTGATCCACGCCCACCCCGATTTCCAGCTGGTGATCTCCTACAACCCCGGCTACCAGACGCTGATGAAGGACCTCAAGCAGTCGACCAAGCAGCGCTTCACCGCCTTCGACTTCGACTATCCCGATGCCGCGCTGGAAGCGCAGATCGTGGCGAAGGAAACCGGCATGGACGCAGCCGTGGCCGCGCAGCTGGTGAAAATCGGCGGCGTGGCCCGCAGCCTCAAGGGGCACGGCCTCGACGAAGGCATCTCCACCCGCCTGCTGGTGTACGCAGCGACCCTGATCAAGGACGGCGTGGAACCGCGCGACGCCTGCCGCATGGCGCTGGTGCGTCCGATCACCGACGACGCCGACATCCGCGAGACGCTCGATCATGCGATCGATGCAACGTTTGCTTAAGTCTCGAACGTGAGCCCCCCGACCGAATACCAGCACCCGTTGATGGCTGCCTACTGGAAGCAGCTCGATACCCGCTTTCCGCAGGTCGAAGAGGTGTTCGAGGATGTCATGGCCGAGGCGCTCGCCGTCCTCACCCGAGAAGGCATCGATGCCTACCTCGAAGCGGGACGCGTCATCGGCAAGCTGGGGCGCGGCGTCGAGCCGATGCTGGCGTTCATGGAGGAGTGGCCGTCCGCCGCCAAGGCGGTGGGCGAGGCAGCGTTGCCTGCGGTGATGGCGCTGATCCAGCGCTTGCAGAAATCGCCCAACGGCAAAGCGATCACGCCCTTCCTGCAGACGCTCGCGCCGGTTGCGCGCCGGCTGCAGTCGCAGGGACTGTTGCAGCATTACCTCGACATCACCCTGGACCTGAAGGCGCGGACCACCGGCTCCATCCATGGCCACCACACCACCTTCCCCAGCCCCGGCCTGCCGGAATTCTTCGCTCAGGCGCCCAACCTGCTCGGCCAGCTCACGCTCGCCGGCCTGAAAAACTGGGTCGAATACGGCATCCGCAACTACCGCACCCACCCCGAGCGGCAGAAGGACTACTTCAGCCTGCAGTCGGCCGACGCCCGTGCCGTGCTGCAGCGCGAGCGCCACGGAACATTATTGGTGGACGTCGAACGCAAGCTCGATCTCTACCTGCGCGGCCTGTGGCAGGACAGCGACCACCTGGTGCCGTACTCCACCGCGTTCGACGAGCTGCGCAAGCCGGTGCCGTATTACGACAAGCTCGGCATCCGCCTGCCGGACGTGTACGACGATGCAGGCGACGTCTCCGGCCTCGACCGCTACCGCGCCACGCTCGCCCACATCGTCGGCCACCGCCGCTGGTCCGAGGCGCAGGTCGCCGACAACTGGAGCCCGTTCCAGCGCATGGCGGTCGAGTTCTTCGAGGACTGCCGCATCGAGACGCTGCTGATCCGCGAATACCCCGGCCTGCGCCGCCTGTTCCTTGCGCTGCATCCGAAGCCCTTGGAGACCGCCTGCGATCCGCAGACCACCTCCTGCCTGCGTCACCGCATGGCGATGCTGTCGCGCGCGCTGCTCGATCCCGATCACGGCTATCTGGACGCCGACCTCAACGATTACGTGCAGCGCTTCCACGCGGTCATGGAAGCGGGTGCATCCAGCACGAAGGAAATCGCCGCACTGGCGCTGAGTTACGTCGCCAGGACCCGCCGCCAGAGCGACCAGTTCGCCAAGGTGCACTTCGACGACACCGTAGTCGACTACCGCGACGACAACCGCCAGCTGTGGAAATTCATCGAGGCGGGCGACGAGGAAGAGGTCTTCGACGAAGAACGCAAGATCGAACCGGGCGAGGAAATCCGCGGCCTGCCGCCGCGCCATTATCCCGAGTGGGATTGCAGCAGCCAGACCTACCGCCCGGACTGGGCTAGCGTGTACGAAGCCTTGCATCCCGGCGGCAACCCGGCCGACATCGACCGCCTGCTCGCCAAGCACGGCGCGCTCGCCAAGCGGCTGAAGAAGATGCTCGACCTCCTGAAGCCGCAGGACAAGGTGCGCATCCGCTACCAGGAAGAGGGCAGCGAGCTCGACCTCGACGTCGCCATCCGTTCGCTGATCGACTTCAAGGGCGGCGCCACCCCCGATCCGCGCATCAACATGAGCCACCGCACCGACGGCCGCGACATCGCCGTGATGCTGCTGCTCGATTTGTCGGAGTCGCTCAACGACAAGGCGGCGGGCTCCGACCAGACGATTCTCGAACTCTCACAGGAAGCCGTCTCGCTGCTGGCCTGGGCGATCGAGAAGCTGGGCGACCCGTTCGCCATCGCCGGCTTCCATTCCAACACCCGCCACGACGTGCGCTACCTGCACATCAAGGGCTACGGCGAGCACTTCAACGACGACGTCAAGGCACGGCTGGCCGCGATGGAGGCGGGCTATTCCACCCGTATGGGCGCCGCCATGCGCCACGCCGCCCACTACCTCGGCGCGCGTTCCGCCGACAAGAAGCTCATGCTCATCCTCACCGACGGCAAGCCGTCCGACGTGGATACCCACGACGAGCGCCTGCTGATCGAGGACGCACGCCAGGCGGTGAAAGAGCTCGATCGCGACAATATCTTCACCTACTGCATCAGCCTCGACCCCAAGGCCGACGAATACGTCAGCGACATCTTCGGCCGCCAGTTCACCGTCATCGACCACGTCGAGCGGCTGCCGGAACGGCTGCCGCAGTTGTTCATGGCGCTCACCAAATAAACCGGCTCGAGCTGGCAACCTCATACCCGTGCTTCATGGAAATCAGTCGCCCGGACCATGTCAGGTTCCGCGCGGCGTCATACGTGAGCGGGCCATGAACTCGCATAGATCAGCAGCGGCTGCAGACCGGATCGCTTGGACTGGATACTCATCGTGGTCTTAAGTAAGCGTCACTTGGTGCCCCAGGTATCGATGCACGAATGGCTTTATACAGGCTGGACATCGGCCTGGCGGAACGTACCTTTGCCGTCGCGTTTCGCGGTGTAAAGTGCGGCGTCGGCTTTCTTCAGCAAGGCATCCAGCGTGTCGCCGTCCTCGCAGCACATGGCGATTCCCACGGATGCGCCGATGTGCGCGCTTGCCCCGCCCGTCAGCAGGATAGGTTGCCGCAGGCTGTCCACCACGCGGCGTGCCACCTCGCGTGCGGCCTCTGCATCGTCGACCTGGGCCAGCACGATGACGAATTCGTCTCCGCCGAAACGGGCGACCACATCCGCTTCGCGGAGCAATTTCTTCATCCGCTGGGCCGCCACTCCGAGTACCGTGTCGCCTGCGGCATGTCCGTACTGGTCGTTGACGGCCTTGAAATTGTCCAGATCGACAGCCAGCACTGCCATCTGCGTTCGCGCGCGGCGCGCGCCGGCGATCAGATGTCGCTCGTTTTCCTGCAGGAAGCGCCGGTTGGCAAGCCCCGTCAGCGGGTCGCGCAGGCTGAGTTGCCGTATCGTCTGCTCGGCATGGATGCCTGCCCGGATCAGGCGGACGGTTTCCCGGTACAGCCCGAACAATGCCAGGCCTGTCCATAATCCGGCGATTCCCAGCAGCGCCGACGACAGCCTTTCGCCATGGACACGCGCCGCCTCACGCGTTTCCAACTGATTCAACTCCTCCCGTTCGGCTTCGATCAGGATGCGGTGGATCTGTTCGATGGCGGATTTGTCGAACCCGCCCAGCTCTTGTCCGGACGCCGTGGTGGTACCTCCCATCGCGCCTTGCTGCAGCGCGCTGAACCCGGTTTCCAAGGCGGCTTGCAGGGCCGGCAAAGGGGCCAGGCGGGCCGCCTGGGAGGCGTCGCTGCCGATCAAGGCGATCAGCTGCCCGGCACTGGGGCACGATGATTGACGGCAGATCAGGCTGGGGTCGAGATCGGTACGGTTCTGCGACTCGGCGTACCGGCGGACCGCGTTGTCCAGGTTGAGCAGGTAGGTGCGCAGCGCATTGATGTAGGCGATGACCTGCCGTGTATGCTCCACCGAGTGAACAGCCTCGGCCGAGCGCTGGTATTGATAGAACATCATGGCGAACAGAATCGTGATGATGAGCGCGAAGATCAGCAGGCCCTTTTGGAGCACCTGCCTGAAACCGGCAAAGACGGACCCCTCGATATCGGCGAGCGCGGGCAGTGCATCTGAAGCCATTCCCAATGCTGCGACGAGGCGGGACGTCAGGGCATTCTTGTTTTTGAACATGAAAGAAATCCGGGCATGAGTGCCCATTGGGGTAGTAAGACAATAGAAAGTTCTCGGGCAACGGCCTGAATACTAGCGAGCCATCGAGCCAGATCAAAAGGTTTTCACGCGCACCGGAGCCTGTCCGCACGACATGACCAAGGAAACCATGTCTCCGGATGCGAAGTCGAAAGAAAGCTGACCCCCCAAGGACTATGGTCAAGGATAGGGTGAAGCCGTGGCATCCCGGAATGCGCGTGCTGGCCGGGCTTCACCCCCGCCGGCCTTCCGAATCGAAGCAAAGGAGGTGCATCATGAATCGTCTTGTTGCTGCAGTCATCGCATCAATCCTGGGTATGGCGTGGGTAGGGTGCTCGTACGCGTCGCCCGCCGCACCTTTGCCCGACCCGGTTGTCGACACCCCGCTCGCCGGTGTGAGCGGCATGCAGACGGCGGTGCTGGCCGGTGGATGCTTCTGGGGAATGGAGGGTGTGTTCGAGCATGTCAAGGGCGTCACCCGGGTGGTGTCGGGCTACGCCGGCGGCAATGCGGAGACGGCCACGTATGACCAGGTGAGCACCGGCCGGACCGGCCATGCCGAATCGGTGCACATTTTCTACGACCCCGCGCGCATCAGCTACGGGCAGCTTCTGAAGGTGTTCTTTTCCGTCGCGCATGATCCGACGGAACTGAACCGGCAGGGGCCGGACACCGGCACGCAATACCGCTCGGCGATCTTCTATGCCAACGCCGATCAGAAGCGCGTGGCCGACGGCTACATCGCCCAGCTCCAGGCAGCGGGCGTGTTCAGGCGCCCCGTCGTCACCCAGGTCGTGCCACTGAAAGGTTTCTATGATGCGGAGGCCTACCATCAGAATTATCTGGACCGTCATCCCAACCAGCCGTATATCGTCATCAACGACTTGCCGAAGATCGCCGCGCTGCGACAACAGTTCCCGGCCTGGTATGTGGACAGATAGACCGGTGCGAACCGGTTCGTACGAGGTGAATCATCATGGACAGACGGACATTCCTCAAACTGACGGCCAGCACGCCGGCGCTCATGCAGTTCGCCCTGCCCGGGCCGGCCTGGGCGGGGGAACGCATCGATAGGCTGGTTCTCGGCAACGCCGAGTGGAAGCGACGGCTTACTCCGGAACAGTACGACATCCTGCGCGAGGAGGGCACCGAGCGGCCTTTCAGCAGTCCGCTCGACCATGAAACGCGCAGCGGCCTGTACGTGTGCCTGGCCTGCCGTCTGCCGCTGTTCCCTTCCCGGTTCAAATACGACAGCGGCACCGGCTGGCCCAGCTTCTACGATGTGCTTCCCGGACACGTGGAAACCAAGACCGACCTGAAACTGCTGCTGCCGCGCACCGAATATCACTGCGCACGTTGCGGTGGTCATCATGGCCATGTATTCAAGGACGGGCCGAAGCCCACGGGCCTGCGCTACTGCAACAATGGCGCGGTACTGACGTTCATTCCCGACAAGGCATGACCACGGCAGCCGTGCAGCATCCGGATCACGCCTGCCAAACCCCGTATCCGGCCTCGCGGAAATCGATCGCCAGTTCAACCTCCAGAGTTCGGGCATCCTCATACGTCAGCGGACCGTAGAGTTCATAAAGTTCAGGCAACAGGCGCAGGCCGTATTCCCTGACGAATCGGTTCGACTGGATGCCGGCCTTGTGCTTGTCGAATCGCACGTCGGGGTCCAGCCCTGTCATGCCGACATAGAGACAGGGCTTGCCAGTGACGTAGCCGGGGTTGGCTTTCTTGAACCGGCCTTCGTAAAGGACATCGTTCGACAACTCGATCACATAGACGTGATAGTGGTTCCGGCGTCCCATCGCCTCATTCGTCGCGTTCGAACATCTCGATGCGCTCGGTTTCCGCCACCCCATCCGCCACCCATTCCTGCAGCGCCGGCAGCGCCCGTACTGCCTCCGCATAGTCGCGCGCCGCGCCGTCCAGCGCCACGCCATAGGTCTGGAAGCGCAGCACCACCGGCGCATACATCGCATCCGCAATGCCAACGCGCCCGAACAGGAAATCGCCGCCGTTGCCGAAGCGCGCGCGACACTCCGTCCAGATCGCCAGGATGCGCCCGACATCCGCCAGGCATTCCGGCGTGCGCCCCTGGCCCGGACGCCGCGCCCGGATGTTCATCGACATGTGCTCGCGCAGCGCGGAAAAGCCCGCGTGCATCTCCGCGCTCACCGCCCGCGCCACCGCCCGCGCCGCCGCGTCAAGCGGCCACAGCTGCTTGTCCGGGAAACGCTCGTTGAGGTATTCGCAGATGGCCAGCGAATCCCACACCCGGAGGTCGCCGTCGTGCAGCGCCGGCACCTTGCCCGAAGGCGACCACGTCGCCAACGCCTCAGTCGACCCCGGCGCGTACAGCGGAATGCGCACCTCTTCGAAGGGAATGCCCGTCTGGCGCAGCAGCAGCCAGGGGCGCAGCGACCAGGAGGAGTAGTTCTTGTTGCCGATGACGAGGGTAAGAGAGGGCATGGCGGATCGATCCGGAATGAATGTGGATGAAGCGCAAGGCCATGCGGGCGACGCGTGGAATCGGCCGGGCTTTGCGCGCTTTTCGGTTGGACATTATCAGGCTGGGCCAATCGAATCGCCATCACGTTCGAGCGATGCGCGATCCCAGGCGCCCAGGTCGGCTGCGGCGTCATAAGTCGTTTGCAGGAAGGCGAGCAGCGTATCGTCCGGCGTCGTCGCCTGTCGCACGGCATCGTAGGGCAGGATGAACTCGCGAAGCTCGGTGCTGTAGAAGGCAGCGGCGGGTTCGACCCTCGCTTCGGCGTAGCCTGCAGGTTCCGGATAGGCATAGGAATAGAACGCCGCATAGGGAATCGGGCCGCCGCCGGGCCAGAACCCGCAACTGCTGACTTCGTGCGAGTAGGCTTCCCGGGTCACCCAGTCCGGCAGGTTCGGAATGCCGCCGGGATGCCGCGGGGCCGGTCGTCCGGAGAATCGCGTCACTGCCAGGTCCGGTGCGCCCCAGAAGAAATGCACCGGGCTGCACTTGCCCATGAAACGCGCGCGGAACTGCTTGAATACCCGGTCCGCCTGAACCAGGATCTGCCAGAACCGGCTGGCAAACTCAGGGTCGTAGACACAGTGCGTTTTGTCCCGGTCGAAGGGTTGGGGGTCGGCGACTTCGCAAGGAAGGGGATGAAGTTCCACATGAAGCTGGAGCGCATCCAGTTCGGCCATCAGGCGCGCATAGAACGCAGCCACCGATTGCGCCTGGAGCGAAAAGGACGCCATTCCGCCGTCGCTCGACTGTATCGTCAACCGATGCGCGATGAAGTCGAAATTGATCTGGAAAGCCCGGGTGCCATACGGGATGGCGGTGGTGGTGAGGCCGCGCGCCGTCACATACAGCGTGACATGCCAGGCATGGTTGATCCAGGGGCTTTGCACCAGCCGGATCTTGCCGACGATCTGGGTCCACAGGTGCAAGGTCGCGTAGGTGTCGCGCCAGGCCTCAAGCGGCAGGCTGGGCCAGGGTTCCGTGCGAGACGCGGTCGGTCTGTCCATGATTCCCCTTCGAACTTTACAAGCGCAAGCGGCAAACTATGATCCTAGTAGACTATGCGTCGCAGTGTGTGCACCGGAAGGCCCTCCGCCAGGCAGGCCCGGCACGGGACAAAGACCACGCGATGTTCTGACATTCAAGCAGGCAAATTAAGAAACCATGGTCATTCCCGATTCAATGCCGGCATTGCCGGATGAACAGCGCAGCGTTTGGCCGAATGCCTATCTGAACGTGCGACAGCAGAGCGAAGCGCTGTGCGCACCGTTGACGCGCGAGGATTATGTGATCCAGGCCGCCCCCGAGGCCAGTCCGGCCAAATGGCATCTGGCGCATGCGAGCTGGTTCTTCGAGACCTTCCTGCTGAAGGTCTACCAGCCGGGCTATGCGGAATTCCATCCCCGGTTCGGCTATCTGTTCAATTCCTATTATGAGCAGATCGGAAAATTCCATCCCCGCCAGGAGCGGGGATTTCTGTCGCGTCCGGGCGTCGACGACATCATCCGTTACCGGGCGCACGTGGACGAACACATGCTGACGCTGCTGCAGCGCGCCGGCGACGACATATGGCCGGCCCTGCAGCAGCGGCTCGAGATCGGTCTCAATCACGAACAGCAGCATCAGGAATTGCTGCTGACCGACATCAAGTTCAACTTCAGCGCCAATCCATTGCGTCCCGCCTACCGCGACGACCTGCCCGAAACCTCATCGGCCGCTGCGCCTCTGCACTGGATCGCGCTTCCCGGGGGCATCCACGAGATAGGCCATTCGGGCGGCGGCTTTGCCTACGATAACGAAAAGCCCCGCCACCGGGTCTATCTGAACGCGTTCCGCCTGGCCTCGCGCCCGGTGACCAACGGCGAGTTTCTCGCGTTCATGCAAGACGGCGGCTACGACAACCCCGCATTCTGGCTCTCCGACGGCTGGGCGACGTCGAGACGCCTGCACTGGTCGAGCCCGCTGTACTGGGAATCGCAAGACGGGGCATGGCGGCAATTCACGCTTGGCGGGATGCGCCCGCTGAACCTGGAGGAACCAGTCTGCCACGTCAGCTATTACGAAGCGGACGCGTATGCCGCCTGGGCGGGTAAACGGCTGCCCACGGAAGCCGAATGGGAAATCGCGGCGCGCGGGCTGACCGTTTCCGGCAATCTGTGCGATAGCGGCAGGCTGCATCCGGCGCCTGCACCGCCCGGGAACGGCTTGCTGCAGATGTATGGCGACGTGTGGGAACACACTGCCTCGCCTTATCAAGCCTATCCGGGCTTTCGGCTTGCCGCCGGTGCGCTCGGCGAATACAACGGCAAGTTCATGTGCAGCCAGATGGTGTTGCGTGGCGGCGCCTGCGTCACCGCCGCCGATCATGTCCGCGCCAGTTACCGCAACTTCTTCTATCCCCACGAGCGCTGGCAGTTTCAGGGAATCCGGCTGGCGGAGGATGCATGATGGAAACGGCGCTTCCGAATTTCCACTTCCATGATTTGCATCCCGAGTTGGGGGATTTCCACTCGGACGTCATCGCCGGACTGAGCCGGAAAACCCGTCGGCTGTCGCCCAAATTCTTCTACGACGAACGCGGATCGCAGCTGTTCGATGCCATCACCCGGCTGCCGGAATACTACCCGACGCGTACTGAAATCGATCTGCTGCAGCGGCATGGCGAAGACATGGCCGAGATGCTGGGCAATGACGGCCTGCTGTTCGAGCTCGGCAGCGGCAGCGATACCAAGATACGCGTGCTGCTCGATGCGCTGCAGCCCCGGACCTATGCGCCGATCGACATTTCGCGCGAGCCGCTCCGATTGTCGGCAGGGGCCATCGCCGAGGACCATCCGGAACTGCAGGTGCATGCGATCTGCACCGATTATTCGAGGCCGCTCGCGCTTCCCGGTGTCGTCGCGGCGAAGCAGCGGTCGGCCTTCTTTCCCGGCTCCAGCATCGGCAACTTCGATCCCGGCCAGGCCTGCGATCTGCTGCAGCGCATCGCCGGAATCATCGGTCCCGAGGGCCGGCTGCTGATCGGTGTCGACCTCAAGAAAGCCCCGTCGCGCCTGCATGCCGCCTACAACGACAGCGAGGGTGTCACCGCGCAGTTCAACCTGAACCTGCTGGCGCGGATCAACCGTGAGCTGGATGCCGATTTCGACCTCGCGGCCTTCCGCCATGAAGCCTTCTACAACGCGCAACTGGGCCGGATCGAGATGCATCTGGTTACCACCGCGCCGCAACGTGTCCGGATCGACGGCTGCTGCTTCGAATTCCAGGCCGGAGAAAGCATCCACACCGAGAATTCCTACAAGTTCAGCGTCGAGGAATTCCAGGCGCTGGCGGCGCAAGCCGGGCTGGCCAGCCTGCGCGTATGGCAGGACGACGACGCGCTATTCAGCGTCCATTGCCTGCAACCCGTCTAGGGCGTGTTAGCCCTGGCAGGAGATCGCCTCTGCCACTGCGGTGACCGCAGCCGCCAATTGCGCTTCGGTGGTGTAAAAATGCGGCGAAAAGCGCACGCCGCCGCCGCGCTGGGCGCAGACCACATTCCTCACAAGCAGGTGCGGGTGCAGGTCTGCCGCGTCGATGCGGCGATGGCGGAAGCTGACGATCCCTGCATAACGCCCGGGTTGCCGCGGAGTGAGAATCTCGATGCCTGGGAGTTGGCTCAAGGCCTCCATCAACCAAGCGCTGTTTTCAAGCACGCGCACCGCCACCGTCTCCATGCCCACCTCGGCCAGCAGTGCAAGGCTCGCGCTCAGGGCATGAATGCCAAGCATGTTCGGGCTGCCGCATTCGAAGCGGCGTGCGCTCGCTGCCGCCTGCCAGTCGTGGCGCGAGAAATCCAGAGGGTGTTCCACCATGTGCCAGCCATACTGCCGAAGCCGTAGCCGATCCCCGGCCTCGGCACGGACGTAGAACACCGCGCAGCCTTCCGGCCCGAGCAGCCATTTGTGGCCGTCGGCCATGGCGAAATCCGCGCCGCAGGCCTGGACATCCAGCGGCAGCGCGCCCAGGCTCTGGATGGCGTCGATGCAGAACAGCACGCCGCGCGCGCGGCAACGGGCGCCCAGCTGCACTAGGTCCAGCCGCAGTCCGCTGGCGTACTGCACCGAGCTGATCGCCAGCAGGCGGGTGCGGTCGTCCATGCACGTGTCGAGCGCCTGTTCGGGCGACGCGCCGCGCGACAGGTCGACGCAGCGGGTTTCCACGCCCTGGTCCTGCAGCGACTGCCAGACGATGCGGTTGGACGGGAATTCCTGGTCGCTGATGACCACGTTGTCGCCTGCCCGCCAGGTCAGGCCATGCGCCACGACGGACAGCGCCTCGGACGTGTTCTTCAGGAGTGCGATGTCGTCTACTGAGGGGGCGTTGAGCAGGCTCCGGCATTGTTCGCGCAAATGGGTTTCCGTCTCCAGCCAGCGCGGGTAATCGCGGCCGCCCTGGTGCAGATTCTCCTCGGCAAAGCGTTTCACCGCCTCCGCCGTGCGATGCGGCCAGGGCGACACCGCCGCATGGTTGAGATAGATCAGATCGGGGTCGAGCGGGAATTCACCGCTGAAGTCGCTGTGGGGCATGTCGGCTGCGGAGGCGGATGTGATGGAAGCCAGTTTATGCCGCAAGTGCCGTTTTACTTGCCTGTGTGCGCCAAAGCATCGCCACGCCGAGCACGGACGACAACACCGAGGCGGCGAACACCGCGATCTTGGCGACGGCGAAATCGCCGGCAAGCGGAAACGCCTGTCCGGCGATGAAGAGCGACATGGTGAAGCCGATGCCGGCCAATGTCCCGGCACCCGCGAGCTGCCGCCAGGAATACGCCTCGGGCTTGTGCGTGAGTCCGAGGCGAACGGCCAAGGCGGAAGCCAGGATGAAGCCCAGCGGCTTGCCGACGGACAGGCCGGCCACGATGGCGAGCACGAGCATGCCGTGCTGGCTGAACACATCCGTGCTGATGGGGACTCCGGCATTCGCCAGGGCAAAGATCGGCAGCACCAGATAGCTGGATCGCGGCGCGGCATTGCGCAGCATGCGGTCCGCCGGGGATTCCAGGCGATCATGGATCGCGTCCAGCGCCTGCAGCGCAGGTGCGGACGGCCCGCGGCGGAATTGCTCGCCGCGGTGCCGGGCCTCGGTCGTCAGGATCGCTTCGGCCTGCATCGCGAGGGTCGTGTAGTCGGGCGGCGGACGCGTAGGGATGAAGGTGGCCAGGATGACGCCGGCCAGGGTGGCGTGGAGGCCGCCGGCATGCACGCAGGCCCATAGCGCAACTCCGGTCAGCATGTAGGGCAGGACACGATAGATCCCCGCTCGGTTCAACAGGGCCAGTACGCCGGTGAGGGCGATCGCGGCGGCGAGATAGCCGGCGTGCAGGTCGCCGGAATAGAAGATGGCCACGACGATGATGGCGCCGATGTCGTCGACGATGGCGGCCGCCGTCAGGAAGATGCGCAGCTCCACCGGCACGCGGGCGCCCAGCATCGCGACCAGGGCCACGGCGAAGGCGGTATCGGTCGCCATTGGCACGCCCCAGCCTAGCGACCACGGCCCCGCCGGGATGAGCAAGAGGTAGATGAGCGCCGGCACCGCCATGCCGCCGATCGCGGCCGCGATGGGCAAGGCGGCGGCGCGACGGCTGGCCAGATGGCCGACGGTGAATTCGCGCTTGATTTCGAGCCCCACGACGAGAAAGAAAATCGTCAGCAGCGCATCGTTGACCCAGTGCAGCAGGGACATCCGGAAGCCGGCCCCGCCGAATGCGAAACCGAATCCGGTATGCCAGAAGGCTTCGAAATCGGTACCCAGACGGGAATTGACGAGGACCATGGCCAGGATGGAGGCCAGCAGCAGCAGGATGCCGGCCGACGGCGCCCAGCTCGCGAAGCTCAGTGCGGCCGTGCGGACGCGATGCCCGAGCGAGCCCAGCATTGCATCGGTAAAGGAGCTTTCATCCCAGGGCCCGTCGTAGCGGCGCCCGTTGATGAAAAACGTCGGCGTGTAGCGCACGCCGCTGGCCTGCGCGCTGTCGATGTCGCGCGTCACGCGCTGCCGCGCCCGTTCGGCCACCTTGCGCGCCATGTCGGCCTCCAGCCGCGCCAGGCCCAGCGTGTCCGCAACCGCTCGCAAATCCTCCTCGGTCAAGTCCGGCGATCGCGTCATCAAGGCCACGTGCGCGTCCCAGAACTGCGCATGGTCGGCGGCGGACTCCGCCAGTTCGGCCGCAGGCCGCGCGATGTCGCTGCCGATCAGCGGCCGGTGGCGGAACACATAGCGCAGACGATCGCCCAACTGGTTGCGGACTTCGGTAATGCGCGCATTGGCCGCACGGCAATGCGGGCACGCGTAGCTGCCGTATTCCACCAGCGTGATCGGCGCCTGCGCGGGGCCGAGGACGTGGTCCAGATCGTCGTCGACCGGGCGGTCGAGGCGTACGTCCGTCGCCGCGAAGTCCGGGGTTTCGCTCATCAGCCTGCGCGCGTATCAGTAATCCGCGAAGGCGTTGTCCGGGTAGCAGTAAAGCCAGCGCTCTCCGGGCTCCGCCGAAGCAATCACCGGATGGCCGCTCATCTGCGCATGCCGGGTGGCGTGACGGTTGGGAGAGCTGTCGCAGCACAAGGTCGCGCCGCATGTCTGGCAGGTCCGCAGATGGACCCAACTGTCGCCGGTCTTGATGCATTCCTCGCATGCCTGGTTTTTCGCATGCTTGACGGCCGCGATCGCGCCGATATGGTCGCAGGGGGAGGGGGCTGCCATGACGTCTCCTTTACTCGTGAAGGACCTGATACACGAACGAGACCGAAATCGATCCCTCGCCGACCGCGGATGCCACCCGCTTGATATTGCCTGCCCGGATGTCGCCGGCTGCAAATACGCCGGGTATGCTGGTTTCGATCAGGTGGGGCTTGCGGCCAAGCGGCCAGTGGGCCGCAGAATGATGCGCCTCCTTCCGGAAACATTTCTTCAGGGTAGAGCCTGCCGCAACAATTTCCACCTGGCGTTACCACCTTCATCAGACGCTGAAGTGACCGCGTCAAGTGGTCACGCTGCTTCCCGGAAAAACGCTCGTCTAGGCATTCGCAGATCGCCAGCGAATCCTACACGCGGAGGTCGCCGTCATGCAGCGCCGGATGCTTGCCCGAGGGCGATCATGGCGCCAGTGTCAGGGCCAACTCGGGCCGGTACAGCAGAATGCGTACTGTGGTTCTAAAGGAATGCCCGCGGCGCAGCAGTAGACAGGGGCGCAGCGACCAGGAGGAGTAGTTCTTGCCGCCGATGACGAGGGTGAGGGGAAGCATGGTGGGTCGACTTCGGTAACGAGGAAGGCGCAAAGTAAGTTACGACAGCTGAGGTGGAGTGTGACGGTCCGCCTTCGATCCGGAACAGCCGGTCAGCGTATGCTTCGCGACCGTCTGATCTTTCTGCCTAAGCAGACCTTCAGGTGTTGCTGAACTAAATAATTCTGCGACCCTTCAATGGCTATGCCTGTGGTGAGCATCCGGGAAGTGCGGATGCGTATGGATCATTGGTTCGTGCCGGTGCGCATGAGTATGTTTAGTGCCAGGCGTCACCGGATAGTCGTGTTCGTGCTGGTGATGTTCATCGTGCAAATGTTCGTGGCTGTGTTTCATCTCTTCGTGCACATGTCTGTGCTCATGGCGCTCGGTTAGATGCAACCACGTGCCCAGCGCCATCAATGCACCGGCCATGAGCAGCGGTAGAGTGATCGGCTCCCCCATCAGGACAGCGAGCAAGGCGCCAAAGAACGGCGCGACCGAGAAATAAGCGCCCGTCCGTGCAGTCCCGAGGTGCCGCAGGCCCACCACGAATAGCGCCAAACTCACCCCATAAGCAAGCAAGCCAACCGTCATCGCACCTGCCAAGTTTGACCATTCCGGCATCGACGCGCCTAGCGAGAAGGCGAGGCACAGATTGACGATACCGGACACCCAGCCTTTCACAGAGGCAATCCAGGTGGCATCGGTAAGCGACACCTTGCGGGTCAAATTGTTGTCGACCCCCCAGGCGAAACACGCGCCAAGGATGGCCAGCGCTGGCCACAATCCGGAAACACGCGCACCTGACGGTGCGCTCAGGACTACCGCACCGGCCACGATGGCAAGCATGCCCAGTGCTATGCGCCGGTCAAAGTTCTCCTTGAATGCAAACCATGCCAGCAGCGCGGTGAATACGCTTTCAGCGTTCAGCAAAAGGGAGGCTCCAGATGCGGGCATACCCGTCAGCCCAAACATCAACAGCACCGGGCCGATGATCCCGCCCGCCAAAATCGCCCCGGCAAACCACGGCACTTCATTCCGGGGGAGACGAACGGCAGAGGCATGGCTCAACAAACGATAAAGGGTCAGACCGACCCCGGAACCCAAGTAGAGCAAACCCGCAAGCATCCACGGATTGACAGCATCAAGCAGCAACTTTGCGAGCGGTGTTCCTGCTCCAAACAATAAGGCAGCCCCGAGCGCTGCTAGTACGCCAGACTGGCGGAGTCCATCCTGCCAATTCATCCTTTTAACCTTTGACCTGTAACTTGTTCAGAATAAGCGCTAACCTCAGTTGGCATCCAGAAAATACTTTCAATTTGATCTGGCCTTTGTCAGCGATCCCCTCACAAACGCAGCAGGAATAAGGAGAGCACCATGAAATGGGTCACGCGTGAACGCCCCAAGATAGACCGCATCGCCTGTCCCTGGCTAATCGCCCGTTTCGTAGATCCAGACGCCGAGTTTCTATACGTGCCTGCTGCCGACGTGCTGAAAGTGGCGAAAGAAACTGGCGCCACCCCCTACGACATTCCGGGCGTGGAATACGGCCATCATGGAGAGCTATGCAGCTTCGATGCGTTTTTGGACAAACACAACCTCAATGACCCTGCACTGCGACAACTAGCCGTTATCGTGCGCGGTGCAGACACCGGCCGTCTCGACCTCGCCCCCCAGAGTGCCGGCCTCCTTGCACTATCGCTCGGCTTGTCGAAAAATTTCGCTAACGACCACGAAATGCTACGCCACGGCGTGATGATTTACGACGCGCTGTACACGTGGGTTAAGAATGCTCAGGGCGAACTTGGCTAATTTCTTAGCCGAAATCTGCTATGTCAGCGCTTTCCTTGGAAGCAGACACACTTAGCAACAACTTCGAACGGCTGCTTCTGGCCGATCTCAGCCATCCATCACACGTCACTCGACTACCTCTTCATCTCTTCCGCATCCGCCTGTCCATCCGCGAGTACCCCTAACGGTCACAAAAAAGGGAGCCGAAGCCCCCGTTCTTGTTTCGCATGTTCGTCTGAATCAGGCTGCGGTCTGTTTCCTCCGTTGCACCGCAATCCCCACCAAACCCAATCCAGCCAGCATCATGCCGTAGGTTTCGGGCTCGGGAACGGGCAGTGACGGGTCGGTCAGAGTGACGCCGGTCAGCGCAAAATCGACGAAGAGCGACAGGTTGTAGGTGTCGTAGCCCTTCAGCGTGGAGGTATTGAAGCCGCGGTAATCAGACAGGGTGGTGCTGTAGGAAAACGTGTTCGAGTAGCTGCCTGACGCGTCGAGGAAAACCTGTGGCCCGTCGTTGCCGTCGAACATCGGGGTGATTTCCAGGTCGGCGCCGGTGGCCCAGGTGTTGGCCAGCAGCTTGAAATTCAGGGCCTCCAGATCGAACACGCCGCCGTCCACGCGCCGGATCGTGATTTGTGCCGGCCCGGTCACGGGCCCGGAGGTGACGGCTTGCGCATGCAGCCCATCCGGCCACTGGACGATTTGTGTGCGGCCGATCGGGGTGGTCAGGCCGATGCCGCCGGTGAACAGCTTGTCGAGCGTGTAGGTGAACAGATACCCCTCGGTACTGATCGTGTCGGAGGTCGTGCCTGACGCGACCAGCGCCATCGTCTGCGAGGCGTCGAAGAATGTAGTGGTTACCGCGCTGACCGGTGCGGACAGGAACAGCGCGCAGATCGAGGTGGCTGCGGCGAGGGCGAGTTTGCTGGGCATGGTGACGAGCCTGTTTGATGAGGGTAGGCCGGTATCTGGGCCGGCGATAAACCCTATCAAACGATATGCCGATCTGCAATGACAATTGTCGTTCGGCCGTCTGGGGACGGACAGTGCCAGTGCAACATTTTTTGCCGGTTTCGCCAGGCCCGCATGCCGATGACGCGCGGCAGAGCAGGCATGGCGCTTCAATCATTCGCAGACACAACCGCGAACTGATACGGCGCTAGAGGCGTGCGGGCGACGGCCTGGAACTGTAGCCGTGGCATACACGCGTGGCCTGGCCGTCCGGCATGCGGCTCAATCCGGCCAGACGCGGTCCGGAGGCATCGGCGACGGCGCGGGTTTGGGTGCGGGCGCTGCGGCCTTGCGCGGCTCGGGTTTCGTGACAGCGCTTTCCTGGTGCGTTTTCACTTTGCGCATGCCGGCAGCGAGCTTGTTGGATGTCTTGTTCATGATTGCAATAACTCCTCGATCAGGGCTTCTACTTCGCGGGTGGCCGCCTTGCCGCGGTGGCCGAGCCCGTACACACTGGTGCCTTCCACTGCGGCGCTGCGGTAAGCGGCGCGCCGTGCGAGGCCGGCGCGCAGGGTGGGAAATTCCAGTTCGGCCAGCGCTTCGTGCATGGAGCGCGAGAGTGCATTGCGGCTGTCCAGCTGGTTCAGCACGACGAAAGCCTTGAGCTGGGGATTGCGCCGGCGCGCGTTGCGTACCGCCGTGGCGATGTCCACGCTTGCCCAGAGATCCACGGGCGAGGGCTGGATCGGGATCAGCAGCACGTCCACGCTGTTCAGCACGCCACCCACCGTCGCAGTTTGCAGCGTCGGGGGGCAGTCGATTACCACGTAGTGGTGTTCGCGGCTGCCTTGGGCGATTCGCGCGGGCACATCATCCTGCGCCACCGCCTGGACGGCGGGCAGGTGCCCGGGTTCGTCGCTCATGGCCGCCCACTGGCTGATCGATGCCTGGGGGTCGGCATCCAGCACCAGTGTGCTGGCGCGTCGCTGCAGGCCGGCGGCCAGATTGAGCGCCAGCGTCGTCTTGCCTGTACCGCCTTTCTGGTTCGCGACCGCGATGCGCAGGCTGGGCATGGGCGATCAGGTCGCTGGCGAGACCAGACCGTCGATCTTCTGCGCCAGCGCAACGCAGTCAGGCCCGACTTTCTTGCCGTCGGCGTCGATGGTGACGCTGACATAGGTCTTGCCGAAACTCAGGTTCGGATAAAGCCTGGCCTCTTCGGCGAGCTTGGCGATGCCGTCCAGGAAATGCCGCGTCTCCGCATAGGTCTCGAATTCGAAACGCCGCGTCAGCATTGGCGGCAGATCCTGCCGATGCCACTGCGGAATGGGATTGTTGTCTTCAGGCATAACGCTGTTCCTTTTGAGGCAAGTCAGCCTCCATCTTGCCGAGCTCGTCCAGATGCATCAACTCGTCGCGCAGAATGCCTGCAAACAGGCTGTGGTGGGTAAAGTCACGTACCCGCATACAGTAGGCGGAGGCTTCTTCGTACAGCCGGATCGCCTCGACTTCCAGTACGCGATCGATCGCGATCATTTCGACCAGGTTGCGGCCGAGCCGTACCGGCGGCAGTTGGATGGCGTTGGGTGCGGAACCGAGCCTGAGCAGGGCGTCCATCAGGCTTTGCACATGGCCGAGCTCCTCGGTGACGTCCTGGCGAAAATGCGCGCAGTAGTCTGCCAGGTTCCACAGGTCGCAGAGCCTGGACTGGGCCATGTATTGCTGGACTGCCGCCATTTCATGGCCCAGTGCCCGGTTCAGGTATCCCAATAGCCGTGGATCGATTGCCATGCAGCCTCCCTTCGCTAGGCCGCGATGCAGGTCACGTCGCCGTCCCGTCCGGCGCCACCGGCGCTGGGCTGCGTCGGCAGGATGTGCTCCACTTCGCTGTGTACGCGGGCGATGATGTGGGCGGCGATCAGGCCGTCGCCCACGCGCTCGCACGCATCCGCGCCGGCGCGCACCGCTGCGTTGACCGCACCGGTTTCGCCGCGCACGAGGACGGTGACGTAGCCGCCGCCGACGAACTGGCGGCCGATCAGCCGCACTTCCGCCGCCTTGGTCATCGCGTCCGCCGCCTCGATCGCGGGAACCAGACCGCGGGTCTCGATCATGCCGAGCGCGATGCCGCTGCTTGTGGCGGCCATGATGCCCCCTTTTGCCTCGACCTTATCCACCATCATGTCCATGATGGACTCCGATCAGGCAGCCGCAGCGGTGGGCAGGATGTTCTCCACCTCGTTGTGGACGCGGGCGATGATGTGGGCGGCGACCAGGCCGTCGCCCACGCGCTCGCACGCATCCGCACCGGCGCGCACCGCTGCGTTGACCGCACCGGTTTCGCCGCGCACGAGGACGGTGACGTAG